>CETC01034224.1_pt1 | contig 10296 bp, 17 predicted proteins | sample 326911 | NCBI WGS metagenome assembly CETC01 (sample SAMEA2622694, study PRJEB7988) | marine metagenome | isolation source: saline water (ENVO:00002010), including
AATTAATCAACAAAGCAATAGAAGAGGAGAGGAGGAAGTGATGGCTAGATTTCTAATCATATACCACCACAGTGATGAAAGTACAGACTACCTTGAAGTTGAGTTGGAGACAGTTGTAGCTGAATACAAAATCGTACAGGAATTATTCGCAGAGTGGATTGAAAGCAGAGTGCATGAGCAGTGCCGATTTGAAGACCATGAATACTACGACGTTTACATCGACCATGTATTCAGAATTGACACCAAACCCATCAAGGACATGGGCATTTGCACACAGATAGAAGGTGGAAGAATAACAGAGGAGGTGGAAGATGCTTTATAAAACTTTTGTAGGCGAGATGGCTCTATTTATGTGCGATCACTTAAGGAAACGCCTCCAAACAGAGGATGAATTTGGTTGCATCATACGTATGCCAAAGCCGAGGAACAAGTTTGAGTCATGGGCTGTGTGGTCGGAGATTCATTCTTATCTAGCACCCGAAGTTATTGCCCAAGACGGAGAAGCCAGTGAGCAAGAGCAACAAGACCACATAAGAATGGTCATAGGAGACGCCTTTAAGGTCTTTCATATGGGGTATCCGTGTCCGAAAGAGGTAGTTGCGGTTGATGACACTGGTTATTTGGAACAATTTTTAGAGGAGGAGAAGTGATGGATGATTTCTTTAACACAGTTATGGCTGCGTTAGCCGAGCCGAGACGTGGCATTACAGACTACTATAAGTCTAAGACGGGAGAGTTCTCTCGGAATAGATTACGCCAGGAATTACTCGGAGCGCAGAGATTTACTATCTCTAACGCTCTGTCTACCGAGGCTGTGAAAGCTAGTCTTGCAGAGCCAAAGATCATGGCGGGTATGATGGACATGGCAGTGCCACCATTCGGGAACATGTGGGTTGAGTGGGATGAACACCATCGTGTGACCATGATACATGATCTGTATAAGAGTTTGGGTATGCAAGTTGAGGGTCTTGGCAAGGACGTCTCGCCTCGTGTTGGCTACCACATAATGAGAAGAAGGCACAGTATCTTTGAGTACACAATGATAGCTATGTTCCATAAGAAAGTCTTCATTTCCCCGATGACTTTGGTTATGTGTAACGACGAGGCTATGTCTGAAGAAATGTATAACGATACTGCGTACAACTTCGATCATCGCAAGCCAAATAGAAAGGAGTGGAGAGCGTGGCAGAAAGACATTGGTCTGCCTTGCTTGGGGTTGTCGTACATCAACTATCGGAAGGACGTGAAGCAGATCAAGCACCTCGAAGACATGTGCTTTCGTATGGGATTTACAGTGTCGCCAACCCTACCGATTACCCATGATCCCGACCATCTTAAACTCATGGAGGCTATGCCACGAATTTTAGATGGCTCAAAGAAAATGTATGAGGGCGACGCTCGGTATCTGATTACTGTCTTGGCGATGCTGAACTACCCACACAATATTGTGCAGAGAGGCGATGTCCAGCAGGCGGCGGCGTCTCGTGTTCAGTTCGGCAGACGTGTGCCAAGGAATGAGTTGCGTGTCTTGGAGATTGATCTGCCCAAGCCATTGGGTACGACTAAGTACGAGAAGATGTTTCGAGGCATGGGGTCGCCCAAGCGACAGCATGTCAGACGTGGGCATTGGCATACGTACATTTACAAAGACGGCAGACGTGAAAGCAAATGGATTGGAGAACAAGTGGTCGGCAATCCTGAGTTAGGAAAGATTGACCACGATTACTTATTAAACAGGAGGAACGGATGAGTAAAGTATTACTATCGCAAGAAGACTGGATATTTTTATACAGCGAATTAGCCAGTTATGTAGAGGAGAAATTGGTTGGAGACGACATACACAGAATACGCAACAGTCGAGGCCAACGCTTTGTAAAGTATGACGAACAATTTTGTACAATTTGTAGTGACGTCGAGGAGATTATGGGAAAAGTTTTTGAAAAGGAGGAAAGCTAATGAGTAAAACGATTGAACAGTTACGTAAAGAGGGTGGGTTTAAACCTATGGAAACCAAGACGGGTAACGCATGGTTCGGTGGCAAGACGCACAGTGTCTTAGCTAAGTATGTAGACCCAAACGATGCCGAGAACTTTGAAGACCTAGACTTTCTAGTAATCGGATACGCAAACAATTCAACAGAGGAGGAAGACAATGCCTAAGTGGAAATATATAGACAAGCTAAAGACGTATGACGATAGGTTCACTGCGTTTAAGAACGAACTCGATAACCTAATCTTTAGGTGCTTTGGTGACGACCATACATACGTGACGTACAAGGGCAACACTATCACAGTTGAGATAGATGAGAAAGGACACAAGATTGTAAACGGAGAAATTAACCCACTTCTATTAAACATAGAAGTATCTAAAAAAGGAGAATGGGAATGACAGACATAATTGAAAACATAATGACGATCTATGGGGGCATGGATAACGACGAGAAGAAAGCGTTGGTAGAGGCGATAGGTTTGGCGGCGATCAACGACGGCTTGTATCCAGACGCAGACAAGAACCCAACTGCCAAGATGCCAAAGACCATCAAGGGTACGCTCGGCAAGTCTGTGCCAGCAGGCGGTAGTACGAAGAGAAAGTTTGTGCCACGAAGTAACAAGCCATACTGGGTCAAGAAGATTACCAACATCAACGACGCACAGAAAGGCTTTCATGCGTGGGAAAGTGATTGGGTTAATGATACGAGTGACCTAGCTGAAGGCGAGGTTGCGTTGGTTGGGTGGAAGTTTGAACCCAAGAAGTATTACTTGTGTAAAGCTGACATCTTTAACAGAAGTGCATCGATAGAGCTTCCCGATGGAACTGTGTTGACTAATCTTTTAGCCGTTATGGAAGCAGAAAAGATGGGCGACTTGAAGGAAAAAGCCAAGGAATTGTTGGGGATCACATGATCCCCACGCGGGCGCGTAGCAGACAACGAGAGGTAACGTCTAATTATTTGTTTGACTACCATCGACGATTATATTAGTCTGTATAACATATTATACATTAACTATAAGGAGCGAGGTAACATGACTATAGTACCCTTAAAAGGTAAAGGCTGTTCATGTTGTACGACGACGTTTCGCGGTAAATTACACAACGCTTTTGCTTGTTTTAACAGGCGTGTAATTAATCGCTTATGTCGACGTATCTTCAGAGGATACCGAAAATCGTCTCGTTTGTTGATAGACAATAAGTCTAGCTTCAGTGCGACATCCATACTTATTAACCCATTGGTTTTTTCACGAGGATAAAATGAAATCTCAAAGAACAGGAAGGCTATTCCCATTGAGCCGACGCTCCGTGGGAAAGCAATCACCGCCATCATTTTTTGTAACACTATATAAAGGAGACCGAAGATTTACACGAGCAAGATGTATAGGTCTAGGGTCTCAGAAACTTGAATTTAAGCTAGGAAATTTAAATGACAACACAACTAGACCGCATCGAGTGGAAACTCGATCAGATTTTAGGAGCATTGGCCAACAAAAGTATGGGCAATGTAACTCCCACCAATCTTGGTGGACATGGAAACATGGACACATTGGGGCAAACGACTACGTTGCCTGATATGACGAGCAAGCAACACGCATCTTTGCAGATGCTACTGCGTGGTGCTGACAACAACGAAATCGGAGAGAGGTTTAACGTCTCTCCAAATACTGCCAAGGTTTATGTGCGGTCTATCGCAAAGAAACTTGGTGTAAGTTCAAGGGCGCAGATCGTAGTAAGGCTCTTGGATGTTTTTAACGAAGTCGACGACAACGCCTATCGCGTTATGTCGGGAGGCTTGCCAAAGGATTGGGATGAAACCTATGTATTTCCTGACCCTTTTGCTAGGCTCTACAGAGTAGAAAGAGAAGAGGATGACGCTTAGACTTCAACTTAGGAATGATGTATGGCACGTACATGGAGTGATAATCCGTGCAGACGGAAAGAAAGTCCGTGTCCGTAGAAGTACGGGGTTCTCTAAACATCAGAAACAATTTGCATCGGCTCAACTAAGTGCCATTATCCATGAAGTTATCTTGTCCACGGACGAGACGGATAACCACTGCACTGTTGATGAGGCGATCAACTTGTTCCTGGAGAGACCCAATCCTCCTGGCGAGACAGACAGACGGAACTTGTCTAAGTTTTCACGTCGGTTTGGTAGCAGGAAACTGCACGAACTGACGACCCGTGAAGTGACGACCTATATAAATGGGTTCAAAAACACGGCGGGAACTGTGGCAAGAGAGATGAACACGATCAATGCCATGATACGTCATGCCAAAGAGAGTGGTGTGTCTGTGCCAGACTTAAAGTTGAAGAGACCGAATGTCGATGATGCGCGAACGAGGTGGCTCACGGAGAAAGAGCGAGACCTCATGCTTATTAAATCGCCATCAGAGATTAAAGGTCTGCTCACCTTTCTATTTTATACGGGATGCACGATAGGAGAAGCCTTTGCGCTGACGTGGGAGAACGCACGGAATGGCAAGGCTTTGTTTACACGACGAAAGGGGAGAGGTTCGAAGTCGAGAACGAGAGCCGTTCCTCTTTCAGCCGAGGCCAAGCGTGGGATGGGTAAGGACAATGGCGGTTATGTCTTTACCACTACCGATGGTCGGTCTTGGACAAGGGATTTGTTCTACCCCTACTTCTACACTGCATGTGCGAGGGCAAAGATTAAAGACTTTAAACCGCACGATACCCGTCACACCTTTGCATCACACTTGGTGCAGAGAGGAGCAAGTCTTCGAGCAGTAGCGGATTTGCTCGGTCATACGTCATTAGCTATGGTCATGCGTTATTCTCATTTAAGCACTGACCACTTGGGTGATACGATAGGGTTGTTGGGTAAGCGTGGCACGTTTGTGACACGCAAGATTGACACCCCGTCTGTCCGAACGTCTGTAGTACCAACAAAATATGGTGCTGCCGAGGGGATTCGAACCCATGACCTCTCCCTTACCAAGGGAGCAAATAGAGAGTCAAGCAAAAACAATGACGTATGACTTGTACATTTCAACGCCTTGGGTGGTATTTGATCTGCCCAAGGTAACCACGGATGATTGCTCTATGGTGTTCCGAAACCAAGCATATGACACAAATATAATAAACTTGTATGTTTAATAGAACACCTATAGAGTAGTTAGACGCATATAGAAAGGTGCTAATATGAGTAACGTCAAAGTAATCGGAAAAGTAAAGTGTCCGATAAGTAAACAAGACTATGAAATAATGGATAAGTTATGCGAAGTATTAATTAAGACGTGCGAGGATTTTATCAAGTCGCACGACGATAATGTGTGGGTAAGAACCACGGCGCATGACATAAGCGATGTCCTCATAGATATTAAAGTCGATCTAAAAGAGTACGGCGATAAGCATGGATATGATGACAACATTTTAAACATCGTTGCAAAAGATGAGTGAGCCAAAACTATACAAGGTTGCTGATGTGTATATCGTTCAACAAGACGAACAGTTTGTTGGGGTTGAGGTAGGCTTCAACCCTGACACCATCACTAATCAGCAAGGCGCATGTACCTCTTTGGATTTTATGAGAGGGGCATTGCAAAGTTCATATTGGATCACAAAAACTATAGGAAGAGTAGAGAATAAAGATGCACAGACTGACACAACATCAAAAGGAAACAGCAGTGAAGCTCCTCAAACACCTCCGAACCCAGAACTCGGAGAAGTGCAAGACGCAACAGCAACTAGCGGAAGCAACGGAACTGACTCAAGGTCAGATAAGCAGACATCTTAGAATGCTACAGTACATAGGCATTGTCGACCATGACGGCAGTGCCTATATCCAAGGCAAAAAAGCAGACGACTATCTGTTTGCTTGGGCGGTGTACTTTGTTGAGGGAAATGCCAAGGCTCAGTAGCCTTGCTTCTCTCTTATTATTTGTCGATATTCTGCGAGTAACTCTTCAAACCCTTGGGGTTTGGAGAGTGGCTCTTTAAGATAGTAGCTTGTTGTTTCATAGCATCTGTTCTTATCATACATCTTCATACTCATTTCAATGCACTCATCAATCGTGTTGAAATCCAAGGTAAACATTACCATTAGTGTAGTGGTTGTCTTGACTATCATAGCCGTCCTTGAAAATGAAGGATGGCAAGCACACCAAATCCAGTGACAATAAGCACAGCCAATCCAGTTAGTACATAAAAGCCAATGTCTTCTATAAGTTTGTTGCGTCTTTTAATTCTTTCTTCTTCTTCTTTCTTACGCTGAACACGGATGTCGGCACGTAGCTTGACAAGTTCGTGCCATGCACCAACGCCTCGCGTCTGTATCACAATGTTGCGTAAGTTCTCTTCCATATCCTCTGCTTGTTTTTTCTCTATGAAAGTCGACAATGCTTCTTCATTCGCAGACCCTCGTTTCTTTTTTGCGTGATCGGATTTTGCGTTATCAATAAAATCAAAAAGAACACCAAGGTCTTTGCCCAATGAGGTAATTTCTTTCCCCATTTTTATACCCGTCTGCACAGCCGCATACGCCGCAGTTATACCTGTAATTGGATCGACCATTATTTGCTCCCGTCTGCATTATTTTTACACGGAGGGTCAGAGGTGGTCGTCCTATAGACCGAGCATTTTGGCGAAGGATTTGTTTGTCCACTCGTCTGTCATAACGTCTTCAACAACGCCAGCCACATCGCTGGGAGTATCGGATTGAACCAAAGTTATGCGGGTATCTACGTATGGTATGTCTTTCATCATGTACGAAGAGAACGGACTTTCTTTTTGCTCCTCTTTTGTCTTCTCGTCCATGACCTCGCTTGCTTTTTCGTTTGTCTCGTTTGGTTTGTCTGACTTGGTTTCCATCAGTTCGATCTGCCACGGCTCGTGACCCATACGGAAATGCAGACCATACTTTTCTGCATTCTTATGCGCCCACTCTTGTGCTTTGTCTGTTCCATACTTTAAGTCTGCCGCCAGACCATAGTTGTGTTTGGATTTCCCAGGAGGAGCAACCCATTTTCGCGCAGCTTCAGGGCTGCCGTATTTTTTTACGGCGTCTTCGAACAGACGTTTCTGATGGTCAAGCGTTCTGTATCCTGAGTAGATGTCGATGTCGTGACCCGCGTCCTTCGATGCTTTTAAAAATTTTAGCAAAGCAGGAGAGAACTTCGGGTCAAGGTTTAAGTGGCTTTCGGACTTGCCCTTTAATAAATATTCTGACAAAGCCATACGATTATCTTCGTCTGATCTTTCGGGTTCGGCTTCCAAACTTTGGCTTTTGCTTTGTAGAGTTGCCAAACTGTACGGGGATTTGTCCGATAGTTCTGTAGGGATTAACAGCATTGATAACGCTACGACCCATACTCGGGCCAGACGTACCAAAGATTAATCCCCGTGATTTCCTAATCATGTTAGTACCTTATTGGTTTCTTGATAGGCTTCTTCTTAGGCTTTTTCTTTTTTCCAGGGCCAGGCATGTGTATCTCCTTTTGTTTTGTTGATGCGTTATTTTTGCATAAGAACAGACGTCTGGTCGTCCTCATACATGTCCTTTCTCCTTTAGGTATGACCTGTAAAATTTCAGCAGATCATCGAGACGTAAAAGGCAAAGACTGTCCCCAGTTTTCATACGGGACTTTCTATTTATTACTATGGGACTGGCATCGCTTTTTGTTTTGTCGATGTTCGTCTCGGCTTGTCTCATTGCGTCGTGGAAGTTAAGTCGCTCGACTCGCTTTGCTTCAACGAATACGTCTGGTGTTCCCAGCAAGTCTGCTCCGCCGACCATGCCGACCTTTCCGCCCCCCGATAGGGGAGCGCGGAAAGACTGAAGGCCAGTTGCATCATTGATATAACTAGCTAACTCGCGTTCGTAAGCGTCGCCCTTTTGTTTATGTCGTCTGCCACTCAATCGTCATACCCCAATTCTTTGCGGCAGGGTCTACAGAAGAACCAGTTTTTAGGTCTCGGTTCGTCACAGCCACAGTTCATACAAGGTCTCTGCCATACTTTCTCTTTAAAATCCCGACGCAGTTGGTACTTAGCTCCGTCAAATTCTTGCAATCCCTGCCTCACGAGAATGCGTTTCAAAGTATCGACACAGCAGTTAAGTCGGTTTGCCATGTCTTTATAGGTCACAGTCTGATGGTTTTCTTGAAGCCAAGTTAAGTCAGCATCGGAAAAGCTAACCTTTCTAGGCATATACCACTCCTTTTAAGTATAAAATATAATACGTCTGTAGATACTATGCAACACCTAAAGTTATTTATACACACCTATTGACTTATGAGGGGAAAGTTGTTATAACGTCTAGGCGTTGAGTTTACTCCACGCCCCCCGAAGGGGGGTCGTGGACAAAGGAAACGGAATAAGCCGACACGACTTAGTGGAGACGTTATAACAATCTTGGAAAAACAAACTGAAAATAAGTTTACTTGCCCGTTCTGTATGTGCGCCGAACAACCCATAAACATTCATGGTCACTACCAATGTCCTGTATGTCATGTGGTTACACAGGATTGCTGTCAAGGAGAGACGTGTGAAAACACAGCACAGCCAATTAGCACAGAAGAATAGAGAGAAATACCCCCACGTCGCCAAGATAATAGACGAGGTTCGGAAGTATTTTCCAGGGGCAAAGGTTGTTTCTATTGGACAGATGTCAGCTTTGGAACTTGCCCGTCTGAAGAAACGCTCTCAATCTCCAACCACTCACGAATAAGACGCAGTGGTCTGCTGAGTTTCTGGCTGATGAACTCTGGATCGTGACCCTCAAGAGCCATATCTTTCGCCCTCTGCTTGGTAGATCGGCTCGAGACAATTAACTTTTCGTCTGTCAAATTGTGTGCTGCGTACCCAATCCACTGAACTCTGTCGTGCATGTCTGTCCATTCCCTCACTTTTCCATAGCGAATTTCCATTACCATATATAATCTATATTCTCTAGGTAACTTCTGTTGCAATAAAGGCCAGATCGGATTGTCGTAATTGCCGTCGAACAATCCCGCGTTTTGTTTGGCAGTGTCCTCGTCGTCAAAGACTTGCGTAATTCTAATCTGCGTCTCCAAAACTGTTAGCTGGTTTGTTGACCCTGCTTCCCGACCCATGCCCGTGTCAGACGGCTTGTTCGAATGGTGTATCATAATGACAGACAGCCCAGAGTTTCTGAGTTTGACAGCCAGCTTGTTTATTTTTGACCATTCGTCTGCTGAGTTTTCGGCTAGTCCAGGGTACGCTGAACGTATGGTGTCAAGCACCACGACGTCTGGCTTTGAAAACGCGATCCATTCTTGCAGCTCAAGCAATCCTTGGCGTTCATGTAGATTAATTTCTTTATTATCTACAAAGGGTGTCCACAAATTTAATCTGTCCTGAGTATCCCCGTGTATTTGTTTCATCTCGATAAGACGTCTGGCTATCGTCGACATCCCCATCTCAAAATCTAAATACAAAACCCGTGCGGGTCTGCCGATCTCAAATGGGCCAAAGTATTTACGACCAGCGCATAGGGAAGACATAGCATGTTGTACAAACATTGACTTACCATGACCAGAATAACCAAAGACTTGAACGATTGTATTGGATGGTAGCCAAGGTTCAATTAAATATGTTGTTGCATCAGACTGCTTTAACAGTTGGTCAGCATCTTTCATTTGAATAAGGCGACGTACTCTCTTCTCTTCTTGTTGTTGAGGTACTACGTATGGCTTATATATATATTCTCCATTATCATCGAAACGATCAGGGTGATTACGCCTTTCCGATTGCTCCATTGAGCAGACAGTAGCTTCGAACTCCCGTTCTTCTAATGGGTCTTCAAAGAACTCACGCATAAAAGCTATACCTCTGAGACGTAAGCTATGCCCAAAGTATCCCTCTAAAATGCTCTCACTAATATGTTTCATAAGACGTTCATTGCGTCCGTTGCCCATGCCAGACGGAATCTTATTGGTGTTTGGAAAGTTATCCCGCACATATTTTGCTGTCCTATCCCACTCACTCACAAACTCATCGGGGTCAAGAGGTTGGACAGACGACAGATCAAGTTCTGAGAATTGAAAGTCGCCTTCACTCATTTCTTTTAGTGAGGGTTTCCAGTCTTTCCAGACGGGCATCTCATCAAAATCCAGATAAGCAGGATAATCCCAAGTATAATTGTTAGACGGGGGGAGGAGGGCGTAAGACCCGTCTCCCCTAAAGTCTAAGCCGTTTATCTTAGGCCAGTCTGAGCCACGAGAGTTGACTCCAGCCCTCGGCCCACGACGTATGCCGTCTTTTGGATGCTCGAAATATAAATGTGTGCCTCGCTTTGTCTTCACTTTAATAGGTGATCGC
>CETC01054757.1_pt1 | contig 10285 bp, 6 predicted proteins | sample 326911 | NCBI WGS metagenome assembly CETC01 (sample SAMEA2622694, study PRJEB7988) | marine metagenome | isolation source: saline water (ENVO:00002010), including
GGCTCTGATGATAGAAGGTTCTCTACAGAGAACAAGTCCCAGTTGATGCAGTTAGAATTACAAGCAAAGTCTACTGCGATAGGAGAGACCTTTGCCCACATCTCCTTGTCTTTCTCTATCTGGTAAAGGCGCAACCCTCGCCCAGTGTGGTTCTCCTGAAGGTGAACCAGCTCATGAATCAAGATAGTCCCAACTATAGCTCTATGCGCTGGCACCTTAACGAGGTCGTTAAATAAGGGATCGTAGAGCAGCTCTGCTCCGCCTTGAGGAAGATTACGAACACCCATAGTTCCCAGCCCGGGTGCTTCTGCGCGCCTAAGCCTAGCGATTACAGAGCTGTACGCGGCTAGGAATGTATTTCTATTAAACATGAGCACAAAGAACTTGCTCAGATCGGTAACTTGTACCTCAGCGCTTACTGCGCTAATATTAAGAAAGCTTCGTCTACGCCGTCTCAATGGAGTACCCCCTTATGGACCAGCAGCGAGATATAACACATAGGACCCTATATAATATACTGCAGGAGAGGCCCGGTATCGAGCCCCTAATTAAGCAGGCTTCGGTCGGTGTATCCTTAGATAACTTACCGAACTCTGCCTTTGCAGATACGTATAATAGAGCCTATCCAGTTGACACGCCAGCTAACACAGCGATGTCGCTAGCTTATGCCATCAAAACTGCGGACCTTGCGCCCCATGTCTCTAGCAACCTTTCTAGGGCGGCTGAGATCTATGGGATAATCCTGCCGCCTAAGGCGCAAGTTAAGGTTGCTCACGAGGAGCCTAGGTACCTGCTGCCTAAGCAGAAGAAGTTCGGCATTAAGACGGCTAGCGATGTTCCCAAAGCCGAAGCGGCTCTTAAGAGGGTTAGCTCTAAACTAAGTACCGAAGACCTCGCTACAGCAGCTACTGTCCTTGTAAAGGCGGCAGCTGATAGCGACCAGAATGTCAGCTCGATAGTTATGCAGTGGGCGGGTTTGGCTCAGTGTGACCTAGAGAAGGCGGCAGAATGGATTGAAGCACGAGAGGATTCTCTTAGTGGCAAGGCTAATGGGGTGTTTGCTAAGGTTGCTAGTGTAGTCCGTGCCTTTGACTCCGAGAACACTCGTGATGATCTTGTTAAGATTGCAGAGACTGTAGGCAAGCTAGACGAAGTATACGGTCTGCAAGTTCACTATAACCGAAAGCTTCCTAACCCCATGGAGACAGTCTTTAACACTAAGACCTCCATGGAGAAGATGGTTAGCTTAGCAGGCACAGATGTCCCTCTAGCCGATCTCATGAAGAAAGACCCTGAGTTCTATGGGGATGTACTTGGGGACGACATTCTTCCTGAGATTACCACGGACGGTAAGCTTGACGAGACCAAGCTAGTAGAAGAGCTACCAATCTTACCTGCTGACATGCTTAAGCTGCTAGTTAGCAAGATGGGGTATCAGGTTAAGGAGGCAGAGATAGTCCTGCCTGATGAGTATAGAGGAGTCTTTCCTACCGAGAGAGAGAGAAGTGCGCAGGAGCAGAGGTTAAGTAATCTGGAGAAGCTGATAGATCCCAATTCAGGGTTTAACCTTACATCAACAACAGAAGTAACCCCCGCATCTTATAAACTACCCACGGAGGCTGTAGTTGGCGGTGCCGGTGTAGCGGGGGCTTTAGGTGGTTTGGCTGGCTACAGTTCAGGCGTTAATAAGGCACGGAAGGCGTTAACATCTGGAAGCACTCTCACCACTGCAGCTAAGCTTAAAGGAGGCCTCCCGGCGGCGGGCCTTGGCCTCCTTGGGGGAGCTGTTATTGGGGGCGGGCTAGGATCACTCCTTGGGTTCACTCCTGAGAGCGGCGGAGAGTTCAATAAAGACGAAGAGGCAAGAGAGAGGCGGGACCTAGTCAATGCTATAAGAGGCTACGACAGGAAAGCTCGAATAAGCTCCGAGGTGGCCCTACAGAAGGCACGAGAGGAGCTTAACCAGGCGCGGGAAGGCGCATCTAGGGATTTAGATCAGGCGCGCCAGCAAGGCGCTTTCCAGTCAGAGCTTAATTACCTTAGAGGCTTAAGCGATCTAAACCCTACTAGTACGGTTTCTAACCCCGTTCAGTACCAACAGTTTGACCCGCTAGAGGAGGTAGCCGCTAGGCAGGCTACCTTTGACGAAGAGCGCAGGCAAGCTTCCCTAAGAAATGCACAGGTAGCTTCTTCCCCTTCAGGGACGCTTAGCCGAACTTCTATTGGCGGCCCCTAGCATGACTCCAAAAGATATACTCACAAACCCAGAATCTAGTGGTATGTCACTAGTTGTGGCAGTAGACAAGCTTTTTAAAGGGCAGTGCTTTGCTTGGGAGTTTGATACTATATTTGAGGAGCTGAAGGACCTAGGCATAGAGCTAGACTCAGATGCTGCGGACAGGCTCATGGCCCTACTAGCGGTAAAAGCTAACCCTGCCCATCTATGGGACGGAGGAGTGTTTTCTAACCTAGTAGAGACTCTTAGCCTTACAGAGTGCTTTAGCGACACTTATAACGAGTGTAGCGCCGGAGAAGTCTGCTGGGCACTAGAAGAGCTTCTAGAGTTTGGGAAGTACTACCAAGAAGACTTTAGCTACGAGATGTACAACGATGACCCTCGTATCTATGCGGCAGGCTGTGTAGCTAACGAGGGCTTCTTTGTAGTACCAGAGCAGCTCAGCTTCTGCCTCCACGAGTTTAATCGAATGTTCTCTTTAAGTAAGAAGATCTCGGACGATCAAGCAAATAAGGTTTTAGAAATGGCGAGAGGCCCACTTCTAGAATCTGTAGATGAGGAAGATGTCATTCAGGTTCAGGTGGCTAAGTTGCAGGAAGTTAGGGAGTACTGTAAGTACCGTATGTCTAACCTAAAAAAAGAGCTGCAGGCGCTCACAGCCTACTAGCCCTGATCCCAGAATCCGTTGTACCTAAGCACTTTTCGGAACCACATAGGGATATCTTCCCAGCCACCCGATAGCAGCCTAGAGAAGCCTACGTCTACTATATAAGTGACGCACTTGTCGCCCTTGTAGCGTGACCCTCTCCCATAGCTCTGTATAAATGCGCTCAAGGCTCTAGCTCTATATAGTTTCTTACCGAAATCTGTAGAGTTGAGCATGCGCTTCATCTTGGCAGAAGAAAGACTGGGCCACGGAGTTTTTAGTATAACCTGAGCTTGTACTAAGTCTCCTGCCCCGTCAAATCCTTCTGACAAGGTAGGCGTTACTATCCAGTCTGCCCGTCTGCTTGTAAAAGCCTCTACTGCTTCATTAGTCTTTTTAGGGTCAGTATGAAACAGTATATTAAGGGACTTAGGGAAGGTACAGCCACTTTTTAGAGCCTTAGCTAGGGCGTAGCTGTGAGTGTGGATTATACCACGCTTATGGTTAGGGAATACTTCCGTTTTTAACAGCTTCTTTATTCCCATAAAACCTTTCAGAGGGTCACTCGCAATACCTCTAGGGGAATAGGTTTTAGGTATCGGAAGTAACCGAGGGCACCTTATAGGGTGGTCTTCCAGATCAAATTCACTTGGAAGATCTACTATTACAGAGTTTACTGCCGTAAGACCTAGTTCTAGGCATTGGCTGTTAGTTATGGACGCTGACATCCATATAACCTTTTCTGCCATTCTACTAAGGTACTCTTTAATACTATCCCTTGCTCTATAAAGCTTCAGAGAGTCTTTTTCCGCTACCCACGAGTCATCATGCGGGTACTTTTCTAATAGGCTTACATAAAGCTTTTCTTTAGAAGAAGATTGCCCGAGCATATCTCTCCTACGGACTTCCTCTTCATAAAACTCTTTTAGCTTAGATAAGATAGGAAAAGTGAAGCTATGCGCAGGTTGCGGGACTTTATTTGGTATGCGAGCTTTTGGCAAAGGAATAGAAAGTTGCTCTGCTAACCTGTCGCAAAAGTTATGAGCCTCATCTACTATTATTACTTTTCTCTGCGGCCATTCTTTGCCGTATAAGTTATTGGCAATGAACGCTTCAAAATTAAGTAGAGAAACACTAGATTCTAAGGCTTTATCTTTAGCAGCTATATACGGGCACTTATCACCTATCTTCTTAGAGGTGCACCTAGTTCTTAAGTACATGGCATAATCCGCAGACGACTTGGATTGGTCCGCGGGGCAGCCTGAGCAACTTCTATTTATAATGGGGCAAGTGTAGTTACTCTTACCCCAGAAGTTGGTCATTATACTAGAGAAATCCCTAAGGTATTGCTCTTGCAGGTACTTCCGCGAGCACAGGAGATAGCTACCACCTTGGGATGTAAAAAAACGGGACACGGTAGCAGCGATTGCTGACTTACCGCTCCCGGTAGGAGCCCTAAGCACTATGTGCTTTTTAGGCCCCTTTATAGCCTCCTCGATAGCCCCAAGCGCTTTTACTTGAAGCTCCCGAGGAACCATCCCCGGAGGGAAATAGCTTACTAAGCTCATTCTGCCCCTTGAAGATCCAGTAGATTCGTAGAGATTTTAATAAATCTCTCGTCCTTTTGCATCTCTTTTGTGAGGGCACTCTTGTACTGGATGAATGTACTCTTCTCGCTCTCAGGAATATCGGATACTCCGAGAAGGGACGAGAATGTCCCTTGCTGGTCTTCTGTAAGCTGGTCTAGAAAAGACACAACATTAGAAGTGAGATTCTCAGTTATCTCGGGCCTATCCAGCTTAAGCTTGAAGCATACGGCTCTTATGGTCTCGCCCATAAGATCATGCCTGTTCTCATCTCTAATAGAGCGCAGACGCTTTTCTACTTTTGACCACTCCCCCTCTAGGATATCCTCTGGCGGGATGTGTAGTCTGCCATCGACGTAGCTTGCATAGAAGCCGTTGCAGATAGCATCACCAACCAGTCCTGATATAAGTGTCTTGAACACTTGGGGGGACTTGATTTTGTATGCCTCAAGCGTCTTGACCACGTTAGATACGCGAGACCAAGAAGCTGGGTTAGGGTGAGGCTTGCCTTGGTTAGACATCTCTTCTGACCACAGGTCTTCTGGTCTAGCCTGAATGTAGCTCTGCACCTTATGGTGCAGGGGAAGCTCTACTAGAGAGAACCCTTTCTTAGGCTTAGGAAGCTTAACCTCCAGCTTTTCACCTCTAGCGTACTTAAGCCATGAGGCAGGGTCTACGTTTACGCCCATCCACAACAAGCGGCGAACGAACGCGTCGTCAGCCATCTGCGCTACAGAGTACTTACCGGTAGGAGGATTACCCGCAGCGACAAAGTGGACATTATCGGTGAAGTCCATCCCCGGTACACCTCTTTTAGAGATCATACTGAAGATAGCGTTAAGACTATCTTGATCGCTAGCACGATTGAGCTCGTCGAGGAAGATAACCAGTGGAGTACCCGTGTCTGTTGCCTTCTTTACAGCTGCATGAATCTCCTCGTTTACGAGGATTCTGTAGGTCTTGTCGCACTCTTCATTTCTGAAGAAGAGACCCTTGATTTCCTCGGAGCCAACATGCGCTACGAAGATGTGCAGAAGGTCTGCGCCTATTGCTTTGCATAACTGTTTGATAATGTCGGTCTTGCCACTACCTGCGGCACCTACCAACATTGGTACTAAGCCAGCCATCCAAGATATATAGATCATGGGAGCAAGAGTGCTGACTCCTGTAGGGAGAATACCCATACTAGTAAAGTACTCGGCTATAGCGCCGGATCTAGAAGATTGAGAGGACATCTTGCTCATCACAAGCTCCCGACTAGATGTAGCGGAAAACCTTCTGTGGCTAGAAGGCACCCGCTTTAGTTTGGAAAACTACCCGTTTTATCACCAGCTTTATTCTGGTGACTATAGAAGTTCTATTCTCATGTGCGGGAGACAGGTGGGTAAGTCCGTGTCAGCCGCAGGCTTTAGCATAGTAGACGCCGTGTGCACTCCGTTTTTTAAGACGTTGTACGTATCGCCGTCCCTTAAGCAGACCTCTACCTTCTCTACTACGAGAGTCGGCAAGATCTTACGCCATAGCCCAGACATAAAACCCTTTGCAGCTGGAGCTTCAGATAATGTATTCCTGAAGATCTTAGCTAACGGGTCCGAACTTCTGTTTTCTTATGCCACAGATAACCCTGATCGTGCGCGTGGTATTTCTGCAGATAGAGTAGTCTATGACGAGGTACAAAACATCATCTATGACGAAGTAGTGCCTGTTATCAATGAGTGCTTAGCGAACTCTCCTTACGCATACACTAGCTATATGGGTACTCCCCTTACTATGGAGAACACTATACAGTTTCTTTGGGATAACTCTACGCAGAGTGAATGGTGCATAAAGTGCTCCGGGTGCGGAAAGTACAGCTTCTATAGGACTACTAAGGGCATAGGTAAGAAGGGCATAGAGTGCCTTCACTGCTCTAAGTACTTGAACCCTAGGGAAGGTATTTGGGTAGATATGAACCCAATACCTAAAGATGCTACCCCTGATGACCCAGCGTACTTTAGGATGAAGGGATTTCATGTACCCCAGCTTATTCTCCCTCAGAATATAGAAGACCAGACTAGGTGGGGGAGGATACTAGAGAAGCTCAACCTTTATACAGAGTCTAAATTTAAGAATGAGGTTCTTGGGGTATCCGACTCCCTAGGAACGAGGCTTTTGTCTATAGAAGATCTTAACAAGTGCTGCGGCTTAGCCACCTTAGAAAAGCCCCCCGTAGGGCCTTTCTTATATACAGTAGGAGGCGTTGACTGGAGCGGTGGGGGCACTAAGGGTAAATCTAGGACTGCTGCTTGGATATTCGGAGTTGACCACTCGGGAAGTATAACTACTCGCTGGTTTAAGATATATCCCGACCAGAATCCGGTAGAAGTAGTAGACGATATAGCAAAAAACATGTGCAAGTTTGGAGCTTCTTTTATAGTAGGGGATGCAGGCGAAGGAGCTCTAGCCAACTCTTTACTAGCTAAAAAAGTGGGGGGAACCGTCAAGGTAGTGCAACTGCAGTACGGATCAAGCGCCACCCCGCTCAAGTGGAATGGTGTAGATAGGTACTTAGCCGACAAAACTACTCTAATAGACAACTACATGATGACTATTAAGAAGCAGAGAGTTAAGTACCTAGCCAGAGACTTAATGGGAATGGCCTTTAAAGACATGTTAGCTCTCTACGAGGAGACCACTCCCTCTGGGAAAAAGATTTGGACTCATAGTCCATCTAACCCAGACGACGCCTTTCACGCTCAGGTATTTGCGTGGGTAGGGTCAAAAGTAATGATGAAAGACCTTAACTTTTACTAGGGTCTTCGCATGACACTGCCTCTATATCAGTAGGGCATACGTATATGCCGTCTGCGTATATATGCCCGTCTTTAACTTCTACCTTAGAAGCTCTTATTTTTTTACCGTTTACTATAACTACGGCTGACTTTGCTTCTTCTATACTCTTGTATTTCAACCATTCTTTAAAGGTGACTACAATAGTCACCCAGAAGAATAGAGCGTTGAAGAAGCCTACAAGTCTATTATTAGACTTTTTAGATTTTGGAAGTATTATCTTAATAAATACACTCCTTTACTGGTCTTACTCTTTTGACATACTTAGCCAATCTTTTATGGAGTACATTTCTCCATAGTTCCATCCTAACTTGTACCCAAAGGTCATAGGGACAGGTATGTCTGGGAACTCTGTAGCTATATGTTCTGTGATATGCTTCTGCAGAAACTCAGGCAGCTTGCTTACTTCCGACTCTGGGCACTCGAAAACTACAGAGTCGTGCACAGTCAGAAGTAGCCTCCCCCGGATCTCATGCATGTTATTAGCTAGGTTAACCAACATGTTTAGAACTATATCTGAACAGTAACTTTGGATGTTGTAGTTAATCGCCTGCCTCTCGTTTCTGGAGGCAACCCAGCGATCCACTTTTACAAGAGGAAACCTTCTAGCCCTACCGTTGGGTGTAAAGACCTTGCCCTCTTTATGCACAGCCCTACGGACTTCTTCTAGGTACTTAGGTATTCCCGGAAACCGCCTGAAGATTAGCTCTTTGAGGGCTTGGTCTTCAGGCTCACCTCCGTATAGAATCTTGAATACAACCCCCTTAGTGCCACCTCTAAGGTTGTCTAGGCGCTTACCCTCCTCGGTATCCAGCTTTCTTTTGGTCTGCACATCCTCATATGGGATTCCATGGATCTCTGAAGTTATCCAGCTATGCGCATCAAACCCATCCGTAAGGGCCTGAATAAGTCCGGGGTCTGGCGCAAACCTAGTCATGACTTTAACCTCGGCTCCACTGAGGTCTGCGTCTACTACTACTAGCTTCTCTCCGTCTTTCCACGAGTATTTTTCCATATAGTAGCTACGGGGAAGGCCTGTATCCCATCCCGGGTGGGAAGGCTCATGTATAGGAGAAGCCGTTATTATCTTCTTAATTATGTATTCAGATTTAGTATCATCTGGATTAGGTATTACTACTCTTTCTGTAATGTTCTGCAGATTTGGGTCTGAAGAAGATGTCCGACCAGTCTTAGCCCCATTCAAGTGAATGTTACCGTGCAATCTGCTGTCATAGCCCGAGAGGTAGTCTAGCTTATCTACAAAATCCCCTAGAGCTTTAGTAAGCTTTCTGTACTTTGAGACTAGTAGCACTACCCCGTTACCGTGCTCCTTGTGGTACCTATGCAGGACAGCATCGGTAAGGCTAGGCTCTCCCTTCTCAGTCTCTTCTAAGACTGGAAGGCCGTAGTAGCCAAATATAATATTGCCTAGCTGAGAAGTACTATTTAGGTTTAGGCTAGAGATTGTATCCATGCTAGGAAAATCTTCCTCTAGCTTAGAACGTATCTCTGCATCCACCGAGCTTATATCTTGCAGGAGCCTCTCTCTAAGCTGGCCTAAATACTCCTTGTCTGTAAAGACCCCCTCTACCTGCATCATGGCCAGTCTCTCTGTAAGAGGTAGATAATGCCTATCCATTAGGTTTATCATTCTTTTTCTACCAGAAGACTCTGCTAGCTTTTTAGGGTCTTCTTTAGCCACCTTTCTTCTTTGTTCTAAACAAATTTCTGCGGTAGCGTCTGCATCTATAGCGCCGTACAGGAGAAGGGTAGTTGCAGGCAGATCCTCGTACGTATACAAGGTAGGCTCTCCCGCTACCTTAGGCTTCTTTACGTAAAATCTTTCTGTCTCCTTCTTAGTAGCCTTATCTACCTTAGACTTAACGTCTTTGTACTCTTCTTGAGAGCAGGATATTTTATCCTGTAGGCGAAGTACTTTTAGCTCTTCACCTCTAGCCTTAGCTCTTTTTAGCTTTCTTTTTAGGCCAGACTTAAGGGCTTCATACTCCCCTTTTAGCGTAAGAGAAGTTGTACTTTCCGAGTAACTAGAGGAAGAGATGCCTAGCTCTTCAAAAGACATATCTCCTAGTATTCTCTGCACTCTTTCTTTGGCTTCATCCTCGATCTTGGAGAACTCAGAGGATAGCATGTCCTCGTAGCCGTAGAGCTCAAACTTGTAGTCGGCAACCGCTGTCTTTAGGCCGTACCAACCCTGTTTATCTTCATCTAATATGTGCTCACCTAGCAGGCCATCCCACCTAGTATTAAGAACTCCACCGCTCTCTACTATGCGCTCCCACGTTCTACCAGACTCCCTTTCTATGTCAGACCTTAGCCCCGGGGTCATAATCGCCTGAACTCTACGTATGAGAGAATGACGGAACATATTAAGGTCAAACTTGTAATTCCACCAACCCTTTGGGTGGTCTGACATGGTAAGCTTAAATACATGAGGAGCAACATCTGCTAAAGAGTACGAAGCTTCCTTGTGTTCAACCATAAAGCTCAAAGCTTTACCGCTACCAAAGCCTGCGGACACGGAGATGATTTTACTCTCATGCCACCAAGCGTGCAGGGTGTTAGTCTCTGTATCTAGGCTCATTAGAGTTTGAGCTATAGGCTTTCCTGCAGAGTAAGTGCTGTACTCTTCACAAGCCTCCCGTACCTCTTCTAAGGTCCAAGGTATATCGTAGGTCTCACGGAAGGTTTCAGGATTAACAGGCTTCACCTGCAGCCCTCTTAGAACTTTAGCAGCCCTGCTGATATCCCCTTTAATAAGTGAGTACACCCCGGGGCTGCCCATTAGATAGTGGAGGCTAAGTGTGAATACTAAGCTGACCTTCTTTCCGTTCGGCAGGGTGTACTGCATTACCCTGCCTCTTAGCTCTCTTTGTTTTACCTTAGGAAGTTGAAAGAAAACCGCAGGCTCTGTCCCTAGGCATATAATCATATCGGGAGACAGATCGCATAGCTTCTGCATGCCCAAGG
>CETC01070134.1_pt1 | contig 10281 bp, 5 predicted proteins | sample 326911 | NCBI WGS metagenome assembly CETC01 (sample SAMEA2622694, study PRJEB7988) | marine metagenome | isolation source: saline water (ENVO:00002010), including
GCCAATCTCATAAAAAATGAGTATGGTCCACAAATAGAGGCGAGTAACAACGCCAAAAAATTCATTGAAAAAGCAAATAAAACTATAAGTGACATTGATAAGATTATTACTGATAGAGTTCAAAACCCTAATTTAATTCCTAGATTAGCAGAGGTTGCAAGTCCTTCTGCAACTGGAAGTGTATTCAGACTTAATGCAGGACCTCCCGAGTCTAAGTCTGGACAATTTTTACTTTCTGTAGATGGTTTGTATTTTGACTCACAGACTAGTGGTATTGGTCCGGCGCTAATAGAACTTGATACTAGATCAAAGAGCAAAGATCCTTCTTTGGATTGGACTTTTGAGTTCGAGCCCAATCTTGGAGGTAAGGGAGTTCCTGTAAACGAAGAACAACTTGATGCTTATTTTGAAACCATTTTTGATCCAAACAACGTCGATGATTCTTTATTTATGGAAAATTATTACAATGAAGACAATACCGTTGTTAACATCTTAGGACAGAGAAATAGAAAAATATTTGATGTATCCGCTGAAATACAAGAGCATATAGACGGAGGTTCTTCAGAAGTCATTATAAACAATCTTAAACAAGTAATGTTTGCAGAGTCTAATAACTTTATTAGACAACTCAATAAGAGGAAAAAACAAATAGAACTTGCTGTAAAGATGCCTCAAATTTATGGGAAAGGAATTCTGTTTCAACCTGGGGAAGTACCTATCAACGATTTCTCTTACTTAGCAGGAATAAATTACTCATTAGATCTCCAAACTCAAAGAAAAATAATAATACGTCAAGATGAAGTTCAAGGAGTTGTATTACCCCTAGAAACAAAATTCTCTCAATTAATAGAAAGACAAGAAGACATTACACTCAGCCATTTGCTTATTAATGCAATACCAGATGGGGTTGTAATAGACAGCGCGGGCGCCTCAGCTTCAATATCAGCCTCGATTGCAGCTACACCCTCTCTTGTTGAGGATGATATCTTTGGACTTTATAATTATTTAACTCTAGAATCTACAGTGCCTTCAGGAACTGAATATAAGCTGAGAAATAGCACATCAAAGGGTGTGGAGTATAACGCTCAACTAGTTGGTGATACCAATGAGATACTAGATAAAGGTTTAGGCATAGCTCATTTGAAGGGAGTTTGTAGGACAAGTGAGGCAGGCCTTGTTTCAGGCAATGGAACTTTTGCAAAATTACCTCCTCAACAAGAGTTCCAAGATCTTTTATTCAGCAAAACAGGTGCTACTTTTGAGACCTGGGTTCATGTTCCAGGTTTATCGTCCACTGATCTATACAATCAAACACCAGATGTTTCAGGTCTATATCGATTAATATTGGCTAATGAGAATACTGGTTTGGATACAACTAAGACGCAACAATCAGACATTTTAAATATGTCTTTTGATAACGGGGCTGGAATTACCCGAGGAATGATATTAGGATTTAGTCGAGACCGTAGATTCACACGTTCCGATTTGCCTAGCAATTTGGAGGCTGATAATCCTGTTGAGGCAGTTTCTCTAGTAATGGCTCCGACTCAATCATTTAATTCTTCTAGTGCTGGGTTCATCTCTAATAAACTAGAAATAAATTCTTGTGAATCAGCTTCTTCGTTTGCTGGACTAGTAATTCCAGTTTCTAGCACGTTTAACGGTGCAACTCTATCTTCTTGCGAGGACGAGTTCTGTCAGTTATCTATCACGTTAAATCCTGTTAGAGACGAGATCAATGTTTACCTCGACGGAGTAAACCTAGTTACCTCCAGCTATCAAGGTGTGTTTGGGGTTGATCCTAGAGAACAAAGGCCGATGATCCCGTCTATACCGCCGTCAAACGCATTCGAGTACAACATTACTAGAATATCAGATGCCTCATTAGAGGATTACAGACACGGTCCTAAGAGAGACGAATACTTCACCCCTTGGATACTAGGAGGTGGATATACGGATGGCAATCCTGAAGGAGGCTTCATGGGTGGTATCTATGGAGGTAAAGTCAGTGGTCTTAACGGATATCTGGGATGCACTAGATTTTACTCAAAGCCTCTTACTAATGCAGAAGTGCTAAATAACTATAACGCAACGCAAAGTTTCTTTAAAAATATTAAGTTATAGCCATGACAATACCAGATCAAACCGACATTTATGGAAAAACCTTATCCGTAAAATCAGAAAGAGAGGTTACTTTAAAAGAACCTTTCGTCAAAGGATTTATTTACCCTCTAAAGCCTGCTCCAGGCAACGGTATATTTTCAAAAGCTAGCGGTTTGAATTTAATTAAAACTATGCTTAAATCTTTCATCAGAACTAACAGAGGTGAAAGGTTCATGCTCCCAGATTATGGCGCTGATCTTCAGAAGTATTTAATGGAGCCTCTTGATCAAACCACCTTTACTTTGATTAAAGATGAAATTGAATCTTCTGTCCGTAAATATTTACAGCCACTTAAAATAGGTAAATTGCAAGTATTTGAAACCAAGAGTGGAGCCATATTAGTAAAGCTTTTTGTTGGTCTTAAGGATTCGGAAGCTGTTAATTTCAATGTAGAGGTTAGAGTATAATGGTATTTGATGGGACAGTAAAATCTGATTTTTTAAAATTTATTCCTTCAGAACTACAGAATAAAGATAGACTGATAGACTTTTCTGCTTCAGACTTCATTACTTTACGTCAAAGTTTAATAGATTATACAAAGGCTAATTTTCCTTTGGATTATAATAACTTTGATGAGTCTGACTTTGGCATGCTTTTGATTGAATTAATGGCTGCTGTAGGGCACATTCAATCCCACAAATCTGATTATCTGGCTAATGAAAATTTCTTAAGGACCGCTAGAGAGAGGTCCAGCGTCAAGAAATTAATGGAGCTAATTGGTATTAGAATGAAGGGTCCGATTTCAGCCGCTGCTAACGCATCATTAAGTTTTGAAGCGACTGACTCTGGCGCAAGTTCGTTAACCTTGGATCCTAGTCAAAGAGTAATAACTGTTACATCTCCTCAGGATGGAGGTTCTTTAACCTACACTATCTATAAGGTTAATTTCAATGGTAGTATCGATTTGGAATCTAACACTGAGTCCCTAGAATTTGTATTTGACGCCACCACAAATCCTGTAATTACCAGTGCAATACTATTGGAAGGTGCTTTAGTTGTGGAGACAGGAACTTTCACTGGTCCTGATTCTATTAAATCAATTAGACTTTCTCAATCTCCTTTCGTTGAAAAAAGTGCTCAAGTTTTCATTGATGGTAACGAAACTACCAATGGTGTATACCTAGAAGAAGATAATATTTATTTTGCATCAGGACCCACTGATAAAGTATTTCAGGTCCTCACAGATGATAATTTTGGAGCTACCTTAATATTTGGCGATAATACCATTGGTCAAGCTCCTGCGGCTGGTGATTCTTACACAGTTACTTATCGAGTCGGAGGAGGCTCCAGGGGTAATATTTCAGAAAGTTTTATAAACGCCCAAATTAACGGGACTGCAAGAATAGCTAACGAATTTGCCACCCCAGTACAGGCTACTGTTACGGTTGAAAACACCTCACAAGGAACTGGCGGTGCTGAGGCTGAAAGTATAGCTAAAGTAAAAAGATACGCTCCTCTAAAATTCAGATCTCAAAATAGATTGGTTACTCTGAATGATTACAGGGCTTTCACGAACACCTTTACCTCAAATTACGGTTCAACTGGTAAGGCCACTGTCGCAACTCAGAAGGCATTTGCATCTGTTAATAATATTCAAGTTTATGTGCTGGAGAAAGCTAGTAATACCCAACTGAGGCAGGCTACTCAAGAATTTAAAAGACAGCTTATAGAGGAGATTAACGAACAAAAAATGGTAACTGATTCTCCGGTTATCGTTGACGGTCTAATCAGGACTATACCCTCGCTGAATCTAACTATTAAGCTAGATAGAAAGTTTAAAGGTCAAAAAAATGTTTTAATTGCTAGAGCTAATTCTATTATTTTAGATTATTTTAATGTGGATAATCTAGAGTTTGGACAGTCTTTTTCTCCTTCAGATTTAATTAGAGAATTACTAGAGGAACCTCAAATTAGATTTGCAACTGTGGATAACATTTCTAACAATATAGACATTGAGTTTAATGAGATAATACAACTCAATAACTTCACTGTAACTGCTGAATTAATCTAATGACCTCCGGCAAAAATTATTTAACAAATCAAAAGTATTTTAAGCCTAATTACTATGAGGCTTTGAAATTCATCATACCTCGGTATCTTACTGATGATGATATTGATAATTTTGGAGAAAGTGTAGACCTCAAGGATCAAGTTCTTAATTCTAACATATCCTTAGCTGACGACTTTAGCACAATAATTAATGTTAGCTCTATTGAGGACACGATATACAGCAGCGTAAACACCGTTAGTGGTATATCTGATTATTTTGTAAAACAAAATAAGCTAACCAATATCACAACTCAATCTTTTAATAAAGATATACTTGATCCATTAGGTTTTTCTATTAATGAATTTGAAACTAGTAGTGCTTTTGCAGATTATATTTCAGGAACGTTATTACCAAGTATTGTACTAAACGATCCGAGCGCAGTTTTTGTGCAAGATCATACACCCTCAGACACTCATAATTATCTAATTGATAAGATGTCTTGGTTGTATTTCCTTAACACTCCATCTCCAAAGGGAAGCTACGAGCCCTCTACCACTGTAACTGAAACTATAGTAAACAAACTTTACGTAGGGGATACTGTTGAAACTGTTGACGGTATTAAAATGCTCATGGATTTGGTTTGGAGAGACGGGCACCCAGAATACTATCCTGAGGTATTTCAAACTTCAACCACAACTTTTACAAGCGGAACTCAACAGTTAGATAAATTAAAAACTTGGATTGATGTTATTTACTCTCCTTTACAAGCAGATTCAGCGGACTTCACTGTTAGAGACAGATTTGAGTTATACATTCAAAGCAATTTATTGTCCGAAACAGATATACCTGATGGACCCTTTACCAGATTTTTAAGAGCATTATCCTTTTTTGTTCAAGACATTAACGATACTTCAGTAAGACTAGGAGATTTGCACAGTATTTCTGATTGTCCTGAAGAATTTTTACCTCTCCTAGCTGAATTGATTGGTTGGGATTTATTTGGCAGTGATCCTGATAGATGGAGGTTGCAACTTGTAAACGCTGTTGATATTTACAAATCGGTTGGGACGGCTAAATCTATTCAGCTTGCAGTAAATGGCATTCTTCCCAAGGATCAGTTTAACATTGAAACAACTGTAACCGAACTTCATGAGTCCTATGTCCCTTTCTTAATATATTATGGGTTAGCGACTGAGTCCAGGTACTTTAAAACATTCAAGGATTGGACAGAAACCTTAGCCTTTGAGTTAGGTGTTTCAGCTTTCAATCCAATTAGCTTAGATGAAAATATAAAGCTTGTCGTTGATAAAATTTTATTAGAAACATATGAAGAGTTTGAAGAAACGTTAGGCCCTATTCCTAACTACGAGAAAGGTTTTAATTACAGAGGCCGTATTCACCCAGTCCCTCCTTTTGAAGAGTATCCTTATTATATAAACTTTGAGCTAAATAGTGAAATAATTAGCTTTATAAAAGATAGGTTGGTTTGTTTTGGCTGTTCGGAATTGTTCGCTGAACAGTTTGAGACTTACCTTATTGATAATGCTTTAAATACAGATGACGAGCCGAGAACGTCAAGTTTCCTTTTATTTACTTCAGGATATAACGATCCGCCTAACTTATCAAGCCTAATAGCTAGTGGTAATACAGAAAAATTTGAATACGCTTCTTTATGGTCGGGTAAGTCATCTCACTTCAAGGTTAAGTATGACGCCAGTTCTTTTGATTTTACAGACGATAGTATAGATAGCTCTGCTACCGGAGAGGCTTTCCTTGTGGCCTCTAAATTAGCTAAAGACTTCACACCTGCTCACGCAATACCTCTAATAAACTTAGAGATAGCATATGTTGACGAGGCTGGATTAGTGGCATCTGCATTACCGTTAATTCAACCTAGATGCGATGAGCAAGACACCAACTCTTCTAGAAATTACTTTGTAACTGGTGTGGGTTTTAACACTTACATGAGAGATGTCAGAGATGATGGTATAAGCTTTCCTAGAGACTTCACAGATAATGCTGCTAGCCCCAATGTTCTGGTTAGTGGAGTTAATATTAACGATATACCTAGAACCTCTCTTAGGCGTAGAAACTACGAAAAACTTTTACCTTCTGAAGGGTATTACGATAGAACTGGATTTAATATGCCCGTTGGCTTTGACATGGCGTCAGGTCTAAGTGGCATTCCTTTAGGGTTAGTACCTAGTTCTTTAACTTACTCTCCAGTAACTGATCACGTTAACTTACCCTCTATATGGAATCAGTGCGAGGATTTAAATTCTGGTCATACATATTTTGAGTATGATGTGAGTAACACTCAAAACATTAGAGGTGCTTCGGGAAGCTTTGCTGATAATCTTGATCGAACTGTGGATAGAGGTCAATTGCCAGATATCTATGCTGTCATGCATGGTGTAAAAGAAAAATCTAAAGTCGTGCAAGCATCTGTAGATCATGCCACAACAAATTTTTATCAGTTATCTGTCAGTAATGTTTATCAATCTTTAGCAAACTTAGCAACAGAAAATGAGGGAGATTTCCCGAACTCAACTGAAGATTATTACAACTATTCCTTTGGAAGAGATTTTCATAAATTATACAGAATTTATGTAACCGACTTCAATCAACACAGAATTGATCCTCAAATTCAAGATATAGATGGGGCTAACTTATTTTCTCATACGTTTGGTCCCGTGCTATACAACCACAATTTTGAAAAAATTGACTCTCGCGATTCAACAGTAGTCTCATCACTATCTGATGTTAAAGTTCTAACTCCTAGAAGTTCTCAGTTTGCCGGAGAAAGATCTTACGTGGCTTCAGGTTCAGAGGACATGCAACTAGATACATCGGAAATAGTTTTATCGGGTACAGTAAGCGCCGTTGAATTAATTCATACTTCTGGCTCCCCAGAGACTAATAGTTTTTCTATATTTAGAATACCTTCAAGATTTAAAACAAACACGGATGATCCGTTTATGTTTAATAATACTTTTGTATTATCTAAATCATCAAATGGGGGACTTCCCAGAATTAGATTTGATATGACCAAGTATGAAATTCCCTCCGAAAGACCTATCGCGACTAACTTCATACTACCAGATCATTCTCATCAGGCAAAAGTAAAGTTGCTTGTATCTGATAACACTGGATCTAATTTAGGGGGTAGGCAAGTAGGGCTATGGATTCATACCAAACCCGAAAGTTCTCAAATGTGGTCTTATTCTAAAGAAGGAGTCTGGACTCAACACAGCGCACTCACCTCAAGGTCTGATGTAATTGATAATTTATCTCACATATTCACGATTCCTTCCAGAACTAAAGAGGAAGTCTCAGTTTCGTCAAATCTTACAAATTATGAGTGCATTGACAATCTACCTTCTAATAGTGAAATAGAGACCCCAATAACTAGACTAAGAGAGGCTGATTTTGAAGAAATCTCTGTAAACTTTAATACTCTAAATAAAAATGTTTTACTATCTAAAGATTACAGGACCACTCATAGTCTTCTTCACAGAAAAGATCAAAAATATGTTGTAGAAGTTTTCTTAATTCCTAATGGAGATACAGATAAGTTTATGCTTCTTGATACTGTTTCTCTGCAAGATCTTACTCTTAAAAAACTATCTGAAATATTCGTAACCGGCAAATATCAGAATCCTCTTTGCCAAACGCCTGAACTAATTGGAAATTGCACCGAACATAGAGTGGAGTTAGATAAGGATGAACTAAGGAAGGTATTTAGGTTCTTTAACGATATATCGGGCAAGAATTCTAAGACTGGGCTAGCGTCCAGAAACGCAATCGAAACCTCGACTATAATGGGTCCAGAGGGTGGGTCCAAGTTAGACTATCGTTATAGAACTGACTTCTTTAGTCATACTCCGGTTCTTACAACAACTCTAATAGATCAAATAAATATAGACGTATAATGTTTTTACAAGGGTTTGGAGAAGTACTGACAAACATCCTCACGGTTAATCCCGAGTTGATTGAGTTACCCGGCGCTAGCGCCATATTGGATACGTCTAACTATACTTTCAACGCTGTGACCTACGGTAAGGATGCTCAAGGGTTTAATTTTCACGCTCACTCTGTTAGCACCACTCAGTTTGTTGATGGCGAAGAGGGTGGAGATATTGCTGGATATAATAACGATCACGTTATTGCTGTTAATTACAAAAATGATGCAACAGTTAACATGGTTAGCTCATACCCTGCTAGTGCTGCTCACAATGAATTTTCAGGAAGCTATACCTCCTTACCACAATACCCAGCCATAAATCACACTAGGCTGGAGTTAGCCTCGACGCAGACCACCAACGCTTCTTCATTCTCAGCTACCGCTCCAGATTTGGGTCATTACCCGAACGCCTATATTGACACTGACCTTAGTAATGCATGGACTATTTTAGGTGGATTTGCACCGCCTTCTTCTGCTGGGAAATTCTGTCATTTATACGACTCCGATGGAACAGTGCTGGCAAGTGGAGTTTTAAGTGGTATCTACAATGCAAGTGGGTTAGCTGACAAAAATGGATTTGTTACTATTAATCAAACTAGTGGCATCAATGAAGACTTAACTGGAGGGGTTGATAGTCTTGGAATTCTTAGCGGTGGACCTGTTATATTCAGTTCAGCGGCCTCTAGTGTTAGTGCTGGATTTGGGAATACTGCTTTAGCTGTAATCCCTCAGCATGGGGATGCAGTTACTCTAGCCGCCTACGGAGGGATAAATCACATAGGAGTTTACTGTTTAGATCTAAATGCAATGCTTGCTTCAGGGATAACTCCCCCATATGAGTATAATGCCCTAAATAATAACAGAATCTATAAGTTAGTTGCAAAAGTTAGCTTCCTAGATAATCTCATAGCTCATGAAGATCTTTTCACAATTTCAGGACTTTTTGACGGCTTAGGTCAAGGAACAGGTTTGAAAAACAAAGGACCCCGATACGTATTAAAATTTAATTTCTTGTAAGATGCAAAAATCATTTGTAGAACAAATTGGTATGAAAGGACACCTTACTATTCATAAAATTGTGAATGGCGAAGAGGAACTCGTTTATGATGAAAACAATGTCATTACGTCTGGTTTCGGCTTCTCGCTTGCTCACCTTTTTGGGCTAATGGGTTCTGATACAGTTACGGATTATCAAATTGATAGGTTTCAGCTAGGTGTTAGTGGTAATTCATCTGTGCAGGTAAGTTCAACCTTTGAGCTTTCTGGGCCGCTATCCTCAACTGAAGAGTATACTTCAGACGGTGATAGTAATCTTCATGCAGTTTCTAGTGATTTATATTTAAGTGAAGATGTGGTTGAATCGGATGTTGTCTTCGCCAAGATACCCTTCAACAAGGTGACCAAGATAGACGACAGATCGGTTCGCTACACTATATTTATTGATGAGGATTCCTGCAATTCCCTTGTAAGAGATCCAGGTTTTGAATCTCTTAACGAAATAGGCTTGTTTATTAAAAACCCTAGAGGGAAAGATCAGGATGAATCTGTTCTAGTTGCCTATAGACATTTTAGTAATATTACCAAGACCTCTGATTTTGGTCTTGTATTTAGATGGACAATTTCATTCGGATAACATGTTAAACCCAAGTGATGTATATGTTGAAGGCGGGACGAGTGACCTTCTAGTTTGCTGGACTGATCAGGTTACTAAATATGACGCAAGTTCATTTTATAACTTTGAGCAAGATAATCTACCTTTGCATGACCTTGATGAAAGGACTCACCTTCTATGGGAACGCATGGGTCACCCAACATCCTCTATAACCGGAATGTCGTTTATAGTGTCTGGAGATGCTACCTCCTCATGTAGCCCTCAATACTTCACGACGTTAAGTGCCTGCATTAATGCATTACCCGATGTAATTAATTATCCCATATTGGTAGAGGTTGGCAGCTTCGGCAATTTAGGCGAACTTCATCTGTCCAACAAAGTATTTGGTCCTAGTGGGGCGTTAGAGATTATAAATAGGAACTCTGCTTTTGCAGGAGCAGCGAGCCTCGACAATGAGGCTATGTCCTTGGATGAGATGACAGTGGCTTACACTGACTTCAGCATTGCTAGCTCGGTGAGTTCTTTTGTAGCGGCTTCCGCTCCCTCAATAAC
>CETC01070300.1_pt1 | contig 10256 bp, 5 predicted proteins | sample 326911 | NCBI WGS metagenome assembly CETC01 (sample SAMEA2622694, study PRJEB7988) | marine metagenome | isolation source: saline water (ENVO:00002010), including
CCTCCCTCAATCGTTACTTCATTACCGTTAACATCCATATAAGTTATATCAGATGTGTTTTGAGAAACTCTACCGTCATTACCGTACGTACCGCTAGGCAAGAAAGACAATGCCGTTTCTAAATTTTGTGCCATGTTTTCTGCATTAGTAGTAGAACTATACTTCATGTCATCATAAACCATTAGAAGGTCTCCAGGTCTTTCTGTGCCTTCACTACCCTCTCTTGATGATGTATTAAAGTCAGGGTAGTTTGCTCCTGACTCTACTCTATAATCTCCAACACCTGTTCCTTTTTCCATGTCTTTATATAAACCTGAATTAGCGACTGCTTTATTTAAGTTCGTTAAATCTTGACCTCCTGATATGTGTGTAATGATTGCCTCCACAAATTCTTGAGGGTTGTCTCCTCTAGGTATAGGAGTTATAGTATCACGAGCTCCATCCTCACCTTTTTTAACAATATAAACTTGGTCGTCAGTTCCTACATACATATCTATAATGTCAGGGTTTGCGCCACCGATAGTAGAAAGTACTGACTGAACAGTTTGGTTATCTCCTGACCACAGTTTCGCAATATTAGAAACATAATCTTCTGCTACATTTCTATCATCACTTTGGTCTGATTTCCATTTTTGTTCTGTCCCGTGAGGTTTTTCTATATGGTCTAACTGTCCCTCTATTTGAGTCATAAACATATCGTAAGCCGCTTTCTCTTGTAGCTTTCCGTTTTCAGTAGAAAAATCAGGAACTAAATGACCGCTGTTTGGTCTTTCAGGGTCATTAATTAATAGTATCTTACTACCATCTTCGGCAGCTTCCTCAGGGTCCATGGTGAAACTATACGCTGTGTTACCTCCTTCCGAGTTGGGGTCAAACTTTAAATAGTCCGTTAACATACTGCCTATGTCTACAGGGTTAGTCATTCTACTATTTATCCAATTCTCAATAGCATCGTCAAATTCACCATTCTGTCTTGCGTCTTGAATTGTAACTCCAGGGTTAGTTCCTGAGAACTCTGTCCACAGAGTAGATAATTGATTTTCTATTTGGTCTAAATTACCTTCTAAATCGTACTTATTTATTCTTTGTTTAACTCTGTTTCGTAACTGTTGAATCTCGGCAAAATCATTTTGATTTTTACTTATACCCCCCGTATAATTACCATTCGCATCAACTTCTCTTTTCCCTAAAGTAACCCTAAAGTTAGTAGGGTTAATATATAGCGCGTGATTTTCTAATTTACCCAATCCTTCAGCTTGCATCATTTGAAATTGTTCTTGAGCGGCAGAACAATCAATTCCTGTGTCACCACCACAATTTTGCATACGTGCCATAGCCTCCTCATAATCTTTATTCCACTGTTCCATAATATCAAAGGTTTGAGATGTTCCATCTTTTAAATTTTGAACAGAAACAGTATAATCTTTTAATGATATATTACCATTCTTAAGATTTTGGTCTAATAACAACATTGCATTTTGTGCGTTAGCAGCATATTCGAGTAAAGCATCATTTCTACCTTTATGATTGCCTAAGGGGGCATTGTTTAATGTGGTTGCAATTTCCTCTGATTGCTTTTTTATTTGGTCTTTCTTGGCTTGTTTTTCACTCTCAACGGCCTGCATTGTTTCGTCCAATTGGTCGCTTATCGCGCTCCAATCTAAACTTTCTAAAGCCTGACCTTTTGCGTAGCCCGTGGGAACACCTGTTGCCGATACGTCTATTTTTCTTACTGCCATATTTTAATTAATTATACATATTTAAACCTGAGTATGGAGTGTTTCCAATCATGTAGGGGTTTTGTGAATTGAGATTACTTAAACTTAGATTAGGAGTATAGTTTAAACCTTGAAATTGTGGGTTAAAAACACTAGAATTATATCCTGAGTTTCCAAGTAGATTAGTACGATTACCTCCTTGAAAGTTTTGTTGAAAGTTTAAAGCACTCATATCTGTGCCTGCAGCCTCTTCTTTTGTAAACAAAGGTGTAAATTCAGTAGCAGCCATACCTCCAAGTTTGATTGTACTTTGTATTCCTTGATTTATCATTTTTTGACGAGTCGCTGCCGCATCTGCTGCTCTTTGAGTATTCCCTTCATATTGACCTAAATCTAATTTTACTTTAGCGTCTCTTAAAGCCATCTCTTCTTCAACTGTAGCTTTTTCTAAATCTTGCATTGCACCAATTTGTTGAGTTTGAATGTTTTGTTCTTGTGCTTGAGATGCTTGAAGAACTTTACCTGCGGTTGCCGCCCCCCCTCTTTCGTCACCTTCTACTGCTTGTTGCATTTGTGCTGCAGATTGAATTTGGTTTTGTTCTCTCGCCTTTTCATAAGGCTCCATAGATAAACTAAGTTCTTCCATGTAGTTAGTTTCAAGCTTTCCTCGTGCGTCTTTCATAAATTTAGCCGCATCTCTTTCAGCTTTTTGCTGTATTTTTTTTTGTTTATTAGCTTGAATAAAACTACTTCCTGCACTTACGGCCGCACCTGCCGCCATTACTATTGTTGTTGCTGCTGCCATATTAATATACTTTTATCATTTCTTGAGTGTATTGGTCACCTGCATTATAACCAAGTCTCTCGTAAGTTTTTATTAGTTTTTTATGTCTTAATAAAGCATAACTATATTTTTTGTCTTGTTTTTTACAAATCTCTCCTAAAGTTAAAATCAAAAGGTCTAAAGCTTTAGCTCTAAGAATAGGGTTTCTATATTCTTTATTAGATATTATCCAATCCACCCATCCCACTTTTGAATTAGTATTGTAAACAAAACCTGCACATATAGGCGTTTTTTTATGCCATACCATCAATCCCCCTGTACCGTCTTCAGGTAAAAAATCTCTCTGAGGAGGAGTCCAATCCCATTGTTTCCACCACGGAACTAAAATGTTATCATAGTCCTCGTGCTGCAGTGGTGTTAAATTTAATTCCATTTCAGTACAAAGATAGTAAAAAATAAAGATAAATTTTTATTATGGGTTACTTTTCATCACCTCAGAACCTACTGAAAATAATTCTATAGCCGAAGAGGTGGTCACAGAAAGGGTCACGTGAGCATAATCCCCTATCAATCCATAACTTTCAGCCTGAGGGTCTTTTACGAAATTAAGAAATTTGTCACCCCCACCGAAACTAGGCGGAAAAAACCCAGGGCTAATATCCACCTCAATCATAGGTTGTCCAATAAAAGGGGAAGGAGTGGCTGAGTCGGTGTTTATACCAATGGCTGTAGCTTGCCCTATCCACCAACTAACTCCTAGTGAGGGAGGGTCTCCTGCAGCTAGGTTGCTACACATCATTAAATCTCCCACATTTAGTATAGAGGGTATTTGAAATCCTAGTGGAAAATTTATTCTATAATCAGTACCACCTAAAAACTCTACGTTTGCACTCTCAAATACCCCGACTCCCTGAACACTTCGTTGATTTATCATTCCATTATTTAACAAAACTTGCATCACGGTTTGAGAAGTATTCGCTTGCGATTGCGCAGGGTTATAAAGATAACTAAACATGTGACCTTCTTTGTTCGTTGAATTTAATTGGTCATAAGATTGTAGGGTTTGTGTAAAATTCGATGTTCTAGCAGTAAACTCAAGGTTAGAAATCATAGTAACACCCCAACCTGCTCCAGGAGTGCCTATTAAGTTTATAGTTTTAAATACCTTAGTCTCTAAAGACGATTGATTTAAACACGTTTGCACAGAACTTGAAAATTGTTCTCCATAAAAATTAGAACGATTATCATTAACATTATGTCTCCATATATCTCCTTTGTTAAAAGTATATAAATAGTTATTACTACCCTGTATCCACTCAGGAATAAAACTATAAAAAGAAGGCCAACCTTCTACTCCTGCACTATATGTTAATGTATATTCTGCCATATTTTAATTATTACACGGTATTATATTAGTTATTACTCCATTGTCATCAATTTGTATTAAAGCAGAGGTGTCCGAAAATGATTCTCCCCAATTTAAAGAACCATTGTTTAACTTAAAAGTTTTATAAGCATTAGGACCACCTGTTACTAGGTTTACTTTATACCATTGGTATTTGAATGTACCACCCTCATTCCATCTTGTGTCTGCTAAACTAGGATACTGCTGTTGGTAAGCAAAAGAATTTACTGCCAATACACCATTATTGTATAACGCGTTTCCTGTAGCGGTCGGTATTCCAGGGCTATTACCCGTGATGCCTTCAGCTTGATTATATAAACTTACTTGATAAAGTGTATTGGGGTATACTCCAGGTGTCCCATCAGTACACGCGGGAACAATTGCGGGGTCATTGGTTTCTGTGATTAAATCGCTCATTTCAAATGGGGTAGGCACTTGGGGGCAAAGAAGAACAAAATCAAATGCTGTCCCCGCAACAGGACTTCCACAAAAAACAACATCTGCACTTTGTGCATAGGCCGTAGGTTTGGGTATAGGGATATAAAACACCCCCACATTAGTAGAGCAATTATTTACTACAGTGTTAGCTTGACATGCTCCATATTTATCTAACCCTTTTATTCCCATTTGAGTAACAGTAGATAGTTGAAGTCCACTTGCACCACTATATCCTGTGATTTCAAAACTTAATGTACCCGTTGGAGTGGTGGGAAAAGTTCCTGCTACATCATCCCAATCAAAGAAATTGTATGTCCCCGAAGGGGCAGGAGTTCCTGAAGGATAAGTAGCACAATCCCATGTAGCGCTCGTGCAAGACGAAGAACCACCTGTAAGACCAGGATAACTACCTCCATAAGCTCCATCACCAACAAATACTATATGGTTTTCTAAAACATTAGCAACACTAGGATTGTTATTAGAGGCGTATCCATAAATTTGACTTGAGCCTTCTGCTATAATTTCGCCTGAACCTGAAGGAAATCTTGCCACTATACCATCAGGAATACCTACAGGGTCTATACCTACTAAAGCTACCCCCATTCCTGAACCTAAACCTACTGTTAATCTAAACATATCGGCCGTGTTTCCATTTTGATTATAAGAACCCCCACAGGCTACACTTGGCGGAGCACAGCTAGGACAATCTAAAACAGGACCTAAGGTACATATACCCGTTCCTGACGACAAATATCTTTGTATAACACCATTAGAATAATATCCATCAGGTGCGCATACTGTAAGTGCGGAATTAGTCCACACCCCTGAAGCTCCTGAAAAAGTTTCTGCGTTTATAAAATAAGGTCCAAATTGTACTGCCATAGTTTTTTAATTTAATTAATTATTACATCATCCGTATTACAATTACACGCATCTATTGATATATCCACCACATCTTGATACCCTGCCATCACCATAGGGAAAGGGTTTGCAGAAGTTCCTAAAACACATATAGTGTAATAAAGTCCAGGTTGTAACCCTAAGGTAGTTAAAATATTACTCATGTCATAATATGTTACAGTAATTAAGGCCCCTGAACCTCCTGCTTGTGTGCTTGTGGTCATTAAAGTGTAGGTAGTATTTATACCTGTGTCACAAGAACAATCACAACACAACTCGTTTACTAAAGAAGGGTCTTCAGTAGCAGAAGGAATGTGGCATAAATTTATTTCTTTTACCACTCTGTAGTCGTAAACTAAAAACAATATATCGTTCCCAGGAAAACCTGTGGGTGCGGGCATCGCAAAGTCTATACTATTAGTAAGAGCAGATGCAGTTGTAACAGGAACGTTTAAAGCGGGGTATGTAGCATTAGCTATTATATTTTGTATTCCTGGGTAATCACAATTCCACCCATAGACAGAACTACCTCTAACATAACCCAATCGGTGATAAATAGGATTAAAAACAAAATCATCTGTTGCAAACACTTGTGTAGATTTTTGAGTAACCGTAGATGTGTCTGTAGGATAAGGCCCCTCACCTTGAAAACCTGATGTTATATCACATACTGAAGCCACATAAGAGCCTTGAGGAAAAATTATACTATTCGGCATAGACAATAATTCGTCAGGAGTGTCACTGTTAGCGGGAAATGTAGGAGAAGTATAACCGCCCTCTACATATTGAACTTGGTCATGCACTCGTTGTGGTGCAGGCAAACTGTATTGAGGAGAGTTAACAACGACTCTTTTAATTTGCAGTGGTATAGGTTCAGGACAAAAAGCCACAAAAGTTACATTTAATAATGTGGTTGAGACTAGAATTACAGTAGCTTCAGTGGGGGATTGGCTTCCTTTGGTAAATTGAAGAATATTAGTTCCAACTGCTGAAAAGGTATTCCCATCATAGATAATAATTATTGCATCCATAACCTCCATAGTTTCAAAACTCACCGTCCCCACGGTGCTACCAAAATCTACACAAAATTCTATTTGCGTTGTGTTAAATTGATAGGTATATGTAGCATCACAATTAATACACGGGATATTAGATGGTAATAATATATCGGAACTATTTAAAACATATTCATTCATGTAAGGGTCATAACCCCCAAGCTTTATATCGTTAGGTTCATCTATAAAAAGGTCTCTAAACCAACTTCTCATTCCCATTTCTGAAATAACTGTTAGTTGCTCAGTTGAATGAGACCCACCTGTAAGCCTTATTACCGCACCTCTTTTAGCGTCAGTAAAAAACTTTTCGTGACCATATTCTGCATAACTTTCAGGGTTTCTACTTATGCCGTATTCTTCTAATCTAGCAATTTGTGTTCCTAACACTGTAGGTGTAGCTGTTACTGCCCCTCCCCCCGTAGAGTCTGAAAGCAAGTTTTTACCTGATAATACGTAAGAAATTTTATCTTCTTGTAAAACTAAAATATCACTTTTTCTTCCAACTAGTTTTTGCACAGGGCCAAAAGAATCTTCTAGGGGTTTAAAGTTTAATAAACCTAAATTAAATTCATTTAACTTATTTATATTACTAAAATCATTAAACACCCCACTATAAGTTAAGTCCGCATATCTATGAGCTCTACCATAATCTTGTGATGCCGTAGCGGTAACCCTGTTTCCTAAACTAAAAGAATCTCCTTTTACCGAGTCTCTCACAGTGTAACTTTCACAACCATTACCAAAAGCAAAACAATTAAAATTAGAAAGTAATAGTTCTGCTGAAACTCCTGTAGCAACATCTTGGTTTACATCACCTGGAGCTGAGCCTGATAAATGATTACCCCCACTTATTCCGTAATTATCAGCTCCTTCAAACCAAACATCAGGCAATCCCTGAGCGGGCATTGTTTCAAATATCAATAAGTTAACTGCTCTAAAAATAATAATTTCACCCTCTACTCTTGACCAACAATTAGGACAATTACCACATGAGTTTGACCCTCTAATTAAAAATTTTATTAAACCCTCAGGAACTACTGATGTGTCTCTTGCCCATTGCCATGCGTTTACACACGTGTTACCAAATCCATTTAAAGCCATAAAATCAGTAGCTTCAGGCGAAATATAATTATTCTCCACATCACATTGAGTGTCGTTTCCTATAAATTGATAACCTGTATTTTGTTCAATAATATCTCCTATGTTTTCTGCATCAAACCACTGTATAACATCATCATAAGTATTACCTACAATAAAATCATTAGGTTCATAATCGTATTGTCTACGCTCACAACCTGAACCACCTCCACCCCATTTTCCAGGTCTATAGAAATGTATTTTCATCCGTACACGAGAACCCGCAGGCAAAGCCATAGGCGCGCCCCAAGCGGCCGCCAAGTCGTCCCATTCATTAAACGCTCCATGCCCAAGTTTTAAAACAGGCCAATTGTCAGTTCCGTCTTTGGTTTTAGACATCCAACCTGTTGTGGTGATAGCATCAGGGGGGACGTTTAAGTCCATTCCACTCGCTTTAATCTTCATATAAACCCCTCCTGGAGCTTCTACTGAAGGCCCTGTAGGGTCAGCGGGGTCTAAAGGTACAGTTATAAACCCTCGTTCTTGTGCCTTTTTTTCTAACACGGTAATATACTTACACCCATCAATAGGTCCTGCCATATCAGACTTAACAATAAGACGACTTCCGTCTTCTACTTTTCTTGCGTTCTCTCCTTCTAATAATATATACGCATCAGAAGAACCAGGCTCCTTAAAAACAATGTTTGCAAAAATAGTCTCATAAGTGGTCTCCGAAGGTTTAAGAACAAACTTATAGCTTTGTGCCCACCATGGAGCGACTTGAGTTGGAGGTATAGTAATTTTTATTCTATTTTGCCAATCACTATAACTACAACCTATATGAACGGTATTATTTAAACTTGTAAATGCCGTAGTAGCTCTTTTAAAAGCATCCATGTAAACTATACCCGCCTCATAACCTCTATTACTATGCAAACTTGGAGGGGCAGCAGGGGTAGTATACCCCACTCTAGTGGAAGTCATCGCTAATCCACCCATATCCCCTATTTGGAAATAATGATAATAAGCAATATCAGGGTTTGTAGTGTCATTAGGTATTTGAGAATACCATATAGCAGGAAAAAGAAATGATAAAGTATTACCACTTGTTGAAACTCTAATACCTTCATTTGGAACATCTACTCCGTAACCACTTCTATACATTCCCATAGCGTCCACAAAAGGAGCTGCGGGAGGGTTGTATGGAGATAGTGTATTAAACCATCCTTGGGGCATAGAGCTATTGAAACGGTCTGTAAACGTTTCTCCTGTGGTGCAAAAGGGCATGGGTTGTGCACCAAAAGTCCCTACTGCTGCTAAAAAATTAGGATTAGCGGCTAAATCAGCTACCCCCGCAAAATCTTGAGGTAAAGTGTATTCCCACTCTACAAACCAATTGCCAGGAGGGGGGTTAGCGGGCCAATAACCTGAGGGAGGATTAGTAGCGGGTGTTCCTCCTTGAATTTCCTCATTTAAACCATAAAACTGAATTGTAAAAGTAAAAGTTCCTCCCGCAACTAGATTATTTGCCACACTAGTTAGGTCTATATTAAGTACTGAGTAGTTTGTAGGTTGAGTCGATGCTCCAATAGTATAAGTGTAACCCGACCTAGTAGCAGCACTTGATAAATCTACATTCCCAATCTCTGTATGAACAGCCGTGGCTTCAAAATCTATATTAGTAGGTACTCCATCGGAAGCGTCTATATTTTTTAAATCATAATTTTCTATGTAGTTACCATAAACTAAACGATTTCCCATTATGGTTTGAGCTTTAGCAAATCTAGGAACATTGTCATACAGCCGTAGTATTTCTGAATCAGGCAACACCGTAAGTATTTGGCTTGTATTAAACTGTCTACTAATATTTATATTATCAGCATAATTTCCCGCCTTATCTATTCGCTCCATTACTTTTATTATGCCGTTGTCATTATCTTTCCATAACAACTCTATACCTTTCACTAAAGGTCCTCCTGAATTAAAAGTTACAGTAGCTACATTGTTTTTGTTTATCATCCCTTCATTTAAAAAACTTTGAGGGCTAAACGCAAATGGTTTAGGAAAAAAAGCGGGATGACTAAATTGAGAAGTAGCCGAAAACTCTCCATCTTCATATCTATATCTATAAGCAAATGAAATAAATCTTTCTTCTAAAAAAGTAAACTCATCTGACCCTGAAGTTAAAGAAACTTGAGGAGAGTTCATAGGTGGTTTTTTAATTACCCTTATTTCTTCTGCACTAAAATTATCACTAGAAACTACCACACCCGCTGAAATAGTTGGAGCAGTATAACCTCTTGTAACATTTATAGCTCTTGGAGGGTTTAAATTATCTGTCCATAATAGTATATTGTCTATTAAATTACACCCCGTTATTAAATACCTTTCGTTAAAATTTAAAGTACTTTGTCCTGACGTTCCCTCTTGCACACTAATTAAATGATAAGAAATTTGACCTGTGTTACCATTATAAGAAACCACTAAATCTAAAATAGTAGTTACTAACGGAGAAGTCGCTCCTTGCCCTGTCCATGCAGGGTCATGCACAAACCAATAAATAGTTTCTGTAGCATCATCTGAAATAGCACCAATACATCTAGCCGAATCAGATAAAATTGTGTTATTAAATTGAAGAGTGGTTATTTTACTATTCCCTTTGGTCAATTCAATAGAACCCACTTCTGATTGTTCTGTAGAACCTAATCGTAAATTTTGAGCATCTATATATTCACCTGGGGGTAATAAACGCTCGTCTACCACCTTGTTCATTTTTCCTGCCGCAAAAGTTCTTTTTACTTGTGCCATTATTTTATCCATTTATCCCTTCCCCTTAAATTCATTAAGAGTCTTCCAGGATGTATATTACTTAATCTTAT
>CETC01042309.1_pt1 | contig 10236 bp, 2 predicted proteins | sample 326911 | NCBI WGS metagenome assembly CETC01 (sample SAMEA2622694, study PRJEB7988) | marine metagenome | isolation source: saline water (ENVO:00002010), including
ATTTCCATATTCTATTCTAGTACGTTGTTGTAGCCGCACGTGAGCACTGTTATTACTACCAGCATAAAGACCAATCCCCTTTGGGTCAATAACCTGACCATCAACGCCAGGCATATTGGTTGTGTCAGCAACAGCCACAACAAAAAACTCAGCACCCATTCCATCACCATAGGTTTCGTCAACTTCAACATCAACTAAATACCATGTATTTAACTCCCATGGCTCACTAGCACAATTAAGTTTTATATTAACGTATTGATTAGAATTATCACCTTGAACGTGAATATACTCGTTTTGCGTTTGAACTTCTATTTTTTTGTTATTATAGTTGTTGTTGTTACTTGTTGTCCTGTCAAAAGTAGCTCCAGGAACTGTAATGCTACAATCCTCATGCCAAGCCGGTAAAGGGGTAAGAGCAGAATTATTTAAATCAGGGTGATCAGATTGTCCATAACCCCAATCAGATGGTACTTGATAGTTTATAATTTGATCAGGCGGGTTAGCAACGTTTGCAGCCTGCCCATAACCCGTTTGAGTAACCGGTAAATATTGACTACCGTAGTTATTTGCGTCTTGCTGAGTTGTATATTCATTACCACCACCAATTCCAGTGCCATCTAAAAACCAACTATTATTTCCAAAACCGTAGTTCACAGCGTGAACAACTTCTGACCAAGCCGGAACAAGAAAGGGTGGAACTGCTTCAACTGCGTGCACGGCATCACCGAGGCCATATGCGTCTTCAAAATCAATATGGCTGTCTGTTGTTCCGTATCCTTTTCTTACATATAATCTTTCTATCTCCCAATACTGTCTATACAACACACGGTTTTGAGGGTAAGCTACACCATCTAAGGTATAACCACCTTCACCGTCGTCATCGTAGTAACTGTCATTTGTTATTGGTTCGCTATTCCATATTCTTATTCTAAGATTATCCACGACCTTTCTAGCTTTAACTTCTTGATCATAAGGTGATGTAGCATAGTTATTGTTTAAATTACTATATTTACCTGTTCTATCTTGAAACTTGAAACTACAATTTACGACTATAGTTTCACTAGCATCACCACTATATGCGTTTGCAAACGGTATGCTTGCTGTAGAAGGGAATACCACTGTGTTACCAGTAGCAAAACCACTAGTATTAATTCTTTTAGCGCAATAATTTGGTGCTATAAATTCCCAATCATCATCATTTGCTCCATTTGTGCTTACAAAATTAAAACCTACGCCAGGTGTTACCCAATTAGGGTCTACCGCTGTACGGTGGTGGTAAAACCTATGCTCTGCTAATGAACTTGTTTTAAGATTACCATTTGCATCGTATGCGCTAGCATTACTCCATTGTACGTCTCTAATATCTAGATTAGGAATTGGATCGTTGCCATCTAATATCTGTATAGTTGGCTTAATAACGTTGTAACCCGCAGCTTCACTCCCGCTTTGGTGCTGACTACCATAAGCTTTAATACGTACTTGTATATGTAGTTCATCTCCATTAAAAAAAGTTCTATGCTTGAACGAAGTATTGTTATTGGAGTTATACTCATCCATGAGCTCGCCATCTAAACCATAACCTTTTTCACCAATATTCATAAATTCAACATATGAATTTGCTGGGTCGTATACTCTATCAAAAACGATACTACCAGCGCGCCCATCTTCTGAGCCATCATTTCTAGTGATCATTCCTGACGCCGTAGAAATACCATAACCACCTGTAACATGACTTGTATGATGAGGAAAATGACATCGTTTTTCAATTTTTGGATCGTATGTAGTAGAAAACCCTGTTTGGCCTTGCGCGTCGTAATCGTTCAGCCATATTTGATAAGTACTATGGCCAGCGACGTTATTTTCAATTACTGTTTCACCATTTACAACTCGTCTTACCCAACTGTATACTTGGTTGTCATAATTCATAGCCCCGTTAACAAATCTATTGTTAAAAGCTTGAGGACCAAATACGTCTACAGTGAAAGAATTATCATCAAATCTAGGGTCATAAAACCATCCGTCATCAACTAGGTTATTAAACTCTTTGAACTCTTGAACTTGATATTGTACCGCAGGAATTATTGTTTCACCAGTACCAGTCTCTGCAGGTTGTAAACCACCAACATGAATTGCCTCGTGATGTGTTACTGTTACGCTACCTTTTAAATCATAATCATCAATAGTAAAAGCACTCCAATCAAAAGGATTATTACCCGCATTGGCATATTCTATAACGTTGTTTGTTTCATAAAGGTATTGCAACTGAAAACCATTATTAACACCTGGATTTAAAATACTATTAGCCAAACCAACTGTTAAAGTGGATAACTGATCTCCAGTTTTAAGGTAAGTATCAGATATTAAATTTTCAAAAAAAGCATCGTTATTAGCCAACGTTAAGTTATAATCTTTTTTGTAATTATCATACGTACCTATTAAAGAGTGATATTGACTTAGGTTATCTCTAAACCAATCGTTCATACCAGCTTCAGAGATAGGAGTTAATCCATCTCTTGACAATCTCAAAACAGCACCTCTTTGTTTGTCTGTAAAATATGCTCTATATGACTCTGAAGCGAAAGATTCTGGATTTTTAGATATACCGTAGTCACCAACAAAAGGAACTGTTTGTCCTAAAACGTTTTCACTAGCTGTTAATTGAGTGTTTCCATCAGCGTTAAAAACAGCATCTTTGTTTGCTAATATTTTAAGTACTTTATCCTCACAGAAAGTTATTAAATCAGTGTTTCTGCTAAAAAGTTTTTGTATACTACCATAAGTAGGATTTAAATCTTTTGTGATTTTTTCAGCCATTATAAACTGATTCAAATCGTTAATACCAGAGTTAGAATTGTATAACCCAGAATATATTAACCCATGCGCTCTTCTTTCTTCTTTATAAGTCTCTTGTGTGGTTGTTGATGCTTTTACTCCATTAGATATAAACACTTCATTAAAACCATCTCTAATTCTATTTGATTCTAGACCATTTCCAAAAGCTATACAATTGTACCAAGAAAGACCACTAGTTATATTGCTACCAACATCTTCTCTAAAAACAAATTCAGTTTTAAAACCAACGTTTCCACCATCTAAACTTTGTTCACCAGCTTCTGCTATGGTATAACTACCGTCATCTCTAATAAACTTAAATAACATGTTCGTATAATCTATTTCCACACCTGCATCTGCTTTTATAAAACCTGGTTTGAAAGTAGCAACATTTCCATCCCAGTATTCTAATACAGAAGATCCAGCGATGTTAGAGTTTAATATTTCTACTTTACAACCAATTGGAGCAAATAATTCGTTTGTTCTATTGTTTAATCTAACAGGTATACTATCACTTGCTTCATAGTATATATCTAAATCAATTTCTTTCTTTTTTGGATCAACCTCCCATATAGCTGGAAATTTACTTAAGTCAGATAAAAGAGGAGAAACAACATCGTCTAAAAATTCAATATCACAATAAGTGTCAGAATCAAAATCAGCGCTCATAACATCAGAATCTCCTATTGGATTGCCTAGAGTACTCGTGCTATCAGCTGGATTTTTATCTAATTCAATTATGTAACAAACTCTTCTATTGTGAGCTTTACCAAACTGCTTTATTTTATTTTTAAATTTATTAGTTTCGTCATTAGGATTCGCCCCACCATTACCAATATCTGGTAGTTGACTCAACCAAGCTAAACCAGCTTCTTCTACACTTTGATAATCAATATGCGGATTAGGTGGAAAATAACCCCCAGCGCCTGAGTGGTACCTATTATTTGTTTGTCTCCAAGAAGTGTGATTATATAGTTTTTTTATTTTTACGTTTTTAATAGTATAAATAGTATTATCTATTAAACTACCAAAATCATCTCCAGGTGGATTTACCTTATTAAATCTAAATCTAGAACCTGGATGTAAGTTTCTTATAAAGTTACGTATTTTATTATCAGGGTCTCCTTTTTCGTTGAAAGTGGGGTCCCACTGTCTTTCGTGAAGCTCTCTGTAATCAGTATTGTAACCATAACCAACGCCAGGTCCAGCTGGTTGTGGTAGGGGATTGTTATTACCATCATAATTACCTTCCATTGCTAGATGGACATGACCATTTTCAGTTCCAAAAACTTGATAAGAATCACCACCAGTAAATACACCGCCTCCCCATATTCCTTGTAAGTTTGCAGCCCATGAATTAGCACCATATAACGACTGGCCACTCATATCGCCCCAATTGTCTGGGTGTAGATCTTTTCCTGGAGCGAAAAAGGATAAATGCATAAAATGCCTATCAATCTCGTTATTTGTAGAATAAGTTTTAGTATCAACACCAACTCCATGCTCGGTATTGTTTCCGGTTATACCGCTAAACCATCTTCTAGGACCCGTAGCGTGATCATCAGTTGTTGTAACAAAACCTTCTAAACCGTTAATGTGATTGTTATTAGCACTGTATACAGGATCACCACCACTATTATTAAGAGATCTTCTATTAACTTTTTGTAAAGGTCCAACCCAACCATCTACTTTTAGATCACTAAAATCAGCATTATTATTTAATACAGGTGAGGTAGATATTAAATTATTATTATACCAAACACTACCATCTGCTAAACTTTGTTGAACTCCAGAAACATCTTCAAACTCTCCAAGCCAAGTTTTAAGAGGTGGATAACTCCAAGCTAATTCTTCAGTAGGCTCTTCAGCCCCTAATCCAGCCCAAGTTATACAGCAATATTTAGCATAATCACTTACTTCACTTTGACCAGCGGCCATGTGCATAGAATCTACAAAAAAAGTAGGTTCAAAGTTGTCCAATATACCTTGCCATGGCTCATGCCAATCTGTTGTTTTTAAAGTATTACCATTAGCATCTAATAAAGTTGTAACACCATCATTGTTGTTTTTCGCATGACGAATACTTTTTTCGCCAGTAGGATTTTGTTTTGCACCATTATGATTTAGCAAACCGTAAGTATTACTCACGTGATGAGCTTGGGTCCCAATATCGTCTTCCCAATACCAACTAGAGCGTTTTGATTTTACTTGAAATTGATTTAGAATATCTACTTTTTGATTGTCGGTTATTAGATTTGTAACTTGATTTTTAGATATTTTAACAAAAAATTTACCAGAAAAATCTTCCGATTCTCTAAGTTCTCTTTTTTCTATTTGTAATGCTAAATTAGGGTGTAATTGAGTCGCTGGATCTAAACTTGCGTTTGGACCACTACCAGGGGAAGTAGTTTGACTAGAATCTCCAAGCACATGCGCTATGTCAGCATCTTCTTTACTAATATGATCTTCTAATCTTAAAACATAATTTGTAGGACCTAGTTTACCACTAATAATTTTGTATTTTTTAGAACTAGTTATTTTACCGCTCTCTTCTCTAAACCAAGAGATATATAAATCTTTTGTTGTAATTGGATCGTCTGTAGCAGCGCCTTCATCAGATTCTAACGGAGGATTACCTTGACCGGATTGTCCCGTTCGCCAAGGGTCAATAGCGACTCTTAATGTGTTAGTACCACGACCAGTGTTTACGTCGTAATGAGATGGCCAGTCGCTTATAACGCTACCAAGTTCTGGTGTGCTAAAAGCACCAACGTTTTGAGTAAAAGAGTCTGCGTTAAACTCTCCATTACGTAAAATACCTAAATTATTTAACTGATATTTAATAGCGTCAGGAGCTTCGTTTTTAATATCAATTATCTTAAACTTATTTTCAAAAGAAACTTGTTCTTCTCCAACTCCAATTTTTTTCTTTAAAATTATATAATCTTCTTCTGATACTTTATTTCTATCTGAAGAAGGAAATGAAATCCAAATATGACCTTCTGAATTATCTAAACTATAAGTACTTTTTGTTACCCAAGCTCTATCCATTGTAAGATTATAATATTCGTTAGATGTTTCTTTTACAAAAAACTTTAACGAATCAACCCATTCAGGAAAATTATTTACAACACTAACATTTAACTGATTGCTTTTACTCGCGTTTTTCTGCCCACTGGAATCCTGCCAAGGAACTTTAACAGCGCCATCAATAGATGTAAACACTGGTGTTTCTCTACCATATTTATCAGAATAAACAATCCCTACTTGATAATTTCTTTGTGATTTTATAGATGGTAAACCGTGAGTCGCGAACGTGTTTATATTGTTTTTTCTAGGATTATAATTAACTGATATTTTAGTATTATTTATTAAATCATAATTTTGCACATAATTACCGTAAACTATTCGACTACCAGTTATTTCCTGAGCTAAAGCTTTCTTAGGTACATTGTCCCAAGGTCTTAATAATTGATTAGCTGGTAGCGCAGCATATATATTTTCTGTTGTTACTATATACTTCCCAACGGTAAACCCACCTGTAGCCGCGTAGTTTTCACCTCCAATAGATTGTTCTTGACCAATATTAGCACCCTCAATATTACCCCAACGGTGCCATTCCCCGTCAACGTGTTTTATAGTATCTATAGAGTATATAACACTTGACTCTTCTTGTTTGTATAATATATCTATTTCAACAACATCTTCTGGTGTTTGGGCATCTATAAAATCACTTAATTCTACAGAGTGAATAGAATTAATCATAGCCTTATTATAAGGCTCTTTTATATCATAAGCGTTATCTTTGTTATAAAAGACATCTGAATCAAAAGACAAACTAGGATCTTTCGGATATTTAGGATTAAATACAGGTTTTGTGAAAGGGGCAAAAGCAGAATACTCTCCGTCTCTATATTTGTATCTATAAGAAAATCTTGGGAATTTTGTTTCGAATAAATTAGGAATATTACTTGTGTCAGTGTCGCTATCATTGTGATTTATCTTTACTGACAAAGTATTTAAAGGTTTAGGTTTTATAACGGTAATATGACGTTCTTCTATGTCAATCTTAACACTTTCACCAAAAATAACATCACCTGGCATAAAGTCAGAAGTTGAATTTTCACCTGACAAGCGTCTAGCTTTTGTACCTGTCCCAGGATAGCCACCGACCTCGCTGGGTATTATACCTGGATAAGACGCGTCTTCCACGTAATTTATGGAATTTTTAGTATATCTATTAGCAACATTTGGATCTAAATCTGGGTTTGGCCAATTAGTACTATTAAAGAAGTTAATATTAAAAGAACCTAAAAACTGCCCATCTCTATAATGCCTAATTGGAGTACGCATCACAGTAGCGTTGCCTGAGTCACCTGGATGGTGCTCCCAAGTGTTTATTATCTTTAAAAATTTTTTAGTATTAAAATAAAAATACAATCCAGAACTAGCCCCAGGTTGATCTACATCAGCTTTGGCAACGTGCTCTATAGTTAAACCATCAAAACTACCATTTTCAAAAACTAACTGAGTGTGAGTATCCATATCTACCGTACCTTTTCTACACTCTTCAATATTTATTTTCTTTGGCTCGCTATTATTATCAGTCCAAAATAGTAAATTATCAATTATATTAATACCAGTTATTATATTTCCAGAAAACTTTAAAACAGCTTTGTAGTTACCAGCGTTTGTATCGACTAAAATCGGTGATGTTATATCGTTTATAATATCATATTCTACAATAGCATCTTTTGAATAACTGGATACAAACCAATATATTTTATTTGTTTTTTCATTGGCTATACTGCCGACACAAGTAAAACCTCCTGGCACCTTGTCTTCTACTCTATAATTACCTAAAACATTTTTTACAACGCCGACGTCAGAATCTTCAGATGTAGATACTTCCACGTTCAAAGCGTCTCTATACTGTCCATTAGGTATTAATCTTTCATCAAGGTCTTTATTCATTTTACCTTGAACAAAAGTGTTTTTAATCTCCGGCATATACTAGTGTTTTATTTGTTTTGATTTACCTCTTAAAATTTGAGTAATTTCTTCTAGTTTAATATTCGATAATCTTAACTTTGCTTTTCTTACAGCTGCAAATTTCTCTTTTGTTAATCTTGGGACTAAAGGTTGTCCGTATGACGATGTGGATAAAATAGCGTGGGCTATCCATTTATACATTGCATCTTCAGCAAATTTATGAACCTGCATCTCAGCATCGGTACCAAGACTATCACTTATATAATCTAAGATCACAGTTTTTCCTGAAATATTAGAGCTAAAATGAATTCTTCCTAATCTATTATCTATATAAAAAGAACCGTTAACTTGAGCATGCGAAGGTTCTAACCCGTATCTATTACCATCTAAAGGCCAGTAAGTGTCATCTTCATAATCATCGTTATTGTTTTCAGATGGAGTTATTGATTTATAACTATTCCAAGTAGATGAATTTTTTTCATTACCAGTTGGGCTTGTTAATGAAGCTTGATATAATTCTTTACCAGTAGTAGCACTCATAGCTGACACATTGCTTATTGTGTTAGTTGGGTCAAGTACATTTTGAGCCACGTTAACAGGGTCAATAAAAGATATAACAACAACATCTACAGAATTAACATTACTAACATCAATACCAGTAATCTGTTTTGTTGCCGTATTATCACCGGCTACAGACCATTCTACATAACTAGGATTACCACTAGAATCTACTAAATCAAAAATACTTGTTTCTGAAGCGTGACCGTTGGGTCCAGAGTACATTAATGGTACAAAAGTGTGATTAAAAATTCCACTTCCATCGCCAACAAGTGAAAAATCTGTAACAACTCCAACTCTTAGAAAAGCAGGATTAGCAGCACCCCCAGTAGTTGTATTCGTGGCTAAACCAGTCGCGGAAATATCTAAAACACTTTTACCGGTAACATCAATTGTTTGTTTTAAAGTCAAAATACTTGTCACAAAATCACCACTAGCGCTATTTTGCAAAGTTCTATGGTTAAAGGTTATCGTACCAGTACTATCACCACTATATGATCCAACTAATCCAGGATCGGGAGATCCAACCCAAAGAGCGTTGTTAACTAAGTTCATTTCAGACCCTTTGTTCCAAGTGCCCGCAAGAGAATCATCAAAATCGATATTTAAAAGATGCTCGTATAATCCATCATCAAATTGATATAAGCCTTCCGCGTCTTGTTCTATTTGGAAAGGATTTGAAGTATGTTTAGTAGGATATAAAGGATGTTTTATACCAGAAGAATCCGGCCAACTTATTTGAGTGTAATTTACATAATCATGAGGAAGTGGCATTACCATTGATGGTGGTAATTCTATTTGTTGTGACTTTACAGATTTAAAAGTATCAAAACTTAATTCTTGTAAAGCTCTTTGTGCATAAAAAGCAATGTCAGTTCTTTTTGCTTTTGGTATTATTTTGTTTTCTCCAACATAAGCAATTTCAAATTGAGTTATAATATCATCCAAAGAAGTAAATTGATAACCACCAAATGTGTTCGCTTCGTAATATTGTCTTTGTGTAGTACCGTCTAATAATCCCATTTATTTATTGTTTTTGTTGTTGTATTGTGTTAACTTCTTTTTGACCTGCCGCTTGAGCTAAACCAAAATCTTTAATAGCAATTCCAGCTAATTGTAATATTTTTACAACCAAATTATTTTCTTCAGCAAGATGTAATTGGAAATCTTGATGATCTGCAGAAGAAGGATTGTACAAAGCATTTTTAGCATTATTACCACTTAAAACATAAGTCCAGTTAGGTCGTTTAGGTCTTACAATATAGTTAATCATAACCATAGAACCTGAGGGTGGGGATGGGTGTATTTGTATTCTTACTGGCACTAGACTTTCAGAATGCTTAGTGTATACTGGTCTTTTTTTAGAAAAAGTTTTTAAAGAAGATATGCTATGTAAATTTAATTCTTTTAATTGTATTTGCTCTACTGGGTAGTAAAAGTCTTCGTATACACCGGGGCTAATAGGATAGTTAATTTTTACATCTCCTAGTTTATATAAATTTGTATTACCATCACTATCCATAACACTAGAGCTAACATCTATATTACCTTCGTTATCTATAAATCCTATAGTTTGATTTACTTTTTCAAATACACTAATTTTTTCCTCTATACTGTTTACCATATCAGCATAATCAAACTCATTTCCAACAGCTCTTTGTCTTTGTTCTAAGTCGTAAAAATATTGCTCAAAAATTTCCATTTGAGCTTGGTCAGCAAATAAGTTAAACTCTTGAGGAGTTATGTAGCCTCTCTGTTCCTTGTTAGCTAAAGCTAAAACTTTTTGATACACGTTATTTATACCTATTGCCATAATTTCTTTTTAATTTGTAGTTTGCAATCGCCCCGTAGAGC
>CETC01025423.1_pt1 | contig 10190 bp, 13 predicted proteins | sample 326911 | NCBI WGS metagenome assembly CETC01 (sample SAMEA2622694, study PRJEB7988) | marine metagenome | isolation source: saline water (ENVO:00002010), including
AAATAAAATCCAACTATTAGGAAATACCTAATGGTTCACCATGTGGGAATAGAGCCGGCCGGATGAGTGTGACTGTTTCGCAAATGAGTGGCCATGTTTGTGGTTTAAGAAGGTTCTGGGAATGCTCCCAGAACCTTCCTGTTGTTAGCCAATGGGTGAGCCGTCCGCGTGGTGCGCCTTAGTAGGGGAGCCTGGCTCTGGAGCGCAGCGAAGGACGAATCGATGCCGAGTGTCGCCCAAGCCGCCCTGACTGAAAAGCGTGCCCGTAACCACGTTGTCGGTAACATTTGCGTTTTCTATGATTTGGTCCGTCACGCAGGCGGCATGAGGAGGTACAAACTGCCTGTGGTCGACCAGTACTAATGCGGAATCAGCCTTTTTAAATGCATGTGATACCCAATGGTTAGGATCGTCATCAATCAACTCTGGATCAACGTAAATGAGTGTTTCCACATGGTCGTGAGCATACAAGGTATCGATTAAGTCCTGCGGTATGGCTACCCGCCTGCTCGGTGAAATCAACGTCAACCTGATTCGCAGTGATGGCTTGTAGATCAAAGCCAATTCAACCATACGCATAATATCAATGACGGTGCTGTTGTATTCCTCTGTGCACCGGGGTGACGCTCCCATATGGAAAATCGCGGTGCTGTTGGTGTTGAAAATGTGATTTTGTTTCATGCCCTTGCGGCCGGTTTCATCAATGAGGCGCATAAGACCAAGGTTCTTTGATGCCTGTAACCGGGTAAGATCTTCCTCTGACAAATCGTGAGAAGAACCTTTAAGCCAACCAATGACGTCACTGTAATCAACACCAGGATTCCCCGTGACAGCGCCAACGACATGCGTAAGCGTATCGGCATCGATGTTGAATAAATGGCCGTGAGGTACGTATTCAGCCAAGTCGAACAGGTACATATCTCTACCAAGCTTGAGATTTTTTAAATGCGCTGCCATGGATGCAAAATGCAGTGTGTTTCCTGTGCCGTCGACCACGATGTCACAAACTTGATGATCTCTTGCCATAGCATCCTCCCAGCACATAAGTGGAAGCCGGTTCATGCCAGGGAATGTATTTAAAATAAGTGTATTTTCTGCGTCAGGGAGTGCTGGTGGCGCATCATCCGTTCCTGTCGCCATCACCTTGGCATGCTGAGCCAGAGTTTGCCAAACCGTTGAAAATCCGCCTTCCTGTATAGCGGAATTCAGCGCCTGAGATAAAGGGATGCGGTGTGTCCTCTTAATGGCCTTTGCGTCTTTCCTGAACTGACCGAGTGTGCGGCCAGAAGGGACTCTGAGCCTGTTGATATCAATCGGGGGTGCCATATCATTTTTCCTTTTAAATGATAAGCCGGGATCTGCGCAAAACGAAATTGTTGCGCTAACCTGGACTGCTGCGTCCTTTACCGGCTGGATTAGTCGGATGGCTTAGTGTTAAGCCGGAAGATATTATATCACATGTTTTTATATAGTTGGCTGTCAGAGGGAGAATAAACGATAAAAAAACAGACGGAAACAACAGACCTTAGCAAAACCACCGGTATGTTTCACAGCATCATGAAGCTCGCTTCGTATACTCCCATATTGATGGTGATGCCATGTCAGTTTATTTTTTTGTTGAGGGCATCCTCTTGAGTGCGATGCACCCAATCGATGCAGATACAAATACACCAAGAAAGTAAATAAACACATGCCATAGGTAAAGAACGGGTGCTGCGTTTAGTGAGTAGGCGCGAGTAGGTCGGGAGCCTGTTCCTCCGACTGTAATGGATTTCTCGCCTAATGCTTGGAAAACTACCGTGCTGTAATGCAGGAACATAAACAGCATGAACGCAAAAACGCAGCCCCAAAAAACAATCTTCAACCGCCTCGCCACTAGAGTGCCACCTCTCATTTGTTTTTCACATCAAAATTTTATAATTCGTCATATATGGCCTATTAATCCAGTTCGATCTTACCGGCTTCTTTACGAAGCCGAGCGTTGTTTTTATGTACCTTTGGCACCATCGCTTTTACTTCCTCGTCGGTCGGACATGGCACAAACTGTGACAACGCCACATCCACCACTTTATGGCTTTTTGCGTAGTTTTTCACATAGTAGCGCAATGTGGAGAGCGACGGCACTCCGCGCAAATAAGCTTTCGTCGCGCTAACGCGCATCCGCCTGAACGCTGGGTACTCCTCCTCTAACCACCTCAGTGCACCAATGCCCCCTACACCGGCAAACAACTCAGGATCATCAATCATACGGCACAGAACGCTCATACCATCGTCTTCCACAAGCCTGATCACCATCACGTTATTGTCATTACGTATAGACGCCATCAGCGCCTGATAATCCAAGACTGTGCCTCGCTGCCCGCTTGTACAGGCTGACACGTCGTTCCCACTTACCTTTGCATAAGAAGATTTTCCCCCAAGGCTCTCCAACAGCTTGTCATTGATAAAATTGGAGAGCACCCTCCTTAAGGACTGCACCCGGTCGGTAACAGTTTGGATATCCCCCTCCTCTACAGAGAGGAACTCAACCAAGTATTTGTGCAACCATGCCGAGATGTAGGAAGATGAGACCTCTGCCATATACGCCGAAAAAGCCGGAGGTGCCACGGTGGCTACGGCTGGTCGCGTCTTGAACCCGGCGATTAAGCTCGCCACCTTGTTGAAACCCACCGCATTGGCAATAAGCCCTTTCCACTGCTCTCGCCCTGGCTTCGTATTGCTGCTGAGCACCCTCGCGACACGGTCAAGACTGCCTTTATCCTTTATGACTAACCCATTCTCACCGGTATGGTGAGGCAGGCCTAGCCTGCGACCATCTATCACCGTCATGCAGGAGTGGAACTCACGGATTATTTGCTCAAGCTCTGCATGTCCCGCCGTTTCCACGCCAGTGGACAAGTGTTTGGAGATTGCAAACATGGCCTGCACAAAACCGCTTCCCATCATATTTTGCAGCACAGAACACTGTTTACGGAGATCCTCAAAGAAGATCTTTAATATGGGCAACACCCGCTCCTCACATGCGTCCAGTGAGCCCGCTTCGCGACACCGCTGCAACCGTTCATACTCAAACAGTAAGGACGAAATGTTGCCTTGAGAATACGACGGGTTGAGCGAGAAGGCATACAGAAACCTCGCGTCGTCGTTCGAGTCAATGCTAACGATCGGATGGCAGAACGTACAGGTTTTCTTCACACTGATCCCGAGACCACTCACTACCGCAGCGCAGCGCGTTATTTCTGGAGATGACTCGTAGACTGGCGCGGTTTCGCACAGTTCGCAAAAAGGCACAAAAGACTTGCCATTGTGCATGAAAAGATTGTCGTTGCGCGCGTCAGTCGGAATGGTAAGGCTCGAAGACCAGGCTTGTTTGTCGTTGAGATCGATAGGGTAATCCGGCGTGTCTTCACTGTCGCCTCTTCTCGCCTGGGACAACGCATCCTTCAGCGCTTTCAGGGTCGGGTAAGTACTTGGTGACGCAGCCTCGACCTGCTGATGAATCTCGCCGGGTAATAACGTGTTTTCATAACAAAAACGCAGAAATCCATTGATATCGTCACGCACATCATGGACATGTGAATTATCCAGATAGTATTCATACTCGGTGACTGAACGTGCACCGGCCGAGGCACTTAGGGCCTTTTTTATTGGGGCTTGAGGCACACCAGATAGCGAAGAGAGCTTTTTCGCAAACAGGCTGAGATCAGCCGAAGACTGAATGTAAATAGACATGGTTATACTCCATTTGCCTGATCCAATACCATGCTCCAGCCATTACACTCTAACGATCAGTAAAATGTTGTACAAAACGCGACATGTCACTTAGGATGGCTCACGAGGGCTGGTGAGGGATCGCTCCCATCATTGGTTTACAGGGCGTGCCCGACAATGACTAAACATCATAATAACACAAAATAACCAAACTCTGTGTTATTTTATTCATTTAATGTGACGGCTAACCGGATTAAGCGTATAGCTGTTCCTCCTGATGTTAAGCAACGTTCTCACTTTACTTTACAATATAATAAAGTAATAAGGTTTTGCAGCCAAATTTCTGAACGAACACTAAGAGAGTCAATATGAAAAAAACTACAATTTATACGTTGTCATCGCTGAGGAAGTGCTTTTAAATGACGAATACACAATAAAGATAGGTTAAAGGTTTTCGAACCGAAGGAGGGATAGCGTGGTCCTCTATGGGAGGCGATAACCTCACTCGCTTATTACAGAACTGTAAGGATTTGTTCTCTGTCGGTGATAGAAAGATCCACCCGTTGTTTAGCAGTGACAGCGACACTGCTTGTGGTAGGATAGAGGATCGTTTTATTGGCGTTCCAGTGTTGGGTACGTCAGGTAAAATAGAGTCCACAATTAAAGCCAAAGCCTCACCGTTCGCACCATCTTCGGCTCCTTTAGGTTAGGCGGTAACGCGTATTTTAGCCAAAGTCAGTGTGGGAATAGAAAACGCCGGCATAAAACCGGCGTGATGTTTCAATTTAACGAAAGCGCTGCTGCGTCAACAAGGTGGAGCATTTTCGACGTAAAATCATCACTAGCACCCCAATTGTACATCTGCCTAAGAACATCGTTTCGACTTTTTGCATTGATTGTACACATCGCAAGATGACCACTTTCCACCGTTTCAACAAAGCTCTCAGTGCTGATTTTGTCTCTCATTTTTCCCATGCAAACAAAATCAGGGTCCCTTCGCATCATTCGCTTCATGGCTTCTTCCCACGCAGGCTGTGAGTCGAAGCAAGGTTCTTTGAGTGTTTGCTCGTAATCCTCAACGCGTCTTGACAGTTCAATACATTTATTTGCTATTGCTTGGTATACACGAGATGATTCTTCATCATTACTGCTGAAAACAACAATCAAGCCATCTGGAAGAGTTAAAAGCTTATCTATATCCTCATTAGAACAGAAAACATCAGGTGGCAAACTTTCCCAATACTTTTTAATTTGTTGAAACCCGTTAGGGAACCCCGCAAATACGCAGGTTATTTCCCTCAATTTTTCAGAACGTTTCCGGGTGAAATTAATATCCAGGGTTTTGAGTAACAATTGTTGCGTTTCTTTTTCTAACGCAACTAACTCTTCTTCATTTCGAGGCGTGGTAGCAAAGATAGATTGATAATTCATAACAACTCCTTTTTAGCTAATTGTTTGCTCGTTCCACAATCAGCAATAGAGCATTATGTGATTTAGGTTTGATAAAATATTCCAGCCACCAATAAAGGTGTGAGCAAAGCCAAGGATTTCTCCCCAAATCCACCACAATGCAAATCATAAGAAATCATTGCGTCGAATTTGTTGTTCTCATAATATAAAACAATATGAGATTAAGCAACATATTTGATGTACAAATTCAACACTGCCGATATGGTAATGGAAGCGACAACTCAGGACGAACGTTGCTCACTCATATCGCCATATCACGTCTCAATCCTATATAATACATCATTAAAAAAGTGTGTGAAGTTGTCGCCAACAAGGTAGCAATTTTGGGGCACTACATCTTCGTTCTCATGATCCCATACGTAAATTTTACCGTCATTGCTGTTATATAAGATCTTGTGGCCTCCAGCTTCATCAGCAATAATAACGTGACACTCTAATATCCGACCTTCCCTTCGAAATGACAGGGTTTTATGAACCATCTCCCCCTCTCGCTCATTCAGCAAGAGGAATGACATCATCTGCCCGTCATTATCAACACCATACATGTCGGTGTAACCGAAAATGTCGTTTTCCGGCCATCCACCTTGGTGTTTATTCCAAAATGCAATGAGATCTTCAGGGAACTTGACCGCTAGAGCCTGTTCAACAGTAGCAATGTCAGAATGATTTGCGCCTGGCTTAAAATCATGTAAGTAATTAATCATCAACCACTCCCCTTAGCAAATCCGCCAGTATGCTTTACAGCGTCATGAAGCTCGGTTCGTATAAGCTGCATTGTTCTTCCATCTTGATGGTGATGCCATGTCAGTTCATTATTTTGGCGATACCCCCTCGGTAAACCTGCCAGTTTGTCTGCGGCAGCAAAGTCCTTGGAACGGCTGCCTGTAAATCTGAATCTCACCTGTTTAACGACATACCGAGAAAAATCAGGAAAGCCTTGAGTGTTAAATGGCACACCGTGCGGATATTTGCCTTTTAGTTTGCCGGGGAGATGAAATGTCTTACCTGCGTATTTATAATTGAGGGGCATACGTCCATTAACTTTGTAAGGGACGCCAACTATCTGTCGATAAAAATCTTTGGCCTTGTCGACATGGCGGCTATTTTTAGGGTTTTTAATGAAATCCGTCAGTATAGACTTGGCTTTTTCTTTTAACTTTGGGTTTGCAATTGTTTTTTCTATTATCTTTTTGCGAACGGTTGGGCTTTTTAATGCCGCATGAACGGCAAATGCACCGCCCGCAAAAAAAGCTTTGGTTTTCCAGCCCGCAAACGCATTAAACGAAAGCGACAGACAAAGTGTCAACAAGAGTATTTTTTTAATCACATCTAATCCCAAAAACAGATATGCATCCCATTTATAACAAAAAGGACATGGTTATGCAACATAAGGTCACTTTGTGCTCATAGTGGGTTCATATGAAATAGTGGGGGCTTTTTTCAGTTCATCTACTTCTGCGTTGCATGAGTGACATTAATGCAATGAAAAACAAGTCTTAAACCGGTACATTATTAACACTGAGTAGTCCTGTTGAACGTATCGTGTTGTTGTAATCGTCAAGAATCTCATTCGCTTTAAATCAGATGCGTTAACAAAAAAGTCAGCGGGATGAGCTGATTGTGATAAAATCATGGATAAATAGGGCATGTACGATCACCAAGCAGGAAGGTGAATGATGACTTTTCAATTAAAAATAGAGTTTTTTGTGTCTTTGCCACGGTTGGGTTAGGGGGGGACATTTTCGACGCCCGAGTTTCTTTGGCTAGCAAGCGCACACACCGAGATGTACGCGGTGTGCTTTATTGTGCTGTCGATGTTTGTCACTGTATTCGTGCTTATTTTTTCAGGCCTTGAGGAGAGGCGGCATTATTCATCGTTTTTCGGGATGGTCTCCGATATCTACAAGCAGGTTTTTGCCGTGTCGCTGCTGGCCTTCTGCATCCTGCCATTTCTTGCCATGAATGCTTTTGGGTTGCCTTCGCCCTCATCGGAGTCTGCCCCGTACAGCGTGGATGATGCCAATATCACTCTCACTGATCGCGGGAATAATGCCCGTTATCGCTATGTGTATGATTACCGTGTCAGCGTGCCATCTGACAGGATAGCCGTAGATGTCTCTTTTTATAGCCAAGATGGGCTGCCTAACCTGGACAGGGGGGAGACTATAGAGGGGGTGAGCGCCACGGTGAGGACAGAACATGGACGTTTCGGTTTAATCTACCGCCATCACATTTGTCCCGATGAGAATGTGTGGGAAGCGGGGTGTGTCGTGGCCTATTCGTTCCCATGAGTCAATTGTGGGAATAGACGTTTTACAATTATATAGGTCGAAGAAAATTTGGCGGAATGGAAATTGATACAACTCGTGTGCACGAGTATAATGGAAATATAACTAGGCACCAAGGAAAACAGTGAAAGCACTTCTTGCCACAATAATTTTGACGATTTCTATTGCAGCCTGTGGGAAATTTCAAGCTCCAGCGAGTAATCTCGTGGCCCCTTACGGAGACAATATTATTATTGATGAACTGGGCAATGAGATTGTCGGCCAATATGTTCTTGTAGCACTTAAAGAAGAGTCTAGTAATAAATCAGAAGCACTTCAGCTAGCGAAACTTATCAATGGGTATGTTGTTGGCAAAATTGATGAACTTAACGTATGGCAAATAGAAGTGAACGCGGAGTCTATACAACAGTTAAATTCTTTGGTGATGATTCTGGAGAAGGAGCCTACCGTTCGTTACGTCATGATAGACTCCAATATTTGATTTGGTCTTTCCCCATCTTATCAGCGATGGCGTGATGGCAATATATCGGAGTAATCGCCATATAGGAATAAGGCCGGTTGCAACCTAAATGTAGGCCACGGCATCTGTTGCATTAACTTTGATACGATGGCGCGTAGATGTCGGTGATAGAGGATGCGAACTCGCGGGTCACTTCAACGCCATGATCGCGAAGTAAAGGGATGACCTTTGTTCTTTCATTCGACTTCAATGACTGCAAGTCAGACTCGTGACTCAACAGGCGAAGTGACTCTCTTTTTTTCTCAGCTGTCACACTGGCGACAATCGGCTCTAATTCCTCATGCAGCTGAATCAGTTTATTTTTTGTTTCGGACAAAGATATCAACGAAAACAGGCTTCCTAAACTGTCAATCAGGCTGCTATCAACCATCATATCCATCGCGAAATCAATCGTCTCAATCAGCGTGCTGTGCTTGATTTCGCCCCAGTGCAATTGCTGCTCACTCATTCTTTGTTGAAAATCACTGAGTGCTTGATTAACCTGCTCTGTTGCATCCGAAGCAGAAAAGTTTTGAATGGTAGAAACCGAAGAGATTAGTTTGCTGTCCGTTACGGCATCCAAAACCTCAAAGCTCTCAGCGTCGCTCAGACTTGTTATAGCGCTCTGAATGGCATTTAATGCGTTCTCGCCGCTCACTGCCGCTTTTTCCGTTAAGTCGAACAAGGCGATAAGCATGGCGTGTTCTTGCTCTAATCTAACGAGCTTTTCAGCATCTGGTCCATTGAGCATTAGCTCTCGGGCTGACTCTAAGACCAATACACGAAGAGCATCATCTTGATCCTTGTGAGCGAGTGACAGCTTACGGCTTAAATCCTCTATACTGTTATCCATCGATGTTTTTCGAAATAGATATGGAATGCCCGCGAAAAGTTTTGACAGGAAATTGCGATTGCTGAAGGCATCAACGTGGGTTTTCAAGGCGCGTTTATAAGACGTTATTTCTTTTTTTAACTGCGCCACTTTAGCGTTAATACCACTAATTTTACTTTTGTAGTTTCGTACGTGATGCTCAATGTTCACTTGTTATCTTCCCTGGTTGAAAATCACAAAAACATCATGCCACACAATAATGAAGCATGGCAAGAAACGCTTATCAAGAGGTAGTCAGTAATCCTTACAAGATAAGTTTGGAGTGTGACGAATAACGACAACCACCATCAAAATTCTGCCAAAGAGACCTAAAAGAGCGACTTTCAAAATGTGTTGCAGCAGAGATAACGCTCTCTATGTCTTTGTGTTCAATTTCGTAAAAATAGATTTCGAGTGCAATGAAAACTAATTTTGAATAAAGATAGCATCTTTACCGCAAGGTAGTTTATTCCCGTCACCGTCCAAAACATAATCTGGCACCGGCAGATCTGAGTGAACTGATGTTCCTGTCATGGTTTTTCCATCAGAGCAGGTGATCATTCCTAAATAAGTTGACGTTGAATCATTGTACTTATCGATCACCCAATCTATTGTTTGTGGCGAGGCCGCAATGGTAACCATTGCAACAAAAAGTAATGCGTTTGATTTATTTGAATTCATATAACCCCCTAATTGTTTGGCCATACTTTAACATGTTTTATTTAATGTCAACGGTTAGCCAAAGGGTGGATGGAGAGAATACTCGCTTGTGCTACTTCCGACAGGTCGCAAATATTGATTTAGATTCTCCGTACCCATGCTATCGCCCTGTGGATCTTGCTGTAGAGTTCGAAGTGTCTTCAGAAGGACGTCTAAGCGGGAAGTTTTTTGTTCCGAAAAAAGAGCCCGAGTGGGCGCAGAAAGCCATTGACAATGCAATGAGTATGTTTGATTCGATGGGGCATCGTGTAGAAAGCTCTCGCAAATTGCTTGGTGACATGGTTTACACGATAACGTTTTGTGATCATGTTTGCGAGTAAACGATTAAGAATGTCGAGCTTACATTTCACGCACTGCGCTTTAAGCCGTCAGGCATTTTTGATGATTTAGATGCACTGAGCGCAAACCAGCGATTTATTAAAAAACAAAACGCGGCTGATTGATTGTCTTTGTGAGCTCTGTGTATGTCCATTGACTAATGGTTTCTTGGCCATTATTATGAGAAAATATTCTATCAAAGGTGTTTTTTTTACACCTTTCAGCGAAATGTAAAATATGGAACTTTTGTGAATTCGCCTAAAAAACAAAAATGGACTAAAGAGCGATGTTTGACATCCGCTATGAAGTATAC
>CETC01009987.1_pt1 | contig 10185 bp, 13 predicted proteins | sample 326911 | NCBI WGS metagenome assembly CETC01 (sample SAMEA2622694, study PRJEB7988) | marine metagenome | isolation source: saline water (ENVO:00002010), including
ATCATAATTTCTATGACATAATAATTTCCAAGTTTTAGGAAACTTTCTAGACCAACTTGTACCTAATTGATAATTAACAGATACTAATGCAATTATAATGTCATCATTATCTGTGCATAATATACTTGCTTGTTTTTTTGCAGCAGTTAATGCGGTGTCTATATCAGCCATAAACCATTCATCTATAACTTTTTTTGGTACTAAAGATTTAACAGGATATTTTTCTTGTTCTTCTTTAGTTAACAAATGTCCAATACCACAAGTAGGTTTGCCTAATGTATCTAAATAAACACTTTGTTTATAACCTTCACGTTCTTCTAAGTGTTGTAATAACTTATCTATAAAAGAATCTTTCTTTTTAAAAAATCCTAACATTATTTGCTCTCCTCATTTCCTCTAAAATATTGACCTACTAAAGATATTCCTTTAGCTATACCAGCTCCCATTCGAGCACCAAAGCCTGGACCAAAACTAAAATAAGACTCAACATTTGTTGGTGTTTTTGTTTCCTTGTCATCAGTAACAACAATTTCACCTTTTTCATTTACGCCTTGTTTAGTTACATTTACTCCTTCTAAAAACATGCTTACTAAAGCATTTTTATCCATGTCATCATTTTCAAATTGTTTTTGCAATGATTTAAATGCTTTTCTACCGTCATCGCTTTTACGCCATTCTTTTCTAGATTTACCTGTGCCTAAATATGCATGACGTGCTTGTCTTCTAGCTTGAAATTTACTTCTCATATCTTTAACACCATCACGCATAGCTACTACGCCTTCTCCAATTTGATGTCCCATTTGAGCGCCCTGTGCCATTGCGGTAATATTATCTATGCTACGAATAGTTTTACTATCTTCTATTCGTTTTTCCATTTTTCTTTCCTCTGCAGCAGTTTCTGTATCAAACTGTGCCAGTACTACATCTGCTCTACTTGCCATTATGCTTTCTCCAATTCAGTTTTAAACCACTCTGATTCTAATTTATAATATATATATGTTTTACCGTCAGGTTCTTTTACTAATTTTTTATCTCCAGTAACTCCATCTATATTTTTAGGTTTTTCTGTTACTAATTCTGTTTGTGTTGTTGCCTTACTATCTAAATCATTTATTTTTGTTGCAGGTGTTTGTAACGCACCAGCTCCAGAATCTCTATTTTTTCCACTATACGATTCTGAGTATAGATTATTACTAAATTTTTTCTTATTACCTGGTAATGCTTTTGCCATTATTTAATTGTCTTTATTCTGTGAATTATTTGCATATCATTTATTTCAAAATCTTCCTGATCTGTAGCACCAGATAGTTCTAGTCCAAATGTTTTTACTTTTTTAAAAGCAGAAGTTATACCTCTAACTTTAAATTTAGCAACTCTATTAGTAGTATCATTGTTTCCTGCCAATGTTCCTAACGTAACACTGCTAAATGCAGAACCATCATTACTTGCTGCTACATCTGTAAATCCTTTTACAGTTATATCTTCACCGTTTTTATAGTTAATATATACTGTAGTAATAGTTTTATCTCTACTAGGGTCTCCAAAATCAAATGCTGGCGTTTTTAACAATACAGAAGTATTTGCTCCACCCTTTAAAGCTGGTTCTGGATTCCAATATTTTAGTTCAATATCACTACCAATCGCTTCATACCACACTAATTTTCCATCATTAACATTAATAAAGTTAGATACATTTGCAGCATTTAGTTTTAACGCACTATATGCCCATCCTAGCGTCTTTAAATCAATTTCTAATACACCACCACTAGGATTATTATTTAAGCTCCCTATCGCTGGATTTCCTATAATTAGTGTTTGTTTATCTGGTACATAGCCTATTACAGCATCATCGCTATAATATTGGGTATTCCAATCTTTAAATCTTTTTTGACCAGTAGGCCCTATTAATAAATCTCTTAACTGTTCTCCGTCATATAAAAATACACCATATTTATTAAACCAAGCTACAAACCCTTCTGCTTTAACTACATGGTATTCTTTTTCACATCCTTTATATTTTAAAGTAGCTTCTAACTGCTCTATATCTCTGCTACAATTAATAATAAATAGATTATTCTTTTTAAATTGCAATAATTTATTACCAATAGATTCTAATTTAATAATAGCATCACCATCATTTATTTCTACATCTAATCTTTTATTAAAATCAAAAGTATCAAATTTATTTACTTCAGATTTTAACACAGTATCGTCTGCTGTAATTAAATTATTATCTTCGTCATAATAAGTTATATTACCTACATACGCTCTTCTATTAAGTATAGTTGATGTTTTATAGCTAGTGCCAGGTCTACCTATAGGATTAATACCTTTAGCTTCTCCAAATGGTTCTGTTGTAGGAAGTCCGTCTTGTAAATGTCCTAAAACTCTTTGAGTTGAATCTCCTCCAGCTACAAAAGATGCTTGTGTATAAAATTGTTGTGCATTAGCTGCATTGCTACCACTATTGTCTTTAACTTGAAAACTTCCACTAGCACTTAAAGCTTTAAATCCATCTTTCCCAGCTAATCTATATCCTTTTCTTATATCTATTTCCATAAATAAATATTTAGTTCCTACTGATCCATCATCTTCTAAAGCCCAATATATTTTATAACCAGTTAATCTATCGTTGTTAGGGAATCTGCCAGTTAAAGCATAATATAATTTTCTTTTTCTATCTTCAACAATAGCACTTAATGACGGTTGGGATATATCTCCAACATGATAAAGATTAGATTCTTGATTATCATAAATTAAAGATACCCACATAGAGTATTTTTTACCATCAGCTATATCATATATTGTAATACCTTCAGTATCATCAGCAGCACTAGTGCTTGGATTACACCACATATATAAAGCCATAGGTCCATAACCACTACTCCAATCAGAATAACTGCTACTTAAACCAGTTACAAAATTTCCTAGTCTTTCTCCTACAGTTCCGTTAGGTGTAATACTTCCATCATTTATAGTGTAAGAAGCAATATTAGGATTAAATAAAAATTCTGATTGATATACAGGCAAATTACCAATAGGTACTAAAGCTTCATGTGGATTACCATATCCATCAGGACCTCCTGCTCCAGTAGATGTACTTGATTTTATTGGTGCTATAAATGAATTTGCCACTTTAAAACCATCTACAGATTTTAATATATGAGCATTAGCATCTGGGTCTCCATAATTTTTTGTATATTTTAAATATCCATACCACTTAGGTTGATTTTGTGGAGTGCTAGCTACGGTATAGCTATGAGGAGAAACCCTGACATTACCATTTACAGCATAATAATTAACTTCAGAAGAGGCTGTTCCGTAATCTATTTCAGAACCAGACTCAAATGCACCATCTGTTTTATCAAATACTTTTATTTTATGACCACCAATGTCATTAATTAATAAAAGTTCCGTATTAGATAAAGCTCCATTACCTGGATCTCTATCACTATTAAAGTGAAACAATCCATTACCATAATTTAGAGTGCTAGCAAATCTTTCTTCGTTACCAGAACTAATGTGAGCTAAGTTGTCGACAGCACCAGATATCTTTAATTTACCTGGTGTTTCTAAACTTAACCCTTGCAGCTCTTGAAATTCTGAAGTGTCTAAGTCTCTAGGATTTGTATTGTTATTTAATCCTCCACTAAAACTTCTTAAGTCTAATACTTCTTTGGGCACGATTCTTCATTCCTTTCATCTTCAAAGATGCACTTTTAGCTTTTGCATTATGCAGTCTTCTGTCGTTTGTAGAGTTCCAAGGATTGCCTTTTAAGCTGTTAGTTGTCTTCATTGCCATCTATTATATCTCCCCACAAACTTGTTTTACCATCTATAATTTCTACTACTTCTACTTTAAACTTACCATTAGTAAACCAATCAACTACTGCAAATGCATGCACCCAGTTGTGCAGTCTACCTTTTAACCATCTATTGTTTTCATGAGACATATCTTTTAAACAACCCAAAGACCACGCTCCTATTGTTCCGCCTAATTTTGTAAGTGTGTGTCTTTGAAGATCGTGTGTATGTCCATAAATTACATTTTCTCCATAAGATTCAAGATGTTTTTTTGCATGATACGTAGTTGCATAGGCACCATGAAAGAAAGTGAGCTTACCAATTTGTATAGGTAAATTATATTCACTGTATTTATATCCCCTTTCTTTTATTTTACACGCTTCAACAAAACTGTAATTATGCATATAGGGATACTTAGTAACAAAATTATCCAACCAGAGATCGTGGTTGCCTTGGAGTAAATACTTTTTCTTACATCCAACTTCTTCCAATACCTTATCCCAAACATCTAATCCTTCATTTACTAATCTTATATCTTCATCTATTAAAGGAGTCTGGTATTCTAATGGTGGTAATTTTTTATCTTTATACCTCCATGCAGATACTGACTCCCACTCTCCTACATCTCCTAAATTAACAAAAATGTTAGGTTTTATCTTTTTAATTGCTTTAACAACACAATTAACTGCAGCTTTATCTTCTAACGGATAATGCTGATCTGGTATAATAATACCACGATTCTTAAGTTTCATGTACTCTCCTTAAGCTGATCTTTTAACTTTTTCTAGACTACGCATTCCCCCGAGACCGAGCATCCCGAGTAAAACTGTAGTTAATGTAGTCATATCAAACAATGGTAATTCTATTGTATGTCCAAATGAATACAAAATAAAAGTTAAAAGAGGTTGTAATATATAGTGATACCCGAGTGCAGTGGCACAAATCCAACCAGTAAAAGGCCTCCAGCCACTGACAAACCTCGATGTATGACCAGCTTCTACTTTGTTCACTTCTAATTGAGCTTTGTTAATTTCTGCAATCATCATAGCTTTTTCTTCTTTGTCCAAAGTAAATCTATCAACATTGTCTGCAACTTTGTCGATGATTTTACCAACTAAGTCTAACTTAGGCATCTTTTGCACATTCCTCGTCACATGCTTTTATACCTTTCATGTAACCTTGATGTTCAACTATTAGTTGTTTAAGTTCAGTAAGCCTGCCATTCATTTCTTGAATTGAATTGACAAGTTCGTTATGCTGTTCAACCATGCTTTGCATGTCTTTTTCAGCTTTTTCCATTAAACTTAGCTCTATTGCTTTTTCTTTAGCCATTACTTCTCCTATTTAGTTTTCTTTCTTCTCATTGAAGAAATTCTCTTTTTAACAGCTCCAACCACTCTTGCTCTTAAAGATTTCTTTTTAGCTGCTGGTTTTTTATATTTTCTACCATCCCAAGTGAAAACAGTTCCTGGTTTAGCTTTAGCGTATGCTGAATTAAAAGATTTTGCAGCTTTACTGCCTTTTTTATATTTAGCATAAGTACCACCTTTAGTTTTAACTGTGCCTTTTATGCCAACTCTTTTTTTACCAGTAACTGATCTACGCTGTTTTACTTTAGCTACTATTCCTTTTCTTTTCTTTTTAGGTCTCCCTCTTTTACTACCGTATGTGCCTTTACCTTGTGGCATTTTATCCTCCTTGGCCTACTGACCTTTTTTTATAGTACTTTTTACTGTTTTTAGTACCATATTTTGTTAAATTAGACATGCCTTGTCTAGTTTTTTTTCTAGTTTTCTTAAAAACTTCTTGACTTTTAAATATCTTTGCCATTAACGTTAATATAGTTAAACATATATATATTTACAAGTTATTTAATTACCTTCTTAATTTTATCAAATACTTCCTGTTCATCGAATTTCATTGATATACCAGGTTCATATCTCATTACTTCTTTTCCGTTTTCTAATATAATTATAGTTGGTACTACTTTAATATTCCATTCTTTTTGTATTACCGCACCTATAGTTTTATTAGTTAAATCTATTTCAGCAACATAACAAAGTTTTGATAACTTCTCTATACTTGCTCTATTCTTATAATTCCAAGCTGCATTTACTTGTACTACTGCACAATTTTGTACATTTAAAAGTTGCACATCTTGAAAGCTGTCTAAATTAACTGACTGAGCATGCAATGGCGATACCCATAGCAAAAGTCCAGCTAACCATGACATACCATAGTAATAGTTCATCTTTGTACCTCATTATTTGTTATTCATGTCTATAAGAGTTTCAGTAATAGCTCTAGTATCTTCTTTAATGTCATCTACTTTTTCTTCAAGCTTATCTACTTTACCCTCTGTATTTAATATAGAATCACGAATCATCTGATCTTTTAAATCATATTCCATACGTGAAACCTCAGGCTCTGGTAATTCTTTAGCAAGTTCTATCTCTGCTTGTAATGAATACCACATACCTATAATCATACCTACAGTAACTAAGATACTAATACCTGTTTCTATAGATAATGTAAATTTAGTGTCTTTACCTACTTCCATCTTATTCCCCTATTTCTGAGTGTACCAATACGCCACCTGCGTAAAAGTTATTGTTTTTCGTTAATATGGTATATGTAGTATCCTTATCTGCCATATACTCAAATCTATGTATTACTTTTGTGCCATCAATCATCTGTATACTATTACCTACTTCTAATTGATTTGCATCTAAATCATATAAATCTTTTGTTCTTTGTGGCCTATAACTAGCCATAGAACCATCTGCTAAATATATAGGGTGATCCCTAGTAACTATTATATTTTTTAATTCATCATTATCATCATACATAACTTTAATTAAATTATTATGTGCTACAAATAATGTATCTAATATTGGTACTTCTTCTATACTTTCTGTTTCAAAGTTATAAGAATAAATAATATCACCATCATCTAAATCATATATGCTTTTCATACCATCAGGAGTATTGACTAATATACTACCATGTATACATAATCCTTGTCCTAAGCCACCAGACTGAAAAGTTATATTACCAGTTATAGCTGCAGTATTAGCACCATTATTTACCAAAGTAAAACTAAATGAACCAGTACCATCTTTATTAGAAGGTGTATGTTGCCAACCTGGTCTTAATTTTAATGTACCAGAATTAAAACTACTTAATGAACTTTCTAACTGAGTAATACTAGATGCTCCACTTGTACCACTGCTTGGCGTACTTCCATCTGTAGTAAATTGAAATTTTAAATTACCAAATGGTCCACCACTAGTAGTAAAGTTATTTACATCAACACCGCCGCTACCACCAGATAATGTTATTGTTGCAAAACTATTTGCCATATCAGTCATTCCAGCTTCTCCAGTACAATGTAATCCAGTATTACCACTAATAGACCAAGATACTCCAGCATCGTGGTCATAACTATAAAACTCAGACATTGCATGAGGTGCATTACCATCAGGTCTATCAGCACTTGCATTTGCTGTATTAATAGTGTGTCCATATAATGCACCGCTACCAGTAGATAAGTTTTCTAGTTCAGAATTAACTCTATTACTAGCATAATCTAATTCAGAAAGTATTTGACTTATCTTTATTTCACCTGATGACTGTAAAGCCATTTATTACTCAGCGTCTTTAATTGCTTTATATTCTACTAATTCAGCTTCTACTTCTACTAATGATGCTTCTAAACTTGCTTTATGAGCTTCTGCGTCTGCTATAGCACTATCAACATCTTTAGATTCTTCATGGTCCATAACAGTAACATTATTACCATTTGCATTTTGCATTACTCTAGTATGTTTAATTAACACCATTTTTGGTGCTTCTGCTGTTTCAGCTTCTACTGCACTTATTACTTTAGCCATTTAACTTCTCCTTGAGTTCGTTTATTTGTTGTTGTTGTTCTTGTATAGCTTTTATTAATACGGAAGCTAATTTACCGTAATCTACTACTTTATGGGTTCCTTCTGAACCGCCAATACTTTTTACATCTCTTACAACTTCAGGTATAATCTCCTCTATTTCTTGAGCAATAACACCTATGTCGTGTACACCTTGTCTTTTTTCTTTCCAATCAAATTCTACTGCTCTCATTTTCATTACATCTGACAATCCATAAGGCGTATCTTGAATATTTTCTTTTAGCTTTCTATCAGAACCTACTGAACTAGAAAAAGCTATAACATCTGCATCTGCATTAAAATCTCCATTGTCGTGCATCATAAATAAACCTTGGTCGCCACTTAATCCAGCATAGCTTGAACCACCTACACCAAAATGCATTTCAGTTCCACTTCCTAAACACCATATACCACTATGTTTAGTGTCATTAAATTTAATACCACCACCATAGCTACCAGATAAGTTTATTGCCATAGTAGCATCTGCATTTGGATTTGCATTTCTACTTACATTTATTTGTCCACAAGTCGCTCCAGAAGAAGTCAATGAAAATCTTTCTACAGCATCTACACGAAATTTTATTTCAGAAGCCTCTATTGCAATTTCATCATCTGTATTTGCATAACTTCTTCTTAAACTTAAATTTTCATCATAAGCAGCAACTATACCTTCATCTACAACAATCTTTTTATTAAAATAGAATTTATCTCTATTAGTTTGTATATGACACCAACCACTATTCATTGGACCAAATTGTCCATAACCATGGTCAGTATTTACTTGCAGATAGGTAGCAGGATATGCGTGTACTTGACCAGTTAAATTTCCATCTCCAATCAAAACGCTATTACCTGAATCTACTTTTATAGCATTTCGTACTGTGCCTCCTGTATCTCTACCCAATACTCCGTAATTATTATTATTAACAATTAAATTGTTATCTAGATAAAAATTACCATCACTATTAAAAAATCCTCTTCTAGTTCCAGCAGTAGAAAATCCTAATTGATCTGTCCCTACTCTATAAATACCAGTATTAGCATCACTGTTAAATCTAAATGAAGGACTACTTGCTGAACCATTTATAGTTCCATATCCTCCGTAAGAACTACATAAACCAGCTCCATCTACTTGAAATAATAATGTACCACCTGTTAAAGAAGTAGCGTGTTTTCTAATATCAAATGTTTCAGAATTATCATTGTTATTACTATCTAAATTAATAGTAACATCATCAAAACTATTTATAATTAAATTATCACTATTACAAACAATAGCGTGGTTATTACTTGTTCCATAAGTATCTCTATCCCAAGTAAATTGTATTTGTCCTACTCTTTGTATTGATGCACCTTGAGAACTACCATCGTTTCTTAACTCTAAACTACCATCAGCTTTAATAGATAACATTCTTGTACCATTACAACTAAATCCAATAGTATTGTCAGTAAACCCATACATACCAGTATTTCTTTGTGCAAAGAAACTATATGCTGGTGCTCCTGGTGCTCCTGTAGGAACTAATGTTTGGTTAGAATCATCGTATGTTTGACTAACAACATTAACAACTTGTGTACCTGGTAATGATGTAACTTCTGATTGGTCATGATTCCAAGTAACATTAAACTTTCCTTCACTAGGATAATGCACTTCAGTAGCTACATTATAAAAATTATTAGCCCAATTATTATTTATATCATAGTATAATTCGTATGTACAACTACCATTATCAATTTCTCCATCACCAGCAGTTCTTTGTACTAATATATTGCTAATCCAATGAGCACCTTTAGACATCATATATCCACCATGTGCTATTTGTGCATTATCTAATGCAGCATTAAACCATATAGACCAATCAATAGTATTACCATGATTATTGTCTCCGTTATATAAAGTACCACTTAAATTTAATCCATTGTAATTAGATGGACTATTATCTACTACAACTGTACAAAATTTAATATAAAATGTAGATGAACTTGCTGAGTTTGTATGTCCATTACTTCTTACTGTAATGTGATCTACTCCAGTCCAACCATTATAATTAATTCTACCATCTGCATTAACTTGAACTTTAGTATTACCACCAGCAGAAAGACCAACACCAGTGCCAATTCTATACATTCCTGCATTACCTTGAGAAGTAAATGAGTATGCTGGTGCACTAGAACTTCCATTTTGTCCCAAAACTCTACCTTCAACTCTTGCGTCTGAAGTAAATCTAGCATTACCTTGTACATCTAATTTATAACTTGCAAACGAACTTCCCGTTCCAATACGAAGCCCTGAACTATTAATAGCTGCAAAATATGTGCCACCATCCATGCTTCTAAATCTATGACCACCACTATTGTAATAATTATTTCCATCTCCACTATCACCTAAATAAATATTTACAGCTCCATCATTATTTAATAGCTTTGTATAAGTGCTATCTTTTGCTAATAC
>CETC01032299.1_pt1 | contig 10159 bp, 13 predicted proteins | sample 326911 | NCBI WGS metagenome assembly CETC01 (sample SAMEA2622694, study PRJEB7988) | marine metagenome | isolation source: saline water (ENVO:00002010), including
AGGTTTCAAAAAAACTACTTAATAGAGAATCTTTAAGGAGTTGTCCAATCTGCGGAAGTTTTCCAAAGAAATCAATGGATGATGTCTGCCTTATCAAGTTTGATTGTTGCAGTAAATGCCACCTTCAATACGTGGAAGGCAGAGAAGAAAGATGGTTAAAAGGATGGAGACCTGAATAATGGCAACAGTTTATGAAATCGTTCAAGGCTTGTCTCAAGCTGCCGCTAATGCATATGACGGCGCTTTGGGCGAGGACTATGAACCTGTAAGTACGGGCGCTTTGCGCCGCGAAGAGGGGGATGCCCTCATTGACCAACGAGTGATGGACGGCTTCAACGTCAAATTTTACGGCAATATGATGTGCCTTACTTATCAGTCCGAAATTCAACTTAAGGAAGTATATGCTTCTGGTTTTGAAACTGACATGGAACAACGCATTTCCGATATTTCTAAGTGGCTCAAAAAAGAGTACAAGCGTATCACTGGTGATAGCGTAACTCTTACCAAAGATGGTGAGATTGATGTACGAGTTGAAAATTCTTCACGAGTGCGTTCTTGGGTTGTGGCTAAGATGCATTATAGTGTCGGCGGCTTAGATGAAGAAATGCACGTAGAGGCTCCTTCTCGTGATCGCTTAGAGAAAGGGTGGCAAACATTCCTCGACCAAGGTGGTTGGAACGGCGAAGGCGGCAAGCGCCCCGATAATGATTCCCGTAAGAAGGACAAAGGGCCACAGTCGTAATACACTTAATGATGCATGACTTTTCAATTAGACAAGAAACAAAGAGTAAAGGAAATATTAAAGTGCGGTAAGGATCCTGCTTACTTCTTGAAGACGTATGCCCGTATATCACACCCGATGCACGGGCTTATTCTTTTCAATACATATGATTTTCAAGATCAGCTTCTCGCAGACTTTAATGACCATCGCTTTAATGTAATCCTCAAGGCACGCCAGCTTGGTATTTCTACAATTACCGCTGGCTATATTGTATGGATGATGCTTTTCCATCGCGATAAAGCCGTGCTTGTCATGGCTACCAAATTCGCTACAGCAGGAAACTTGGTCAACAAGGTCAAGAAGATCATGAAGAACCTTCCAGATTGGATTCGAATCGCAGATATTGATATTGATAATAGAACGTCGTTTATGCTCTCCAATGGCTCTTCAATCAAAGCTGCTTCCACTTCTGGCGATGCTGGTCGTTCGGAAGCTTTGTCGCTTTTGGTTCTTGACGAGGCGGCACACATTGAGGGTTTGGAGGAATTATGGACAGGTTTGTATCCGACACTTTCGACAGGTGGTCGTTGTATCGCACTTTCGACTCCAAACGGCGTTGGTAATTGGTTTCATAAGACGTGTACAGACGCAGAAGCTGGAGCGAATAATTTTCACCTGACAACACTTATGTGGGATGTGCATCCTGAAAGGGATGAAGAGTGGTTTAAAAAAGAAACCAGGAACATGTCCAAACGACAGATTGCGCAAGAGCTTGAATGCAATTTCAATACATCTGGCGACACTGTTATAGATCCAGAAGATATGGGATGGTTGTTGTCGCAGTGCAAAGAACCAAAGTATCGTACTGGATTTGATCGCAATTTTTGGATTTGGGAAGAGTTTGATCCGACCTGTAATTATTTGATGGTTGCAGACGTTGCGCGAGGAGATGGCGAAGACTTCTCGACGTTTCACATAATTAAGTTAGAAACGGTGGAAGCAATAGGGGAATATCAAGGAAAACCCACTCCCGATATGTTCGCTAATATGCTTAATCAAGTCGGTAGAGAATTCGGCGGATGTATGCTGGTTGTAGAAAATAACAATATTGGCTACACAGTTCTTGATAAGCTGATAGAATATCAGTATCCAAATTTATATTATTCGATTAAGTCAACACATGAATATATTGAGCAGCATCAAGCTGAAGTCCGCAATTCAGCAGTTCCTGGCTTTTCAACCAGCATGAAGACGCGCCCTCTCATCATTGCGAAATTAGAGGAGTTTATAAGAAACAAACTAATTAAGTTATATTCTTCGCGTACTGTTAATGAAATGAAGACTTTTATATGGAGGAACGGCAAGCCGCAAGCAATGAAAGGTTATCATGATGATTTGGTTATGGCATTGGCTATAGCATGCTGGGTGAGAGATACAGCCTTGCAGGCAAACGCGCGTGAATTAAATTATCAAAAAGCTTTCGTGGATGCGATCATTACATCTAAAACCACAATAAATACCCAGATTGCCGGCCAACATGGATATAAAAAGGATAATATTATGGACAAGCAACTTGACGCTCAAAAAATGTACGATCAATTTAAATGGATTATAAAGTGAGAAAATAAATGCCACCTAATAGAAATGGAAAAAACCCCGCCAACGCACAGTCAGCCTTATTTAAAGCGCTGACTAGGCTCTTTTCTGGGCCAATTATTAATTATCGGTCTCAATCTGGTAGACGAATTCGCAGACAGCATCTTGACAAGTTTGGCTCTCGATTTAAATCCGCCTCTGGTCAACAGTTTAAAAAGTCCTTATACAATCCTCTGGATGTCGTGGCCACAGATGCTATCGCAAATCAACGCAGAACAGAGCGTTATGTTGATTTCGACCAGATGGAATATATGCCTGAAATTGCTTCTGCTCTGGACATCTATGCAGACGAAATGACCACTTATTCTCAATTGAGACCGATGCTGAATGTTCGCTGCCCCAATGAAGAAATCAAAGCCGTACTTACTATTCTCTTTGATCAAGTTTTAAATATTCAATATAATCTTTTTGGTTGGAGTCGCACCATGTGTAAATATGGTGACTTTTTCTTATACCTAGATATTGATGACAAGTATGGTGTTAAATCGGTTATTGCTCTTCCTCCACAAGAGATTGAAAGATTAGAAGGAAAAGACGCAACCAATCCAAATTATGTCCAATATCAGTGGAATTCCGCTGGTATGACTTTCGAGAATTGGCAGATGTGCCATTTCCGTATTTTAGGGAATGACAAATACATGCCATATGGTTCTTCTATTATGGAGCCTGCACGTCGTATCTGGCGCCAGCTTACACTAATGGAAGATGCCATGATGGCGTATCGAGTTGTGCGCTCATCTGAACGTCGTGTGTTTAAGATTGACGTTGGTGCAATTCCTCCACAAGATGTAGAGCAGTACATGCAAAAGATTGTAACGCAGCTTAAGCGACATTCTGTTGTCGATCCTAAAACGGGACATTTGGACCTTCGTTATAATCCAATGAGTATTGAAGAGGATTATTTCATCCCTGTTCGTGCTGGTTCTGCCACAGAGATTCAATCCCTCGCAGGCGCACAAAACATCACAGCGATTGACGACATTAAGTATTTGCGCGATAAGCTGTTTTCTGCTCTTAAGATTCCTGCCGCATATCTTTCGATGGGCGAGGAGGCCGCAGAAGACAAGACAACCCTCGCACAGAAAGACATTCGTTTCGCGAGAACAGTACAGAGACTCCAGAGAGTTATTATTGCAGAACTCACAAAGATTGGTATTATCCATCTTTATACGCTTGGATTCCGAGGTGATGATCTTCTTGGGTTTGATTTAACTCTTAATAACCCTTCCAAAATTGCCGAGCTTCAAGAGCTTGAGCACTGGAAACAAAAGTTCGATATCGCCGCCTCGGCAACTGAAGGCTATTTCTCTCGTCGGTGGGTAACCGAACACATCTTCGGAATGTCTAATGAGGAATTTGTGCGTAATCAGCGAGAAATGTATTATGATCGCAAGCAAGACGCGGCCCTTCAGGCAGTTGCTGAAGCTGCTGCAGCGGCTGGCGCTGGTGGAGCACTCGGTGGCGGCGACCTCGGTGGTGATCTTGGCGGCGATCTAGGCGGCGACCTCGGTGGTGATCTTGGCGGTGGCGAAGAAATGCCAGCAGGTGATGTTGGCGGGGAAATGGACCTTGGTGCGCCCGGGGGAGATGAAGGCGGTGGTGATGATTCTGCCTTGTTGGCAGTCCCTCCAGGTTCGCGTGATGCCCCGCGCACATATGGTCGTGGTGAAAAATATTATGCCAAGAACGGACGCAATGATAAGCGAACAGGAACGGGTCCTCGCTCTCGCTCCCTTAAAGCGAAATCAGGACAGAAGGACAGTTCGGGCGTTAGAAATGTTTTTGGAGGTGGCGCCGAAATTATGAATTTGGCAAAGACTACTGGGATCTCTGCTGGGATTGCTGAGCATTATGAAGAAGAACAATCTATTTATAATTTGAGAGACAGAACAGAAGAGGACAGGTTGTTTGAAATTAACGAATCTGTTCGTTCTTTGTTAGAAGGTTTAGAAACAAGAAATACCAATATGAAACTGGAGCAAAAGAATGAAAACAAGGCATAATAAGAAAAGAAACACTGCGTTTGTATATGAAGCATTAATTCGAGAGGCGACTGTTGCCATTCTTAAAAATGAACACAAAAAGAAGGACAAAGTTGTTTCGCTGATCAAGAAACACTTTCGACCTAATAGTCTTCTTAGGCGTGATTTAGAGTGTTATCGTTCTTTATATGAGAATCAAAGCTTGGATGATAATCTTTCTGAAAAGATTCTTAAAGAGGTCCGCATGCAAAAGATGATGATCGATCCAGAGGGCCTCTTCAAGCAACAAAGTGCCCTGATCAGAGACATTAATAAAGAAATTTCACCAGAAGTATATAATAATTTTGTTCCCAATTATAAAACTTTGGCTACTATTGATCAAATATTTTCACTTAAGACATCTCCAAAGAATAGAATTATAATGGAGAGAGAGATAATCTCTCATATGATCAACAAAGTGGAAGTACTTCCTGAAACGGCGAAAATTGATAATGTGACATATCGTACTTTTGTATCTAAGTTTAATGATAAGTATGCAAATGGCTTATTGCAAGAACAGAAGGAATTGTTGACACACTATATTACGTCTTTTGCTGATAACGGGGTCGGTTTAAAGGTTTTTTTAAATAGCGAACTCGGGCGCCTCAAAGAGAAACTTAAAGAGGCTAGTGTTACAAATGAAATAGCAGCCGACAAGACAATGATAGATAAAACAAATAAGATTATTGAGAAGCTTGGGGCATTCGCGACAGAGGGTATTAATGAAAATGTTCTAATGACCGTTCTCAAGACCCAAGCATTAGTTGAGGAAATTTATAATGGCGATAACGATTAGAGTTGGCAATGAAGCCAATAAAAAATTGGTCACTTTGGAGATGGACGTTCGTAAGAGTCTTGCTGGCGATCTAATGATTTTTGATCATGGTGATATTGATATAGTACTTTCCACCAAGCAAAACAAAGTCATCGCTTTTCCTAAAGAGGTCATCTCGGATTATGTTTACGGCGCCCAAAATCGCCTATTTACTTTCCTGCGTAAACGCGGCGTCGTTATTCCAGAATCGATTCAGGCTGGCTCTTTTTATGGCTCTTTTGAGGCTACCATGGAGACTCCCAAGAACGAAGATATGAGCGCAGCAAAACTTACACTTATAAATATTTCTAACTTTATTACAGAAGAGCGCCCCTACTTTGAATCGACAGAAGCTATTATTTCCATGGCTGATGATGAATATATTGATCCTGACAAGGAAGATTCTACAGAACTTGGTGAAGTTCCGCAGGCTGTTAAGCAAGGCTCTATGCGTAAGGGTTTTGTTAGAGATCCTTATGCAATGAACTATCTTTATACTTTATAGGAGATTAGTGAGATGTCGAATATGAAGTTGTTGATGGAAAGGTGGAATGGCTATTTATTGACTGAGAGCCTTGCAGACTTAAAATCCGATCCTGATAAAACGGAGGAGTTTTTAAAGAAGCTATCGGATGTTACTGATCGACAAGAATTGCAGGGCGTTTTGACTGTGCTTCTTTCAGATCCTCAAATTAAAGCCGCCGCCGAATTAGTTAATGATTTAAATCAAGAAATTGAGCAACAAACCAAAGACTTGCAGAGCGAAGGGATTTTGGATGATTTTGCACTCAAGCCGGGACATGAAGCATATAAATTGATGAATTCACCAACATTTGCAAAGCTAGTTAAGATCGGCGGACCCATTACCGCGTTGGCCATGGGTGCTGCCGGCCTGGTAACGCAAGGTGCAATTGATTTTGAAATGCTTGCGGGCGCCGTCAAAGTAGCCCAAGCTAGCTCTGCCGTAAATATAGAAAATGGCTTCGAAATAGCTCAAGGCATTGGTGATGTGGCTATGACAACAGCCGTTGGTAAAAGAGATGTGGAGGATTATTAAATGGAGCTTTTAACTTTTATACTTATAGCATATGGACTCACTCAGATTTTAGTGTATAGCGAACTGCCATGGCTTAAGCGAATGAGGCCATCCAAAGAGGCAGCCCGTGGATATGGTAAAGTATTCCATTGCCCGATGTGCATGGGTTTTCATGTTGGTTGGTTTTTAATGCTTCTTTCTCCGTTCACAGAACTATTTAATTTTGACGTTACTGTAACTAATTTCTTTCTTCTTGGATGGTTATCGTCTGGGACATCTTATGTTCTGAACATGGTCTTCGGAGATAAGGGAATCAAGCACGTTCAAACTATGGAGTTGACAAGTAATGAAACTCACGAAGAATAGACTTCGCCAGATTATTGCTGAAGAGATCTTAAAAGAACAAGAGCAAGAGGTAGACCCAACTAAGATTACATCTCAAATGGCTAGCACTGCTCAACGTAAAAGAGATGCTTTGGATAGGATTTCTGATACGGATAAAGAGTTTAGTGGCCCTGAGAAGGGGATTGTCAATCAAATTGAGGCTTATGTTTCAAGATTGGCAGCACTGCCAGGAGTTGATTTAGTACAACATAAGGCAGTCTTGCAGCGAGTGCTTAAAATGCTTGAGACAACAATTGCCCCTAAGACAAAAGGAGAAGGAAAATGAACACAGTATGGACAAAGAAGTGGATGCTTCAGCCTGTCAGACTTTGTAAGTCGGGCTGCATAATCGAGCGGGTAGCGCCCGCATCTTAAAGGAACACACCGATGAAAATCACAAAAACACAACTTAAACAGATGATTGAGCAGGAGCTTTCTGACATGTCCGAAGCGTGGACTTCGGATGGGAAGTGGAAGTCTCGCTTTAATACTCCCCCTCCTCCGCCCTCTGAAGAGGCGGAAAGCTTAGAGGACAGGAGAAAAAGAAGAGAGCGAGAAGAACGCGAACGCAGGCGCGGGGGAAACAGGTCCAAGTATTTCGAAGAAGAGATTCAAGAAGAAAATATAGAACTTGACGAAGGCTTCCTTGACACTATTAAGGGTGCTATAGGTATGGGCGGCGAAGAAGAAGCGCCCGCTGCCGCAAAACCTAGTGGAAGAGAAATTGTCTTAAATAGAGCTAAGAAGGCATGCGCACATGCAAAACCAGATGGCTCGCCCACCAACACTGAACGACGTTATAAAAAATGCCTGATAAGGCACTTACGAAAACAAACTGCCGATAATAGAGCGGCTAGCGCCGCCGCCGCCGAAGAAGAACGTCAAGCCGCTGCAGTTCAAAGAGATGTTGATCGAACGTCGGGATGTAATTGTAATACATTGCACAGACCTGGAACTAAATGTGGCAAGATATGCGCAAAACGACTCGGTGTGGATCCCAATGCCCCCCTTTCGCCAGAAGAACGCAAACGAATCCGCGACATCAGAGATCAAACGGACCAAGCTATAGCACAAAAAAACCGCGCTGCTTATGATCAAGAACAAGCCGACCGACAACGCGTTGCCGACGAAATCGATGCAAAGAATAGAGAAGATCAAAAGCGACGAGATGACTTAAGGCGAAAACGCAACCCTTACAACAGGCGCCGGCCAAGCCGTGGCACGAGCTTTGGCGGCGGCGGAATGGGAGAGAGTATCAATAAAGATGATCTCTACGGCATTATTGAAGAAGAACTCAGCGCATTTTTAGCAGAAATGAAGGATTAACCAATGACAAAGAAAGTACTACGAGAATATTACGCACTATGCGAAGGAGGCGTTTGCAAGGATCTTCTGACAGAAGAAGAGAAAGCTTATGTTTCTAACGGCGGCATGATTTTGACAGGCTGCATGCAGAAGGCTGACACCGTTAACGGCAATGGTCGCGTGTATCCGTACAACGTTTTAATGAAAGAGATGAAGAACTACCAAAAGCTTGTCAAAGAACACAGAGCTTTAGGAGAGCTTGATCATCCAGAAGATTCCGTTATCAATCTTAAAAATGCATCCCACATGATCACAGAAGTGTGGTGGGACGGCAAGAGCGTGATGGGAAAAGCTAAGGTACTGGATACCCCTTCGGGCAAAATTCTACGTTCTCTCGTGGAGTCTGGCGTTACGCTAGGCATCTCTTCGAGAGGTATGGGGTCTGTTACTGAAGCAAACGGACAAACAACCGTGGAAGAAGACTTTCAATTGATTTGTTTTGATTTTGTTTCCGAGCCATCCACTCCTGGTGCTTTTATGATGAAAGAAGCAAAAGAGAATTATAACCAAGTCTTTACTAAGGCAGACCGCATCAACCGACTATTAAATGAGGTCTTGGATGATGAGTAAATGGTCAAGCTATAAAGACCAGCAACTTTTAGTTGAGAATTGGCGCAAGTTTTTGCACACCGAGGATTTGACTAGTCAATTTCAAGCCAGCGGTGGTATAGATCCTCAGAAATATGCGGCCATGAAAGGTAAGTCTAAAACTGCTGCAGCATTGCAGCCGGGGATAGATGAACTTGATGAAAAGATCTTGGCTGCCGAAAAAGCTGTGGCTGAGGCAAACGCAGCCGCAGCCGAAATAGATCCCGAAGACATCTACGCGCCACGACGAGCGCGCGAAGTGATTCAAAAGGCCGAAAAGAAGCTATCCGATCTTCAACAGCAGAGGCAAGCGTTGCTGGATAAAATTGAGGGCGCTGGAAGTCTTGACCCAGCGGCACGCCAAGCAGCCTATGTGTTTGATGGCAATGGCGCCAAATTGGCTGGCATTATAGAGAAGATATTGCCCGAAGACGATGTTAAATCTCTTAGAGGAAATATTTTCGGCAAGCTCGATAAATATTTTGTTGATTTAAAGCCTTGGATGGCGGATGAAATCCGCAAGGATCACCAGACTAGACTACTTATGGACGCACTGGGTAAGCTGGTCGAGTTGGGCAAGAGAACCGACAGGGACTGGGATCGTGTCCGACAAGCGCGCAGCAAAGCCATCAATACCATAAATAGAAGTGTTGACAGTTTGGTTCAGAAAGTCGTCGCCATGAAAAAAGAACCTGTCAAATATCACCCTCGAACACGCCGCGCCGCCGCCGGCGCCGCCGATATGCGAAATAGATTAAGAAGAAGATCCACGGAGACAACATGAAGAAATCAGATCTAAAACAATTAATTAAACCTTTAGTCAAAGAATGTATACACGAAGTCCTTATAGAAGAGGGTCTTTTATCTAATGTCGTGGCAGAAGTGGCTAAAGGTATGCAGGGTAATCTTGTTGTTGAAACAGTGCAAAATAAACCTGAAGCCCTATTTACTGAAGATCTGCAAATGAAGAAGCAGGCACAAGATACCACAAGCAAACTTAAAGAACATCGTAGAAAGCTGATGGACACAATTGGTACGGAAGCTTATAACGGCGTTAATCTATTTGAAGGAACAGAACCTATGACAAATTATGATGTGTCTCAGCCGAAGGCTGGCGCTGTTGATCTCGGACACCCCGCCGACGCGGGCGTAGATATCAGTAGCCTCTTAGGTGGCGCTTCTCAAATTTGGAAGGCAATGAAATGAAGAAAAAACCAGCTAACGTTTCAGTTAATATAAAACAATGTCGCGGCAATGTAGAAAAGATGATTCGACGTTTTACGAAGAAATGTAAAAAAGAACGAATTATTGAAGAAATAAAAGATAGAAGGTATTACAAAAAGCCTTCTGATGCCAAGCGTGAAAAACGCCGTAGGGCTGAGCGGACTCGACTTCGCGAAGAAAGAAAAAAACAAAGAGCAATAGAAAGACGCAATAGAAAAAATACGTGACTATTTATAATTGTAAACAAATTTTGGAGGTTTTATAATGGGTTCTTGGAAGATGAATGCCGGTATCAACCATGCACCAGCATACGAGGTGAGTGGAAGACCGTTTGCAAGTGGCAGCATTAA
>CETC01070420.1_pt1 | contig 10156 bp, 12 predicted proteins | sample 326911 | NCBI WGS metagenome assembly CETC01 (sample SAMEA2622694, study PRJEB7988) | marine metagenome | isolation source: saline water (ENVO:00002010), including
AAAAGACCTAGAGGAATATATTTTTAAAATTTTATTTCTAATAAATTCTTCAAGCTTTGCAACAATCAATGGACGAGTTTTAATAGAAGTGGTAAATCCCGGGACAGCATTTGTCATATGTTCACCTTGAACTTGGTTTATATATTCATGGGTGCCTTTGATAGAATAATAAAGATTTTGATAACTTAATGTAATTAGTTTTTCCAAGATAGAAATACCAATGCCGTTGTTTTCTACAACCAATAGACATTCCCCGTACTCAGTAGCGGCAGAGTAAATCATTTGTGCATACATATCTAGATTTGGCTTGCCTTGATATTCCGCTACGACTTCCATGGTTTCTAATTTTAAAACGTGAAAAACAGAATTATCTGCCCCATCGCCCCTTGCAACATCTGCTACTAGTAAATAAGTGTTTCCTTCTCGGTATTTTTCCCAAATCCAAAAATTTCGATCATAACCGGTTCTATAGATCGGTTCTTTAATTTGTTCGTTCAACCATGCAATATCATCCGGATGGATAACAGTATCACCAGAAGTATTAAAGTTGCATTCTAATTCTTGAGCTATTTGTCTGCGAGACATATTTTTTGTTTCTTTGGCAAACCAAGCTTGATCTCTTTCTGGGTGGACATCCCATGGTAGTATTATAGGCTTAAAGTCATTCTGTTTTTCATCTGCGTCTATGTATGTTTTGTGAAACCAATTACCAACACCATTAGGAGTGGATAATGCGATGCATCGACCACCTGTGGATAGCGTTGGGTATAGACCAGTCCAGAGTTCATCTAATCCATCGATGTGTGCTGCCTCGTCAATAACCAACAAAGACAGAGCTTCCGAACGACCAGCATCTCCGGAGGTAGAAGCGGCTTTGATTTGAGATCCGTTTGATAATTCAAATGATGTTCTATTGTCAACTTTAATTTTTGCAACTTTCATCCACTCTGGTAGATAATTCATTATGTTTTTGACTTTCTTTACAAGATTGGCAGCAGTGGCAAACTTTGTAGCTATAACAAGAACATTCTTGTCTCGATGAAACAACATAAGCCAAACACAATAAGCAGCCGAAATTGTTGAAATTCCAAGCTGCCTTGCTTTTAAAATTACGGTAAATCGAAAATCATTAAAATCGTCAATGAGATCATCTTGATATGGATAAGTTTGAAAAGGTATGAGCCCTTTCATTGGATGAGATATTCGACAATAGTTATTAATGAAGTATTTGGGATCCTTCCCAGACTTCACGATCTCTTTTACAATATCTTTTTTCGATAATTTAAATCCCATTTCATTTTTTCTATTTCTTTTTTTTATTTTATCTGACTATTATAGATTCCAACTGGATCGTATGTATCGATGAGATCCATAAGCACTCCGTCGCTCACATTCATGAGTTCTTCCGGGTCCAAATCCATCACTTGTGGGTCTTTTGATGATAATATTCTTAGCGTATCTTCAACTTCATCAATTGATAGGCTTCTAAATGCACTTATCAATTCGTCATGACTTAATTGTGATCCGTCCATGGAAGGTTCCATAGCATATTCTTCTTGCATAAGATGTCCCATGATTTTTATAACTGATCTTATTAGTAACACTACTATAAGGACATGAGATTGACGTTGTAATCTATCGGCTTGCAATTCATAGGTACGCTCCATTTCGGTACTATCAAAAGCTCTCTTGTCCATTAATCGATTATAACGTAGCCTAGACTCCTCAGATCTCATCTCCGTCTCCATCCTCTTAACATACACATATGCAGCTATGATGGCCCAATCTATCATAGCTTCATTTAGTAGAGTTTTTTTTAATTCTTCTTTGATAAGTTTTTTTAAATATATTGATGTTAATTTCATTTTTGATTATCCCTTTTTTTAATATATTCATTGCTAGGTCTCTTCGCTGCTTTAAATTTCTCTAAGAATTTTCTAGTCACAGACCTATTGTTTTCAACATCAGGATCCATAATGGGCTCTTCTTTCACTCCGGAAATCTTATAATGCTGGTATGCTTGCACAAACGATCTAACACGAGATGTAGATTGTACTAAGATTTTTGGCTCTCCATGTGCTGTTAGAGTTACGGAATTACCGGTCACAACCTTGTATTCTTTTTGAAGGAACTTTTTGACCTCATTAAGCATTCTTTCCATTTCTTGTTCGAAATTTCCGGAGTATACTTCTTTAAGGCGAATATCAGATTGATAATTGATGCACATTTTATTCCCGTAAAACTTAACAGAAAATCCATCATTAACTCTTTTGTCCATTATGGGACATCCCTCTTCGCGACGCAGTCCAACTTTACGGACTTGTCCATCTAACGAGAATCTTTCATCGTGCGTACCGTCATAAGCATTGGCTGCGGCTTGTGCTAATCCTTGTATAATATCTAACATTTATTTGGTCTCCATCCTGTTTTCCATCGATCTTCTCGACCTTCGACCCACTGTATATAACATTTTTCACAACAATTGAATTTCGTCATATAAACATCATCATTTGACTTAAAGGAATATTTTTTACAAACAGGACAAGAACGATTAGAACTCTTCGTAATTAGTTTCTTTGGGATAAAAACTCCATTCAACTCTTGTTTGTCGTAATCTTCTTCTTTGATATCGTGATAATGTATCTCTTTTAGTTGCTCAAGATATCTTTTTTCTTTCTCGTCATCCCATTCTTTTTTAGGGTGCTGTACGGTTTCTGCTCCATATTTTTCTGCAATTGCTTTTTCAACTTTTATTGCATAGTTTGGATCTTTACTTTTCATTTTTTTCCTGCCATTCGTATGAAATTTTATCTTTTTTAATTGGGCCACCTTTTGCCCAAGTTCTACACGCCCTTGCAGAATGACATTTAAAGTGATGCATCCAACAATATCCTAATTTTCCATCTGGATCGGAAACGGGGCCGGGCATGCATTTTAACATCCTAGGGCTTATATCAAACGCCACACAATTAGCACAAACAGATTTTTTCGCAGCCTCTACTGTGGTGTTCCAATATTCGGCTATAACTTCCCAATAATCTCCCGGCTCATCAACATTAAGAGGGCCATATTGAATATGTTCTTCTTTTATAGAAGAGTCTCTATTTTTTGTATTTAGTTTTAAGTTTTGTGTCGCTTCCGGACAGAGTAGTTTTTTTATTTTTCTTATGATTATTTTCACTGTGTCATTCCGGGTCTTACTGCGTACATTATCGCTATGGCTGTTGTTGCTCCAAGAACAAATCCACCTGCAATAAATAGTGAATTATCTCTCGGTTTCATTTTTTCTATTTGTTGATCTCTGATTTTTAGTATTTCTTTTAGCTTTGTGGTTTCTGCATTGTATTTCGTTTCTAAAAGATTGTATCTATACTTCTCTTCAATCAATACTTTATTGACCTCAAATTCAACTCGAAAATCGCAAGACATTTTATTTGTCTGATCTTGCACAATTAGCTCTGTTAATGCCTCGTCATTAAGGAGGCGACCTTTCCATGGGGCACACTCACCGGCTTCAAGCTCCGTAAACTTGGGTTCCGCTAGTAATAGAGAAGAGAGAATCATAATCATTGTTTATCAATACCCTTATCTTTTAAGAACTCATCAATGCTATTGGGATTTGATTCTATTTCTTCTCTCAATCTTTTTGCTCTAACTTTCTTAAGGTGCTTCATTTTCTTTTCAAAAGAGAGAACGTTTTTACCAAAAGCTCCATCTCTAGCTTTAACATGCTCTAGATTCTTCTCTAGTTGTTCTTTGGAAGTGTTTTCAATAATTTCCTTTTCCTTGTCGAAATTTTTCTTAGCATCAGTAGCTTTGATCTCCCAGTCCCTTGCTTTTGAGTATCCGACCAACAAAGCAAAGAGAGAGGCCAATGAAAACACCAACCATCTCCAATGAGCGAGACACCAAGACTTAGTCTTTTCCCACCAAGACATCTTTAGCCCTTCCAGACTTTCGCAATATCAATAACTGACTGTCCGCCGATGTACATAGCAGCAATCATAGCCCAAGTATCAGGATCTAGAGTGGACCAGACCATTAATCCAGTTGCAGCAATAAATACCAATAATTTACGACTTACAACTTTAGATTGAACTTGATCAAGTACCCCTAATTTTTGATCCTTACAGCAATCGCAGTTTTCGCAACAATCACATCCGTGGTCACAATCTTCTTTACATTCTTCATTATGCATTTTTTTTGCCCTCATACATAGGAGAACTAGCCCATTCGCAACCGAGTTCTTTAGCTTTTCGTTTTGCTTCTTGGTATCTTCTCATTTGGTCTTCCATGCGACCTTCGAGATCATAGTCTGATTCGAATTCTCCTCTATTTGTTGCCAACATACTCATTTCTTGCATATCTGCCATTATCATTGATGCTGTTCTTGCCTCAGACTCCAACTGTTCACATGTTTCGCTGCCCATATATTCATCCATTTGTTCTTTGATTAGCTTTTTTAATAATTTTGATGTTAATTTCATAATATTCTCCAGTAAATAAAAAACCTATTTAGTTTTTTACACTAAATAGGTTGCTGTTGGTTAAATGTTCACTTTTGCATAGCCGTTAAGCTTATCAATATCTATTGTCATATCTACAACATCTTTTAGGTTATCTAAGTGAGATATCAACAGAACAGTTTTAAATTGATTTTTAATCATACCGAGAAGTCTTACAAAGCCTTCCATATGTTCTTGATCTAGCGCTGTTGCTGGTTCATCAAGGATGAATAGTTCAGACTTTGGAAGATTAGTGATTGCGATCATTGCAAGGCGAATAGCCATTGAAGCAATTGTCTTTTCTGCCCCTGATCCCATAGACAAGGGTCGTTTGCCATAGTTTGGATGCTTAATATATATTTCAAGCTTCTTGTCATCATTTTCAAAAAACACTTCAAAATCAACAATATTTGCAAGCACCTTTGCCACTTCTCCGTTTATAACCGGAAGTTTTTGTTGTATAATTTCATATGAAATTCCATTAGGGTGCATGCAATTTATAAATGTATCATAGGCGACCCACTCTTCTTGCATTTCCTTGAATTCATTTTTCTCTTCATATAATGACTTAATAGCTTGCTTAACAGCAGCTTCCTCTATGAGGTACTCTTTTGTAAGTTCATTGCATTTTTTAAGAGAATTTTTCATATCTTTAACTTTTGTCAAGAGAGCGGCTTGTTCTCGATACAATTGTCCTTTGTTTTCTATAGCATCTTTGTTATCTTCATACTCTTTGGCTTTAGTCTCAAGCGTCGAAACCTCATTTGAAAGTAAATCAATCTTTGCAACATGTTGAGACATAATGAGTTTGTTCTTCTCAATACTTCGAGTATTGTGTGTATTATTGTCCTTCAAATCTTGAAGGGTTATGATCTCCTCTTCGATAGCAATAGTGTCATAACTTTGCAGATTATCGCTAAGTTTTTGAGAGGAATCGCTAAGATCTTGTAGCGTCTTTAAGGCTTCCGGCAATTTACCTTCGGCTTTATGAGCTTCTTTGACAAATTCGTTGTTAATACAATATTGACAATTTGGATCATACTCGTGATTTTCAAGCAATTTTACTCTTTTTTGCAAATTTTTTACAATTGTTTTTTGAGATTTTACTTTATTGTCGATTGAGCTTTTCGCTACATTCAACTCTTTAATTCTCTGTTGATAAGAGACAAGCTCCTCGTATCTTTCTTCGCAATACAAATCATTAAATTCTTTAACGAGAGATTCACACTCTTTAACTTGTCCCAATAGAGAGAGGTTATTTGCCAAGAGCTTATTCTTTTGTCTCTTTTTCATATGAATTTTTTTGTTTACTTCATCAATGTTGATAATCTCCGCAGGAATTGCGTCAATTGTTTTACTAATCTCTGCTAATTCTTTATCGAATCTTTCCATGGAGTTTTCATATATTTTACATTTATCAATTTGCTCATCAATATCCATTCGAATATCCTCCAAAAGATCGGACTTCTTCTTGATTCTTTCTTCAAACTTTTTAGACTCCATTCTCTTGATCACGGCTCTGATATCGGCTGCATCTTTTCTGGCTAGCTTGTTCTTTTGTTCGAAGATATCTAGATCTAGAAATTTTGCAACAATTTCTTTTCTCTTTGTTGATCCTTCTTTTATGAAAGACATTGAGTCAAGCTGGGATGCCATCGAGGTTAAAAAGAAATCATCAATGTTCCCAAAACGTTTTCTGATATTAGCGTCGCTTTGATTGCGAGTTGTGCCATTTAAAGATTCAACAACACCACCAGTGGTTTTTGAGAAGTCGAGATCAACCTTGGCCTCCACTGTTTCTCTACCTTTGGACTTTTTGGTATATTTGTTTAAATTTCTTCTTATCTCAAAAGAATCATGACCAGCCTCAAGTTTTATTTTGCATTTGGCGTAATCTTTGTTTTGGTTGATGATGTGGACATTTTTTCTTTCTCCTTTGGAAGTCGTATTAAAAATGCTATATAGCACACTGTCGACAATAGAGGACTTTCCTGAATAATTCTTACCGAAGATTCCGACAAGTCCGGATAGCTTTTCAAAATTGACTTTATTCTTTTCGCCGTAGTTGAAGAGGTTATCCCACTCAATCTCTTTAATTTTCCAAATAACATTACGTGATACCTCCTCGTTCTCTTCTATTTGTTTATTATATTTTTTATTTAATTCTAAAATCTTGTTCATAACTTCATCTTTGAGATTTAGATCTTTGCAATAAGCTCGAATATGTTTCTCTTGAACAGCGACATCACGAAGGTTCTCGGACTTAACAGCTTTCCCTATTAAGGATGTAGAAGCAGCATTATTGGTACCATCATTCATGAAAGACACGGATATTGGAGACCATTTAGCCGTTGCCAAATCACATGCCATTTTTAGCTTAATAGGTGAAATATTCGAACTAGATTTTATACGTAGCCTACACCCCTTTGGTATCGTTACCTTTGGAAAAGTTCCATCATTGTTAAGCTTAATTGTGATGAATGGACGAGGATTTACAATGCTTACATGTTGTGCGCTGAAATTATTTTTACTTTTGATATTCCACATTAGAAAACCTTTATCAATTGATTCTCCAAAGTTCTGTTGTATCGTCGATCCAGCGTAACGCACTCTACCTTCAATGTCCATGGATTGGGCTTTGTGAATATCTCCAAGCATTGCAAAATCAAAATCTTCAAATATATTAACAGAATCCTCTGCCTCTGTCATAACGTAACCTTGAGAAGTTTGACATCCATGGATAGAGCCGTGATATAAAGCTATATTTATATTGTTTTCATTTGATGGCTTTGACCAATTGTCTCGATCAAAAACAGAAAGGACGTTTAATGTGAGTCCGGGGAGAACCTCCGCCTCACCAGAACTCTTAAGCAAATGTAGGTTGTCATGGTTTAAAGCTTCAACAATTGGAGATATGGCATCTTGCCTAGTATCATTCTTTAAGTTACCATCGTGGTTCCCTAGTATAATATAAGTTGGAGCTATTTCTCCGAGATTATACAAGAAACCAGAGCACATTTGAAAAAACTCTGGTGATAGTTGTGTCTTTGTGTGAGCAATGTCACCAGTGTGTACAATGATATCTGGTTTCATTCTTTTTAATTTTTTATATAAATCTTTAAATGCTATATCGTATTCGTAGTGATACTTAAGATTCCTGATGTGGGTGTCTGATACGTGTGCTATTTTATACATTTTTCCTCCGATTTTAAAATTTCCACTAAATATTCCAAATACCAAATTGCTTTTTTGATATCTTCTGTTGGATTGTCTTTATGTTTGTATCTTGCAATATATTTAATGGCGTTGCCGATACAAAAATCTTTCGCCATTCCTAGATCTTTTATAAAATCTATAACCTCTATTTTACCCTTATTGTAATGCTCAGGGTGATTAACCATTTCTTTTTTCATTATACCTCTCTTGTTTTGAAACGACCGGTATACATAGTAATCTTACCTTTGAAGCCTAGTCTTTTCATTTCATCTTTCCAAATTTTTGGATGATGATGATAAAAATCGTCTCCATGTACCTCAAATACATAATGGTGAGCCATTTCGTGTAATAATATATTTGTTCTTTGGTATGTTGTCATATCTCTATCTAAATATATTTCTTGTTCTACATGGGGAAAACTCGAAGAAGGGTGAGAATATTCACCCCATGAATCCTCCAAAGCCATGACTGTGACGGGTATCTTTTTAAGGGTCCCACCCCAGTATTTTTCATTAAGTTCGTCAAATTTACTATTCCAATAATCTTGCATATTTCCTCCGTTGTGAATATATTGTATCACGCTATAGGTGATCTGTCAAGTAAAAAATCTAATTATTTTAAAAGGGGGATCAAATGTGGGCTTTTTCATATTTTTAATATTTTTAATCATCGGGTGGATGACAATAGAGGTCGCCATTGGCTTCACGGACATGACATCTAGAAATGGAGCCGATGATCACTGGATCCCGGGTTTGGCTGGTATAGTGGTGTTATTGGTCCTATTGGCAGCTATTTGTCTATAGATTCTTAAGCTTGTTTAAGATAAGCATTTCACTCATATCTGGTTCATAGGCTTTGTTTTTTCGAGACAAAAACTCCTCAGAAGTCATAGACCCAACATCTTCGCAATTTGATGTATCTATTATTTTCACATCAATATCATATCTGTTAAGAAGTCCTGTGATATAATCTCTCTTTTTCTCAGCATCATTATCTAGTGCTAAGTATACTGGTGAGTCGTGTATGACTATTGCTTGAAACAGCTTAGAATCCTCCCTCAGAGTTGATCCGAGTATAGGAACTGCGTTTTGTCCGACAACAATTGCATCAAAAACCCCTTCAACTAAAACTATAGGTTCGTCCCAATCAATATACAATTCATTGAATATTACATCTTTCTCAACAGGAGGATTTAAATATTTTCTCCTATGTCCAACGTAGGATCTAGAGATATAATAATTACAATTTCCATTATTATTAAAAGAAGGAATTATTATCCTACCTCCGTATCTTCCCTCGTTACAGTATCCTATTTTCCACATCAAAATTTCTTTCTCTGTTAATCCCCTCTTATATAGATAATTTAAAGCAGACTGTGCGTTTTTGGGTAGGTGTTTGTTATTAAGAGATATATATTCACTGGGCAAGTCTGTTGTTTGTTCTTCCTCTATATCATTCAATTCCATAAACATTCGATCAAACTCGGACAGATCCAGTCGACCATCTAAATCAAGCCACTTTTGTCTTTGCTGATAAGTTCCAAATTTGCGCACAATACGGTAAATATTTTTACCTCTAGTGTCACAAACCCAACATTTGTAAGCATTAACAGCAAAATTCAATGACATCTTCTTTTTGTGATGGCCGCAAAATGGACAATAAAAAAGAAATTCATTTGATGATCTACGATAGTCTCCAAGAATTTCCCTAACTATTCTTAATTTTTCTTCCATTGTTCCTCCGATGTTTTTAATATATCACGAAGAATTTAATTTGTCAAGTATTTTTTTAGAAATTAATATATTGTGTCATCGCTTTTGTTTGAAGAATGTTGAGTGCTTATTATTTCTACGTATAGATACTGCCCGTTTATTGCCATATACGTTTGCAACTTTAATTTTTTTACCATAAAGATCTCTATAATCATCTTTGTGTTTATCATAAAAAGAGTTAACTAGATCATTATATTGATTTATAAATCCACTGCCAAATAAATCAACCAATTGCAATTCTCCCTCATCATGATGAAAATCCAAAAAAGCTTTTAAGTGAGATATTGTTAATTTTCTTATCGTAGGAAGAATTTTATCTGTATATATGGCTGTCAATTTGTTCAATTGTTTAATGTCATTTTCTGAGACATCTATTAGTTTTGCAATCTCTCTGCGAATAGCTTTCTTTTCATCTCTCGCGGAACCTTTAGTGTTTAGAAGTTCTTCGACTTTCGTTTCAATTTTTTTGTTCATCTTGTAGTCGACGTTATTTATCTTAACATAAACCATTTCTTCGTTTTCGATTTTATCCTTTATTGCTTTCTGTAGTTTATCTAGGGCGTCTCTGACATCTAATTTTTCCTCAAACTCATTCGAATGTTTGATAGCGTGTGAAATCAGAGCATGATTGTTTCCTTTTATATTGGGATACTGCACACCTAA
>CETC01070017.1_pt1 | contig 10154 bp, 13 predicted proteins | sample 326911 | NCBI WGS metagenome assembly CETC01 (sample SAMEA2622694, study PRJEB7988) | marine metagenome | isolation source: saline water (ENVO:00002010), including
AATCAAGTTCTCAATCCTAATGATCAATTCCTTGATTTCTCTTTGTATACGCACTTGTGCCTTTGCCGCTTGCTCTACCAAGTTTTGCCTGCCCTGACCAAGAGCAGAGGTGAACCCACCGACAGCAGTGCCGATGGTTGCGGTTGTACGTAAACCTGAGAAGAACGTCTGCCTCTGCAACTCCTCTGTCATTCCTTTTCTTACTTCTTGCAGTTGCTTTATTTTTGCAGACAAAGCCTCAGCAATTCCTTGCAGCATTGTGTTGTTGTCTGCGATTTTTTTCTGCCGATCAAACTCCGCGAGAGCCTGCAACTCTTGTATCTTAAGCAACTTCTTGCGCAACGAAAACTCTTCACGGATCTTGTCAATCGCCGCATCGGTCATGTTCAAGGCTCTTGCCTTGTCCATTTGTTCGTTGAACTTTTCGAGAAGTATGACCTGCCCCTGCCAGAATCTCCTGCGCATTTTCATTCGAGGATCTTCTGTTTCGGCAATTTGTATTTCTTCCTTTGTCCGCCGAATTCTTTCAGGGTTGCCCTCCATCAATCGCCGTCTTGCCTCAATTAGTCTTTCATTCTTAATTGCATTGGCTCGAATTCTTGCGATTTCTTTGTTTGCTCTTTCGACCTTGGCAGCAACACCGCTAACTTGCATCGCCAAATCATTGAGTGCTGCAATGACTGGGCCAACAACCGGAAGCGATGTAACAGACTGGTAAAACTTATCCCACTCTTTTCTTGCTCCTTTGACATCCCCTCGCATTTTTGCCACAGCAAAAGACGCAAAGCGGAATTGCATTTCCAAACCTTTAGCAACAAGAGCAATAATGCCTAAAACTTTTCCGAGTTTCCTAACAGACGCATTTAACTTGTTGAATTCCCTGTCAAGTCTATTAAGAATTCCCTGCTGCTTTTTTACTGACGTGTCGAGCATTCTCTCGACTCTGCCAAGGGCTTTTTCAAGATTGCCAACCCTTGCTTCGATGTCAATTATGATTTTACCTGCTGCCATACCTTGCTCGCATTTCGTTTTCTACATGCATCCTGTGGTCTACAGGCATCGTCTTGTTTGCTGCCTCGGCTTCATCCAAGTATGGCTTTGCCAATTCCATCATCCACCCTATTGGGCAAGTCAGAACTCCCGCATGTCCCGACATTTTCATCATGTTCGATGCAACCCCGATTAAGGAATAGTCTCCTCCTCCTTCTGAGGGTTTTCGTTTTCCTCTTCAGCGTCAAAGTCATGCCCAAGAACACGCATTGCAGTTTCACACAACAACATAGGGTCGCATTCGTCAACCCATTCTGAAGATGGCGGATTTACTTCTTGCAGGATTGACTTTGCCCTGTCAACACGCATTGCGCACTTAACAAGAAATGTTGCCATTCCTCTTTCTTGTGCATGTTCACGAAGACAATCAAGACGCTCTTGAGGGCTGGCGTTTGCGTCCTTCAGGTCTTGGAGGATTTCGTTACGGTCCTGCTGGAAAAACAACTCAGTCAAATTGATGGCTTCCGCAACTGTTGCCTGACGCATTCGTCGTTTAGTGCCATTGACCGTAACAATGATTGCTGCTTCGAGCATGTGCTATTCCTTGATTTGGAGTTTATGGTTCATCGCACTATGCCTTCTGCCGATAATCGTGTCAACTACTTGCGGAACCTCGTCTGGCCTAAGAAGTCTTTTTGCGGACTCCAATGCTTGTTCTTCTGTTGCTTCCGGCGAAACGCCAATGCGCCTAAATTTGCCGCCTTCAAGCATAAAGACCACAACCCAATCTTCAGCAGTAAATTGGCCTAAAGGATTCATCCGCTTTCAGACCATGCCATCGTTGGTGCTGATCCGCCGGAAAGTTCAAAGTTGATGGTTCCTGTGGAATCTCCGTTTTTGTCTACAGAATAGCCAACACTGCTAACAACAACCGTTGCACTAATTGTGCATGATGTCGCAACAGTAAAGACAGCACCAGCGAAACCATCTGGATCGTGTCCACCAGCCATATGAATGCCACCCGGATCATTGTGGGTTGCGCCACTAATAAAGTGACCACCGGCTGATCCTGAAAAATCCAGTACGCCCAATCGCCGCCTCTTTGCAGCATCACCAAATGCGGTTACATCTGTCGAGGCTCTGGTCAGAGTTGCAGACCATGTGTTAAAAGCCAATTTGTAGTCATCGCCAAAGGTCACATTGCCATCATTGCCTGTGATATACGCCATTTTCTATTGCCTCGTTGAAGACACGCGGAAGAGCGTGCTGCTGGTTAGGTATTTGCCGTCAAGCACCACTCCGCCGATGCTTGTAAGAGAGAAATTGATACGGTCCGCTCCGCTAGTAATATCGGCTGAATAGTACCGAAGTTCTGAAAGTGAGTTCAAGATGTTTAGGTGTTCTGTCACCCCTTTGCTTTTGTCTGTAACCAACAAAACGGCCACATGTGCCACAACCTGCTCTTTGTCCGCAAAGTCTCCTGCGACGTTGATTTGCTCGAATCTCCAGACACAGAAGGTGCTTTGCTGGTCTGTCGGGCCAACGGTGTCGTATATACGGCTGCCAACCAAAGTTGTGAAATCATTTGGTGAACTCCCGGTTTTGCTGTAGAAGGCAGTTTTAATTGCCTCATGCATTTCTTTGATCATGTGCGCCGCCTTCTCTGCCCGCCACCAATAGTCGGCCCAATTGTAGGCGGATTATGTACGGTCACAGTAAAGAACTCCAGTTTGTTAAACCTCTCTGTCATTTCTCTTGCGACTTTATCAAGATTCCTGTCAGACCAACTTTGTGTTTCTTCTACTGCTGTTTTAACGTGCGGCCTCTTTTTCATGTGCCTCGTTCCTTCTTCGAGGTAAAACCCATATTTGAGCGGGCTACCTCCACCCGGCGCAAGAATTCCTCTTTGCCAGATGTTTGCATCAATCATGTCGGGCTGATCATTTACTGGGCCAAGAATTCCCCATGAAGCACGCAAGGTTCCGGTCTGAGCGACTGGTGATTCGCCGGGCTTACTGGACCTTGCTGGCATCTTGCTGTATTGCTTGCCGCTGCCCGGATTGCTTAGGATCTTTTTGATTATGCGCACAAACATAATCTGCGTAAACATCACATGATCTTTCAGGACTTCACGCGAAGCACGCACAGCCGCTGGACGATCAAAATGCCATGTGACCCTAGATGCCAATGTTTGCCCCCGGATCACTTTGTGCATCAACAATTGTGTATGCGAGCCGCCCGGTTTTTCTCATACCGGGGTTTTGAATGCTTGTGATTCTGTACAAATCGTTGTCGTATTTAAGAATCCAGTCAGCACCAATTGCAACATGTTCCGGGAAGTAGACGCGCACATAATTAACGCCTTCATCTCGGCCATAAACCTCTTGTGTTGTGTTTCCGGCGTTTGACACATAAGCCTTGCGTTCTACACCTTCACTGTAACTCTTCACGGGAGATCCAACCGAATCAATAATTTCAGTTGGCTCGTACAGTGTTACAGTTTGGCCTATTGAGTTGGCTATGCTTTGGATGCTCATCGAATTCCTTTGTGTGGTTCCAGAACACTGCCGATGGTTGCCAAAACTTCCGCGCTTGGCCGAAGGCTGTAGTTGTAATCACCAAGACCTTCGTTGGACACGTTAGGGTCATGGCTTCGCATACTGTAAACCTTCTGCACAAATTCAAGAGCAGCCTGCTCAATATCGTCTGGTATCGAAGAATACCCGGCGTTGTAGACAACCAATACGCTCTGCCTACTTCTTGGCAGTCTGCCCGGTTGATCACCAAATTCAACATCGAAATGAGAACTTGAACGTAGGAAAACAATCCCCTTGTCCGTGTCTACTCGATATTCGTTTTCTGAATCTGGCGGGAATGTTGCGTTCAATGTGGTCGTTTTTACATCTCTGCCCTGTAGACAATGAAGCCATCTGCTTGGGACATTGGTAGCAAGGGTTGATGTGAAACCCGTTGTGCTTTCAATGGCAGCAGAAAGTTCTGATGTTGAATCGTAGGCAGAAGCGGTCAGATCAAACGTGGTTTCTGTTTCTGTACCATTTGAGGCCACTCTCAGCAATCTAACCTCATCGCTTGAGATAGAAATGCTTGCCGCAAGATCCGAGGACACGTTGCTTGCAACACTGAATGCGTTTTGGCTTCCAAATGCAACAAATGATGTGTATCGAATGGGCCAGTTTCTGAGCCGAAGTTGCCTCAAACCAGATCCATCGTGCCACTCATAAAACGTGCGAGCCTTAAATTTGCGATCACAATACGACTCGACCCAATCAGATGCTCGATTTATGCAGTTTTCGAGCAACGTGTCATCGTCGCTGTTTGTAATTCCAAGGTAAGACTTGACGTTCGTAAGTGAAGTTAAAGCGTATGTATCTACGGCCACAATAGACCTTTCAAGAAAAGGGGATCAGCACCGGAGTGCCGATCCCCTGATTTCACCACGAATCGGCTGAATCAAGCCAAACGCTAAACTCAGACAGTCGGACGGACAACGGCTTCGCAACCGGTGTTGGTTGTACTGCTGTTGTTGCCTTCTGCGTTGTCGCCTTCCAAGCCCACAATAACTGCAAGAGCAGATGCATTACTACCGCAAGTAATTGCCATCTTATAGAACTTGTTGCTCAGGTTTGAAACAGGAACCTGCCATTGCCAGATTTTTCCGTCATCGTTGGTTTCAGGCATAGTGGCTGTACCAATAACGGCATCAGTAATGTCGCCACCGGTAACGTCAGTATAAGTACCGCCAGAAGTTGAAGAAGACTGCAACTTCATTACTGTCCAAGTACCGCTATCAGCAATAGCACCAGCGCAGACGAGAATGGTCATGTTGGTGCAACCGGTTGCGTCGATGGCAGCGGACATAGTGACCGCACCAGTCTGGGCAGCAGTTGGCACAAACATTTGCTGCCATTTCATGTTAGGAAGATGTTGCATTTGTTGTGGCCCTTTCTATCAGAGTACCAGTTTGACAACAGAACCAGCGGTTGATGCGTCACCAAGGTTGGTGGTCACGATGTCAAATCGCTCTGTGCCACGAACAATGATTTCGTCCTGCTCAAAAGCATTCAGAGCGGAATCGCTGAAGGAGATGGTGTTCGACCTACGGTCGCCCATGTATGCGGCTTGGCTAAGATCGCCAAAGTACATGAGTGTGTCGCCATCCGATGCACCAGACTGGCTAGGAAGAACCTGACTAAACACAACCGGATAGCCAAACGCCGAAGTTCCTGCTGCGCCATCCTTGATTTCGCGTGCAGTGACTCCGCCAGCGTTGTAAACAATCTTTTCAATCGTTCCGGCAAAGATCGACTTGTGCATGTACCACTTCGCGTTTGGAGTGTCGGCATATGCAGGAAGCAACGCCATCATGTTATGCAGGTCATCAATATCGATTTGATCGATAGTCGAATGTCCTGCATCAACCGTTCCGCCAGCAGCGATGTTGCTGTTAAGTCCAACAATGCCGCCATAGGTTCCGGTTCCGTCACCAAGGAATCCGCACTGGTCTTCCTTAAGACTGAATGCGTAAGCAATTTCGCCAGCAACGGTGTCACCAAGGTTGATGAGACTGTCTTCGCTCAATTCATTTGAGATCGAGGTAAGAATCATCAACTTCTTAGCAACAAGGTTGACCTGAGAGAATGCCTGTTCGCTTTCCGTTCCGGCAGATGCCTCACCGGTAAAGTAAGCGGTCACAGTGCTGTCACGCCGAGGGATGCGCTTCGTGTCAGAAGACATCGGCTCAATGTGAGCGTTAGCACGGAAAACCCCATACTGCTCGCGGAGATTGATCAACTGATCGCTGAATTCATCAGGAACAAGGTAGCCGCCAGCGGTGTTAACGCCTTCAACCTGACCCTTGATCTGAATGCCGTAGTCTTGGCAATAGGCAACTGACTTCTTGTGTCCCATGCAAGCCATAGCCCAGCGGCCAAAACGGTAAGCCCGAAGGTCTGCATCAGCACCACTAAAGTGCTTGATAGATCCAAACTTGTGACCACTCACAATGTCCTGCCGGACTTGCATGGCCTTTTTACGTGGGTTCATTTTTGCCAATTCCTTCTTAACTGCGGATGAAACATCAAGACCCTTGCCGCCACCGCCGCGCCCGCCGCCACCAAGGCTGTGGCCACCTCTACGGCTTCTTGGCTTGCCAGCACCTGCGCCACCACCCAATCGAAGACCAAGACGCAACTTCTGCCTGTTGGATTCTTCATATGGATCTTCGGTAGCCTTGATGTAACGCTTGGGATGAACTTCTTCGTCCTCTTCTTCTTCTTCTTCTATAAGGAGTTCTTCGTCAAGGAGTTCTTCGTCAGATTCCTCAGCCTTGATTTCTTCAACAGCAATTGCTTCGTCGCCTTCCATTGCCGCTGCTACTTCAGGACCGACACTGATTTCAACGTCAACATCGCCTGCTTCAATGGGCATACCATCGGCATCAACAATGTCAACATCCTTAAGGAACAACGCCTTTGCTCGAACAAACCCGTCATGGCCGGATTCGTCAAGCAAATGTTGAAGTTCGTTTTTCAGTTGCTTGATATTGAGCGTCTTGCGCTTCATATCTGGTTTCCTAATTGGTTCCACCATTCGGCTTTACTCGGCAACCTGCTCGCTAGTGCATCAGTTTGGCCGCTACACGCCACTGGCATTAAAAATAGATTTGCCCTGTATATCGGGCGACTTGTCGTTTCACTTCTTTTTCTAATTCGACACGTTCACGGTCGAAACTTGATTCCTTAAGACGAATGATGTGCTTTTTAGGATAAACCTTCTTGGCTGGACAATCAACTCCAAGGAACTTCTTGACAAGTACCCCGTCAACAAGCCCCTTGTCAACTGCGGTAATCAAAGCCTCTTGGTTTGCTGGCAGCGGTGCAAGACTTACTTCAAGCAGTTTCCATCGGTTGAAAACCCTCTTGACGTGTGGCCCATATTTTGCCCGATCTCCACGGCTTGCGTTTCGCATACCATTCTCTTCGGGAACAAAGCCTACGCTTACACCCTTGACAATCCCCTGCCTGACCAAAGCCTCAGCGAAACTTGGAAAAAACTCGCCCTGATAACCCTTTGGCCGCTTGGCAAATTGGAGGGAGCCGGTCACATATCCATTGTGCCTTTTAAGCGACAAGACCTTGCCGACAGGCTGGGCATAGTCGTGATTCCAAAACAAGACGGGGTTGGATTCGTAGTCTCTGGCGTTCATTCCTTGCGGAATCAAAACCTCGCCATCCCTATCAATTGTTTCTGTGGTCAACTTTGCGACCAGTTCCCCTTGAAAATCAGGGGCGACCTCAGCAGAAAGTTCTTTCTTAATCATCCGCATAATTATACAGGCTCCTACCTTTGTTTCATCGGCACAGGCAGCAGGTCACATCTACAATTTGGATGCAATGCAGGCCCATAAATTGTTTCGTAATCAACACGCATCAAACCGCCATCAACTCCATTGACCGTTTGCCCAAGCCTATAAAAAGGCTTGTCAATAGGGATCACACCCAAGCGTGCAGCCGATTGACAGAACTGGCATGGATTTGGAGCAAGCAACCATTGCTTGCCCTGCACAAGACCACTTGCCCTCCAACTGACCACCTGTGCATCAATTTGCGCTCTTCTTGTTTCAGTTCTGGCAATCATCATGGCACGGGATCTTGTCGCCCTTTCTGGATCTCTTCTTGAACCAGCCCATTCAATCACTCTGTTTGAAAGTTCACGGGGGGTTTCCCCTTGTTCAATGCCTTCGCCCACGATTTCGCGCAGTTTAACTTTGAATGTGTCCCCCAGCCCGTTAGACAATCTGGTGGTTTGGCGGTCTACCGCTTCTGCCAAAGCATCGCGGACTGCATCCCTAGCCTTTTCTACATCTTCAACAGATGCGCCAATAGACCGCAATTTATTGTCGCCCGTATCTGCCCCATCTGCGTATGCAGGCGCAATGAATCTTCTGGCCTCATTCTTCATGTCACTAAGCCATTGCTCATTAAAAGTCTGAAGAACAAGCCTTCCAACAATTCGGTTTAGGGCTTCTGCTGACGTAACTGTTTCTTTGCTGATTCCAGTGGCAAACGAAAGGATTGCCTCTTGAAACAGTCGGTCCATTGAAAAAGAAAATGGGCCAATAGGCAAATCTTGACCAAATGGGTCCATAGATAGAACCTTTTGGTTTGCCTTTTCGCTAGTCCAAAGTTTACTTTGGTATGTAATCATCAATTACGAGCCTACCCCCGGACCGCCACCCGGCGCGCCACCGAAAGATGTTCCACGGCCAAATGAGTACGGCGACCCACCTCTCTCTGAATCATCGTCTTTGCCGCTACCTTCAACCACGCCTGCCTCAATCAAAGTTGCAATAACGTGACCGCGATCTTCTTCTGGAACAGAAGATAAATCCAAATCAGATTCCTTGATTGGTGCTTGAGTTGAACTCCAGTTGGACAAAAAAAGACCCAAATCCACACCGTTGGTGATGCCATCCCCGTTTATGTCTGTTACGCCGGGACCACCCCAACCCGCCAAAAACAATCCAAGATCGACACCATCGACAACCCCGTCACCGTTAAGGTCACCCGGAATAACGGTAGTTGATGTAACAACACTTTCAATTTCGTCTTCTTCTCGGTGGTAAAAAGGCTCGCTGGCTTTAAGACGTAGTTTGTATCGCTTGTTGTTCATTTTGATTCTGCCATTTCCAGAGGGAACATTTCTTTGAGTTCTTTATCGGTGTATTCAACACCGTTTTCTTTCCAGTGTGCAGCAAACGCTTGTCGAATGTCTAAGACATCCTGCTTGGTTTTGGGTGGCGGGAAACTAACCATCATGGGCCTTTCAATTTGTCGTAGTAGTAATCTTTGAAACTGTCTGGCAAAGCCTCCCACAGTTCGGGAAACATAATTTTCATTGAGTATGCTTCTGCCACAAACTCCATAGGGTTTGTGTTTGCGTACTCACTGAGATACCTAACATTTCTTTTCCATTCTGTTGTCCGTCTTGGCTGCTTGCCTAGTTCTGTCTGCTGGAGATATTGCCACGGCCCTCGGAATTTTCCCTCTTCCCATTTATGGTCTTTTCGGATTCCACTTCTAATTACATTTTCAAAGTGAAGTGCGTGTCCAACCTCATGAACAAATGTTCCGGCTGGGCTTGGGTATCCGGTAATACCGTAAGGTTGAGGGTATTTTCTTTCGTCGATACCCCCAGTATATTCTGTGTAATCACGGCTAATGCTTTTTGGTTTTCGGGGGGGTTTTAAAGCATCCTTAGACATATTCATGTGTATCGTGCCAGTCTTGTGGCCTCGCTCAAGAACACGTGTTCCGTCTTCCGCACGCACCCAATCAAAGCCAGCACTTTTAGGCTGCTTAAACCAACCCAAAAAACTTTTTTTGTTGTCTTCAACCATTAAGACAGGTAGGTGCAGCACTTCGTCTTTTAGATACACCTTTTTGGCAAATGCAACAGATGCAAGCATGTGATGGTAGGCATCTCTCTTTTCGTCAGACCACTCTCTCGATCTGTAATCCGCGTAAAACATGCCATCTCTTCTGGACAGGGCATCGCCGGTCATTTTATCCAAGTCTTCGTAAAACTCATACTGATTGAAGAATTCTTGTTTCTGGTCTGGAATGTGACCGTTGACCATAACACCCTGCACTGCAAGGTACTTTTCCAGTTCCTCAATTGTGTTTTGAGATTTCACACGGTGAACACCAAAGTCATCCAACGATGCACGTTCGTAGATGTGTTCTCCAAGCATCTGGTAGGTTTTCCATTGCTCCTTGTCGTAATGCCTTTCACCAATTGCTTCTTTGTCGTCTTTGTCAACCGGCTTGGGTTCTACGTATCCCGGATTTTTGCCAAGTTGATTTGGATCGTTCCAGTAGTCATCCTTAAGCCTCTCTGCGAGTTCGGCTGGAGTTACTCGGTCCGGCATGTGGTAAGCGTTTTCAATTCTTTCTGAAACCTTCTTGCTTACTTCCTCCGCATCCGGGTTTTCGGCAAGGTATTTGTCAATGTATTTTTTCTTGACGTTCTTGCGTGGTCGGGCATTTTCTTTGTCTTCTTTGCTCAGGTTTTCGTGCTTTGATCGACCGCTTCCGCCTTCCCCCGTTGCACATGTGTTGCCATGACTAAAACCACCGCCGCCC
>CETC01010616.1_pt1 | contig 10150 bp, 3 predicted proteins | sample 326911 | NCBI WGS metagenome assembly CETC01 (sample SAMEA2622694, study PRJEB7988) | marine metagenome | isolation source: saline water (ENVO:00002010), including
ACTACAGAAGCAGGTGCGCTTGCAGGGACAGGGCTTATTGCTCACAATGCAGGGGCTTCTAGTACCACTTATACAGTTTACCCTATGTCTAGCCCTATGAGAGTTAAAGATGGGATGGTAGGCATTAGACCTACTTACTCAGCAGGAGGGGCAATTACGGGTGCAATTACAGAAGCAATTGTAGGAATTAAATATATATCTAAATTAAAAACTATGAAGCTAGATGCTGGCCAAGAATTTGGGACTTCTCAAGGGAGTTTGAAAAGGAACGAGGCAGTTATTCTTAAGTTCCACAAAACGTATGGTGGAAAGTTTGGGACTGCTAGTGACGAATCAAATTTAGAAGAAATTGTTTTTAGGGAAGCAGGTCATGGTATGGGGTCGGCATTAACTTTATTTACTGGGGATAAATATTTAGATTTCCCTGGTACAGCAGAAAGGTTCTTTCAGGTCGTTGTTCACCAGGATAAACCTTTGCCTATGTCTCTTCTTGGTATTATTCATAGAGGGGTGACGTATGATTAAAGGGGGTTTGTAATGTGGGTATGGGCAGCAGTTGCGGCAGCAGCTTCAGTTTATGGGGCCGTTAAAGGTTCACAAGCAGAGTACGCAGCAGGACAAGCTAAGTCTGAAGCGGCTATGCGAAACGCTGAGTATTTACGAGAACAAGCAGATTTTGCTAGGCAATTAGGTGCGACTAGGCAGCTTCAGTACCAAGATAAAGCAAATCGGTTTCGGTCTCAGCAGCAAGGGTTGTTTGCTAAAGCAGGGGTTGATTTAACAGGGTCTGCCTTGCAAGTAATAGGGCAAACAAGCGCGAATATGGAAAGAGATTTAGCTCAGATTAAGTGGACAACTGAAAACGAAGCTAGGTTTGCTGATTTAAAAGCTAGTAATTATGAGAGGGCTGCCGCAGACGCAGTGAAAGCAGGTGCACAAGGGGCTAATCTTGCTTTAGTTAAAGGTTTAGGTGGGGTTGCTACGAGTATGGCAATGATTGGAAAAGGCGGAGGCACTACAGGTTCAAGTATATTGACTGGAATGGGTCAAGCAGCCCAAGGTGTAGGGACTATGTTTAGTAATTTTGGGTCTCAAGTTTCTTCAGATTGGAGTAGATTCAGCAGAATGGGTACAGGATACAGGGGTTAAATTATGCCAAAAATACCTACATTAGAAAGACAATCCCCTGGAGCTAGACCTATTTTAATGGACGTAGACCGAGGGGGGTCCGGTCGGGCGGCAAGAGCCGAGGGAGATGTTGCGCAAGCACTTGGTAAAACAGTTGTTAAGATTGCGGAGTTATTTGGTAAAGAAGATCAAGATGCTAAGAAAAATAGAATTAATTCTGCTACAAATGCAGGGTATACTCACATTCAAAACATTGCTTATGAAACACAGACTAGGGAAAGTAGTGGGAGAGGGACTTATCAATACTATGATAAAGGAACTTCTGATGAGAGCATAAATAAAATTTTAGACGAACATACATTTCAGGACGACGACGAAAGGAAGGAAGCTTTTAATAGTATAGTTGCCGTAAGGAATAGTGTTCGTGGCAAAACGATTATGCCTTTGGCTGTTCAAAACGCGATTATTCTTAGAACAAATCAAATGGAAAAAAAGGCAAATGCCTTAACAGAAAAGATTCCTGAGTTTGGGATATATGCTAATCCTTTGTATTTACCTAAGCTTGAAAACGGGGAATATAAAATCCCTAATTTATCTGACCAGTTACAGAAAATTATTGATTTTGGTAGGGGTGCTCCTGACGGGAAGGGTGGATTTAAACCTAACTATCTTACTGAGCTTGAATTTCAAGAGTCTAAAGATCAGCCGTTTTTTTCTTTTTTAGATTTTGATAAGGTAGAGGAAAAAGGCAAAGTTAGGTATAAAGTTTCTTTTAGTGGTGACTATGCCAACATGACTCCCCAACAAATGGATAGGATGAAACGTGCTCTTAGCCACAAAATTTTAGATAAGTTATATAATCATGCGGAAAGTTTTATTAGTCAGGCAGAAACTCAGGAAGAATTAGAGAAGTTCGATAAAAAAGTTAAGATCCCAGGGATCGATGAGGAAACAAACCAACAGGCATGGCAAGAAGTTAAGATAAAAAATCCTATTACAAATAAAACCGAAACCTTGACGACTATAGGTTATTTGGAGCAATTACTTTCCGCAAACAGAAAACAACTTGAAGTAAAAATTAAAGGCGAAAAAACTATATATGATAATTTAAGCACTAAAATATTTGCCTTGCGTGAGAAATATAATAGCCGAATGGATAAGATCCTTAAAGGAAAACCAGGGGAAAAATTAAAACGGGCCAACACTTTTTATGGTGAGTTGTTTCAAAAGCAGGATCGGCTAGAAGCCTTGGATGCGCAGATTAAAACAAAGGGCCGTGCTGCTGGGTTTGAAACAACAAGAGATGATAAAGGCGCAACAATAGATGAGTTAAGTAAATGGCGTAAAGAAGCATTGACAATAAAAAACGAAATACACGGTATGGTTAGAAATTTTAACGGGAAACATTCGGATGTGGTAAATTTTCGTACAGCAGAAGGCGTGTACACTGCATTTAAAAAAACCTATGCGGATAAATATGTAAATATTCTTATGCGTGAAGTAGATGATTTGTATGAGACATTTGGAGGCAACGTAAAACCAAATGAGTTACAGCGATTCGATCGAAAGTTTAACGAATACGTGTCCTCGTTACCAATAGCGCATAGGAAATCAATTGTAGCTTACAAAAGAACAATGGAAAAGGGGAACTTGCCTCCTGGTTATAGGACTAAAGCGACCGCAGCTTTAGAACATTTATGGACTAATAGATTTAGGCGACCCCTAAAAGTTCTTCGTGATGAAGCAGGACCGGATGTTGTGTTGTTTGGTAAGATGAAAATGGAATTTTGGAGAGTTGCTAAAGAAGGGGTTAAGAAAAATAATGCTTGGGTGGTTAGACCTAATTACCAATCAGAACCTCAAGACGTAATGAAACATTTAAAAACTACGATATCAAATAGAGAAGGGGACACCCCAAGTTATATAGATAAAGAATTACAAAACGAACAGGAATTAGCTGTAATTAAAGTAAAGAACAGATACCCTGAATTAATTAAAAAAGATGGGTTTCCTGGGTTATATGAAGCTTTGCAAGCTTATGATAGCAATGATCCACGAGAGTTTAAAAAAGCATCTAGGAAACTCCGATCAAATATTATGGCTTTTCGAAGATTGTATCCGCCTAAAGGTCAGAAACAGCAGCTTAGATATCGGGGCGAAATAAAGTACGATCAAAAATTTCTAGGTAGAATGAGAAAAATGAATCGAAAAAGAAAACAGTTCGGGACTTTTAATTGGAAAGTATTTGTTGAATCTGTAAACAATATGATGATAGGTATTACTGTTCTTGGTAAAGCTCAAGCAAGGGATTAATTATGGTTATGGAAGTGGACACAATACCTTTTAGACCTACAGAAGAGGAAGAAAGAGAAGAACCTTTTTTTCTTTTTGGTCAAGAAGCTATTGATGATGACGAAGAACAACAAATAGAAATCCCGTATAGATCAGAAACCCCTATTACTCCTGCCCAAGAAAAATTGGATGACAATGCACTAATGAGATATATCGGGGACATAGATCCAATAGAATTTGACGAGCAAGATAGAAACGAGTTGTCTTCTCGAACTAAGCAAGCATTGCAATGGATTGAAAAAGGTCTTGGTGAAAGAGGTACAAAGCTTTCAGGTGTAATAAAAAACGCCTTACACAATGTTCCTCATGAAGATTTTGAAACTATGGAGACTATGCTGGAGTCAGCATATAACATAACAGAATTTTTCCAAGAGCTTCCTGAATCGACAGCTGACGTAGCTTTTAGAATTGGTGATGATCTTGTCAATGCTTACAGTGCGGTTGTATTTCATGCTTCTGGTTTGGGGTTTATGTATGAAGAACAGTCTAACCTTGACGATTTAATTCCTGATTCAGAAAACCCTATTACTAAAATTTATAAAGAGATGGGGGAGTGGTACGGTAATTACGTATTAGCAGGGAAAGTTTTTGGTGCCAGTGACAAGTTAATTAATTTAAAAGACCTTGCGATTCTTTCGCCAATAGCAACCTATTTGTCTACTGATGCATCTGAAGAAGATATGTTTAGTATGTATAATGCCCACCCAGTTTTAGGGAAATATGCTACTGAATGGAGAGAATTAGGTGCTGATGGGGGTGGGGTAATTAGCCCTGCGGTTGTTCGAAAATTTAAACAGACAATGGTCGAAGAACTTTTAGGCTTAGGATTGCTTGCAGGTGGAGGTCTTGCGTTTAAGACTGGCGCGGTTGCAACAGGAGCAGCTAAAAAGAATGTTGAGAAGCTCGTCGATTTTACTGTAGAAAGATTTAAAATTATGGACGCAAAGGCGATGTTGGATGACATCAAATATAAAGCGCACCAAATGCAGGATGCTGACAATCAATTAGCTTATGCCCTTGATGAGGAAGGGGCGTTATTTGCTGGCCATGAAAAAAGAGTTCAATTAATAAGCACAGGCAATTTTGAATTAGCTGATGATTTCCCCCAATTAGAAGTTGGCAAGGGAATAGATGATCCTATCGAACAACAAGCAGCAAAAGATATTTTAGATAATCCAGAAAATGGACAGCTTAGAGAAGCGGTTGGCAAATTAAATAATCCTGAAGCAACTAATAAAGACCAACTTCGACAAGAAATGGCAGACGCAATTAATTCTCTTGATCTTATGGTAGCTCCTGGATTAAAGACAGATCCTAAATCTTTTAATGTCCAACCAGTACCCCAAAAATTTGTGGAAGATACTATCAATTATGAGACTTATCTTCAGATGAGAAGGAATATAATTGAACAAGGGGTTAAAAAAAGCGAGTTCCATTTAAAGCCTAAAGGAAAAAGTGACCCTGCTAAACCTGAACCAGATCATGAAAATGTAACTTTTTCCGATAAACCTTTGCAGCGGTACGAATCTAAGCGAACAGATAATTACATGACTGTTACCAATAAAGGGCTTATTGTAAAAGCTAGGGAATTTAGGGATGTAAAAGATTTTAAAAAAGCTGTTAGTGAAGGAACTTTTTCTCCAATTATTGATAGTCAATACAGCACTATCTTTGAAAAGAGTGTGGAGAATGAGCGGAGAGGTAGAGTTAGTTTAGATGTAGTCAGGCATTTTGCAGACACTATCGGTTTGAATAAAGACGAAGTATTTAAATTACTAAGAGATCGTCCTCAAGGTCAAGCTCTTACTAACGAAGAAGTTTTTGTTTCGGAAAGAATTATTGTTGGCCACATAAAAGATTTAGACCAGCAAATAAAATCTCTAATGAAACGTGATCCTGAAACAGGGATGCAGAGTGCGCGGATTGCTGATGCAGAAATCTTAGAAGTTATGGATCAGATTGATGACTTGTACGAAAATATTATCCCTAGTTTTTTGGCAGGAGTAAGCGAGTCTGCCCGTGCTATGCGAACTTTTGCTTTAGTTAAAGGCCCTCAAATGAGGAGAAACGCGCGCCATATGTCTATGCGGTTGCAAGCGTTGGGTGGGTCTGAAAGTGCTAGGACGAGGTTGGCTGTATTTAGCCAATTAGTTGATAATGGCGATCTTGCTGTTGCCCATAAAGTTGCAAGGAATGGGTATGGGAATCTTTTAGACAGGTTGTTTAATGTTGGCATCCAACTTAGAGCAAACAATTTAGTTTCTTCAACGTATTCTTTAAGTAAAAACTTTCTTTCTGGTGTAGCCATGACGGCTAAATATGTTACTGACCAAGCTGTAGAACCGTTAATAACTTTATTTAGTAAAAATAATTATGAGCTTCCTCCAGGGGCAGCGTTTGGGAGAGCTTCACTTTATGATTATGTTGGGCTTATTAAAGGGTTTACTCACGCAATGTCTGAAGCTACTTCGATGTTTGGGACTCATGCGAAACATTTGTTTAATATTAAAGAAGGGCCTAAATCTTTCTTTGATCCTCAATTTACTAGGCTTGGTCCTGAATCAACGATGTTTAATCGGATGTCTCCAGATAGGGTGGCAGAAAAAAACGTAAGTAAGTCATTTCAACAAAACGCTAATACAGGCATGGCTGAAAACATGGTCCGGTTTATTGAGCTTATGGCGGAAGTTGCTTCAATAAAGTATGCAGGGTTTAAAGCTCAGATGATGAACGACGAAGTATTTAAAACTTTTGTAAGTACGTTACATTACCACTTGCTTGCAGGAAGAGAAGCCGGAAGAAGAGTGGGGTTTAATAAAAAAATAAAAAATCCACAAGCTTTAGATTGGGCAGCCGAATATAAAAACATTTTAGATAATCCTGATTCAGACGCAGCCGTAGAAATGATGCGTGAATCTATGAACAGGGGGAGAGAGGTTACATTTACTCTCCCTATTATTGCGGAAACTGCGCCTACATTACACAAGTTATATACTGCACTTATTCGAAGTGAAGGATCTCCAGCTTTAAGAAAACTTCAGACATTAATTATTCCCTTTGCTACCCCTTCTTTTAATATGGCAAGGGCTGCGGTTTCTTCAAATTTATTTACTGGTAGGATTTGGAGGGTAGCTAACAGCAAAGGATTATGGCCAGAAAGCAAGTTAATTCTAGATCAGAATACAACTGACCATATGTTAGCTCAAGAAATTTCAGGAAGCTTTTGGATAGGGTCATTAATATATTGGGCTGGTGGTAACAAGTTAGTCACTGGTTCTCCTGAAGATGATCCGGCTCAAGAAAAATTAAGGCGTGAAGCTGGACTTTTACAACCTCATGAAAGCTTGGGGATTGCTCAAAAAGAGGACGGGGTTGTTAAATGGTATGATATAAGCCAAGTAGATATGATTGGAAGGCAAATTATTTTGGCTAAAAATCTAAGCAACGCTTTTCAAAGGATGACTTACGATGAAGTAAGCCAGTCAATGACTTATTTGGCTAAAGCTATAGGTCGGTATGTTACCCCCGAACTTTTCTTTGATATGTTTTCAGCAGGGAAAGCAATTACAGAGGCGATTAGTGCAGAACTTCCAGGCAATAATCCTAAAGGTGAAGGCAACCAAAAATTAAAAAAATGGCTTGCAGGTGCGATGGCTCAAACATCAGTACCTTTTTATAGTTTTTGGAAAGAGCAACGGAAAGCAAATAATTTAGACGTATTGCAGATGGGTGGTGGGGCTAAAGTTGAGAACATAGAAGAGTATCAGTACCATCAAAAATATTCAGATGATGATTTACCGGAAATCTCACAAATTGAAAAAGGCGTGGGCATTATGGAAATGTTTGCTAACCAATTAAATGAGGTGCTTGGCAAACCAGAGGAAGTTCCTTCTAAACCCAACATATTTGGGGACGCGATTCTAATGCCCTATCATTCTGCCGCTTTAGAAATTACTTTTGAGATGCCCGATATTGTTTCTGCTTTGTTAGAAGGTCTTGAAATAAGTGCAAGCCGAATAAACATGGGTAAATTTGTTCCTGCTATTGAGGGAGACATTACCAATATATGGAAGACAGGACAGTATAGAGTTGGATATGACGAACAATGGCTAGGAGAAGGTGGTCTTGGTAGTGCAGTTATGGATGTTGATCGTAGAGTTGATTTAGATACTCTTGCTGAAAATATTGTCAAAACAACTGAACGATTGCACCCTAAACTTATTAATAAAAATAATCGTACCAAAAAAATAATGCAGGCGCGTGTGTATTTGGAATTAGAAGCTTTAAGGGCTGCGGATACTAGGCTTACGGGGGAAGCTTCTACAATTAGTTCGTTAACAATTTCAGATAGGCTGCCTATTAGAGGGTTTGAATATGCCAACGAAAGGGACACTATTACTTTGCACCCCAGAGATTATGCGGAACTAGTTAAAACAATGAATAGACCAGGATTAACTTTTAATACATTTTCTGATGAACTAATAGAAGCTATAGGCCGCAACGATTTTAATGTTTATGCAGAAAAAGGTACGTATTTAAATGCATTACACGATATGATTACTTCTGATTATTATGGGTCTTTAGGATTTGAGAGAAATCTTAGTCCTAAAACTTTATTTGAAAGGTTGCGGAAAGTTCAACGTGATTATTTAAAAATGGGAAGGGAAGCGTTTGTTAGAGATAAAGCAGATATTTTTAATGAGATGCAAGAGACTTTAGATTTGGAAAGAGTATATGAGAACACTGAAGTGAATAGGAACATGAGGTAGAATATGACGATATCATCAGACGTAGTTAAAAACACTTATGCAGGTAATGGCGCGACTAAAGATTTTGCCATTACGTTTACTTATTTTGATAACTCTGAACTCCTGGTGTATCTAAGAACAGATTCTACTGGAGCTGAAGTGTTAAAAACTCTCACTACCCATTATACGATTAGTGGTAGTCCAGGTAGCTCCCCAATTATTTCAATGGGTACTGCTCCTGCAAGTGGTGAGACTCTCCTTATAAAAAGAAATGTACCGTTTACCCAGCTAACAGATTATACCGCTGGGGATGCGTTTCCTGCTGAAAGCCATGAAGCTGCTTTGGATAAATTAGCGGCATTATGCCAGCAACTCAAGGAAACTTTGAGTCGAACATGGACGTTCCCTAATACTTATACAACCTTGAGTGATGTCCAGATGCCTGTCCCTGCTAATGATGGGATTATTAAGTGGAACGCCGATGCCACAGCTTTGGTAATGGACACTGACCTTGTTAACTCCACCTATAAATTGTATGCAACCAATACTTCAGATACTACGGCAGGGTTTTTAAACGACAAACTATCAGTTGGCACTGGTCTTTCTAAATCAGCTTCTACAACTGGCAACCAACAAGTCACTTTATCTGTAGATCTTAAGGATGAGGATGATATGTCATCCGATTCTGCAAGTCACGCAGCCTCTCAACAATCTATTAAAGCTTACGTTGATGCGGTTACAGCTTCACTTGATGCCCAGGATTTAGATGTTACTAGTGATAGCGGCACTATTGACGTTGATATAAGTAGTGAAACCCTGACCATTGCAGGTGGAGAAGGGATAGATACTTCTGCTACAGGCACGACTGTCACTATTGCAGCAGAGGATGCCACTGATTCTAATAAAGGTGTGGCAAGTTTTAGCACAGATAATTTTGCTGTATCCAGTGGGGCAGTCACTATTAAAACTGGTGGTGTTGATAACGATGAACTTGCAGGAAGTATTGCTGCTTCCAAACTCGCTGGCAGTATCCCTGATTCTAAATTAAATACTATTTCAACAGCAGGTAAGGTTGATATTGGAGCACTAGAAATAGATGGTGCTACGGAAATGGGCGCAGCGATTGTCGATTCGGATTTACTTATTATTGATGACGGTGCTAATGGTACTGAAAAGAGTATGCTTGCTTCTAGGATCCCCACGTATGTTTTTAGTAAGACATCGGGAGATGTTTCGATTGGATCGGATGGAACAGCTGCCATTGGTTCAGGTGTTATTGTAGACGCTGATGTAAAATCAGACGCTGCGATTGCTCAGTCTAAACTTAATCTGAGTATTACTAATTCAGAAGTAAATGCTTCTGCTGCTATAGCGGATACAAAATTGGCCACAATATCTACTGCCAATAAAGTAGACATTGGGGCATTAGATATAGACGGTGCCACAGAATTGGGTGGGGCTATGGCAGACGATGACAAGCTTATTATAGATGATGGCGGCGGAGGCACCGAGAAAAGTTTGCTTGCATCAAGAATTCCTACCTATACTTTTAGCAAAGTTACAGGGGATGTTACGATTGGTTCCGATGGAACTTCAGATGTTGGTGCAGGTGTGGCATTAGCAAATCCAAGTGTTACTGATTATATGGAGCTTGATCACCAAGGGTCAGATGCAGCAGCGCCTGGTGGCAATGATGTCAGGTTGTATGCAAAGAGTGGAAAAGTTTACACACGTAGTGCTACGGGCATCACGGAACTTGGAGCAGGCGGTGGTGTAGGAAGTATTGATACCCTCTTTACCATTCAAGCTAAAAGTGCTGATGCCGATAATTCGGGTGAAGGTAACGATGCGGTTTTTCTTGGTGGGGGAACCTTATCCAATGGTGATGTTACTAGGCACACTACTGCTGCGGATTTAATTGG
>CETC01070314.1_pt1 | contig 10146 bp, 15 predicted proteins | sample 326911 | NCBI WGS metagenome assembly CETC01 (sample SAMEA2622694, study PRJEB7988) | marine metagenome | isolation source: saline water (ENVO:00002010), including
AATAACTTGTATATTCACCCTCGTCCAGAGTTTTATACTTGCTGATTCCTGTGTCACCCCAAACCTGACTCAAGCTCGATGGGGCCATTTTTTCAGCCATTTCATCTTTTCCGTGAGTTTGGTTTAGTTTTTCAACCTTTTTCGTAGCCTTTTTGGCAGTAGTTTTTTTATTAGTTTTTCTTGCTGGCATAACCTTGTTCCTTATTTCAGCTTACACACTGACCTATTTTTTGAGAACTTATATAATAAAAAAACCCAGCCTTTCGGCTGGGTTCTGTTTTTAAAACTATTTCTAGTCTTACGGATGAACAACGAGTCCAACAACGGCACGGGAGTCGATACAAACACGACCCTCTTCCAAGTAACCGTAGAAGCCAGTCTTCTCTTGACGGGCAACGAATTGGTCATCGGGAAGGGCAGTGAAGGTAGCTCCACCTTCGTCTTGACGAGCAACCGGACGGATAAACGCATCGCGAGAAGCGTCAATACCAACAAGCATTTCATCAGTTGAATCATCCCAGTTGCCTCCAGCAGGTCCAACACCAGTACCAGAACTAGCACCAGCAATGAACTCGGAAACGAGGGTGTTGTACTTCTTGCCAACACCAAGCTCAAGCAACTCATGCAGAACAATTCCGAAGATTTCCTGCATACCAGCGGCCTTGAAGATTTCCTCACGAATCGTGTACGGAAGAGCAACTGCGCCATTGGAAAGACTTCCAGTGGTGTTAACGGGGTTATAAGCAAAGCCACGGACATAACCCATGACTTCGGGGCTCACATACATATCGGTTACACCCTTGCTGTCAAAATCAGCGGGAGTACCGTTGGCCCAAGAAGTATTAATTCTCTTAGCGCGAGTCAACAATGCAGACATGTCACCGGGAACGAAGCTGCTTGTAGCACCAGCACCAACCATGTGGCTTAGACCATTGGTTGAGGCTTCGGCAAGAGCCTTAAGGATAACAGCCCAAGCATTGCGCTCTTGCTTAACAAGAACTTCTTGAGCCATTCTTTCAACAGACTTACCGACAACATCCAAGCGGCCACGACGAGCGTAACGCTTAAGGAAGCTAACGGCACTGTCCAAACGATAGGTAGCAATCTTCAACTCTTGAAGGCCGCTAACTTGACTAGTAGGAAGACCACCAGCAACACCTTGGGACCACACACTGACGAAGTCAGTGCCAGCATCATAGAAAAGGTCCAAAGGAATGCTAGGATTGTCGTCCTCATCATACACACTGTCTTGAAAGATCATGCCAGCTGTACCAGCTTGCATCAAGACTTTCTGTGCAACAGGTGCAATAAAAGCAGCAAAGGCTTCAGCCGCTTGGGCTGCTTCCGTTGGGTTCTTTGAACCCAAGGCCTTAATAAGCTCTACCTGTTCTGGGGTTTCTTTTAATTTTAATTTCATTTTATAAACTCCTATTTTATTAAAGGTTTACAGTTCGAGCTTAACCAAAATATGGTTGTTGCCATCGAGCAGTCCTAGGGTTTTACCAACAACGTTTGCGCCAATGCCGCCACCGTGAGTGCCAACATCCCCAGCGTCACCCAATTCGCCGTTAGCGGCGTGATAAAGGGATGCTCCGAGAGTTGGGGCACTAGCAGCGAGCGTAGCTCCGCTGTAAAGTACAATTCCGCGTGTAAGAACAGGAGCAGCTTGACCACTAATCACATAATCATTTTCCGCAGCTTTACGGGGATTATAGAGTAGCTTCTCGCCATTCTCGTCAGTTTCACGCACGTCATATAAAAGCATACCCAATGGGACATCTTTTGTTCCTTCGCTGCCAGTACCACAAGTGGTAATTTGCGCGGAGTTGCGATATCTTTGGGACACCGTGTTTTGGTAAGCATTTCCAGCACCACCAGCCATTTCGATGGGGTCGGCGGCGTCGTTGACATATCCAGAGATAGTCATTTTCACCATTGTACCTTTAAAAGCTGGTACAGCACCACTCCATGAGAAAAGGTTGATGACATCATGCTCGTCATAATCTCTTAATGGTCTTAATGTAGGCATAATTTAATTTCCTTTTTAATTGTTTTACTTAATGTTAAATTGATCTACGGCAAAAGCAGCTTTGTACTTTTCATAGATTGTGGGTTCCGAAGCTTCGATAGAATTCGGGATTTCCTCATCTTGAGGCTCCGCGTTTTCAATCGCTTCTTCAACTACATCCTCGGCGGAAGCTTCCACAACCTCTTCTGCTTTCGCAGCTTCAGTAGCCTTTGCCTCTTCCTCGGCTTTTTGTCTCTCATTAGCCTCGACAACCTCACGTGACCTATGTTTCATAAGCACGTTAAGTTTCTCTTGGTAAGCGGAGAAATCCTCATCGCCCATGTCTTTGATGTCGGATGCAATAAGCTCGCGCTCTGCATCTTCAAGAACGAATTCTTCATCCATCATGGACATGCGTTGTGTAAACTTCTCTTCAGCTTCCTTAGCAGCTTTCTCAGCCTCAAGGGTGTGAAGGGTAGCCTGTACTTTGTCGAGTCGCTCTTTCACTTCGGCGTGTTCCTTCTCCAAGGCTTCATGCTTTTCATTGGCTTGAGTTAGCTCGGTGTCGAATCTCTTCTTTTCCGCGCTAAATTGTTCAGAAGCCGTTCTAAGCTGCTCTTGAATGAAGTCACTTACAGCAGAAGCCTCAAGCACCTTGACGCTCTCTTCAGTAATGTCTTCAAGTTTTGTAATTTTCATAGCTTTACTCGTATTGTTTTTTACATTATTATTGTCTTTTTGTGAAATATTATTTTCACTAGATTCAAGAATTTCTTCTTTTTTTGCTTTCTTTGTATGAACGCCCTTGACTTCCGCCGCAGGAGTTTCGGTTAATCCGATCCCTAAAGGAATCACTTCATTGATTACCTGACGGTAAATATTACGACCATCTTCGAGTTCCCCAGAGCCACCAAGGCTTCTTAGGTGGGGTTCAAGTTCAGCAATAACGTCAGAATCTTCAATAATCTGGGCATCTTCTAGGTTTTTAGACCCAGCTTCAATAACTGCTAATTTATACTCTGAAAAGCCCAACTCCCAGCTTGCAGATATTTTATGAAATTCTTCACTGCTAGGATCACTTGCCTCTTCAATTAACTTAGCTAAGTTATTATTAACGACTTTCCATATAACGCCTCCGAGAGTTACGTTGAATGGCCCTTTTAATTCTTTTACTTGTTCTTCTGTAAGGGGTTTGTCAGTTCCAAATTCACTAAACCCAGCAGTTAAAATAGTACCAATGACACGATCTCTATTATGCTCAATGTTTATTGGTTTATTAATAAAGTTTTTATAAACCTCCATTGCAGTAGATGTATCAATAACATCCCCATTCTTGTTTACGCGATTTGCAACAAAGGCATTAAAAGCAACAGGCAACAGATCAATATTCTTTTCATGGTCAACTTCAGGGATAAAATCACCGATGTCTACCAAACTAGCCATTGCTAGGTATTTGTCCTTATCTTCAGGGATAAGGGCTTTAATTACTGAACTAAAGCTTGTTGTATATTTAAATTCTTTCATAAAGTAATTCTCCATTTTTAGCTTTGTGAACGAGCGGTGTAATAAACGATTGATAAAGCAGCATTGCCCGGAGTAAAGCTTGAGCACTTAATGGGGCACGGCAAGCTTATCGAGCCATTGGCTCCAATTTTTAAAATCCCCAATGACGCATCATCTGCAAAAGTCAGGTTTTGGGAACTGCCATCACTATTTGTCACAGCAACAACAAAAATTGACAATCCAGAAGGAGCGGAAACCTTGGTGGTTCCTCCTGTTGATAAATCGGTAGCTTGTGGTATGTACATAATTAATTCCTTTTATTTATTCGTTCCAAACAAAACCAACGGGTTTATAATCATCTAAATAAAGCTCATCGACATCTTGAAAGTCATAATCTAATTCATATTCTTCAATATCTTTTTTAGCTTGAGCAAAATCTTCATCACTGGGATAAAGCTCATCTGTCAGATCAAACTCGCTAACTGCACTAATTTTATCGTGCGTAACAAACTCTAATTCATATTTAGTTGATGCAACATCTTGATCAGCTTTTCTATAAGAGTCTTTTACTTTGCCACCTCTCTTCATTTTCAAGAACATATTGACTCTGGCCATTGCCCAAGAGCCGCGTGTTTGACCGGGGCGATGAGATTGTGAAAAGGCTCCTGCACCACGACGGTAAACTTTTTTTAGTTGAGATAAACTAACTTTTTTTGAAGGATGTTTTTTGTTATGTTCTTTAACTTTATTTTTAAGGGCTTGAACCACTTTTGCTGAAAAACTAATGGCAGCACCATCTTTTCCTGCACTTCCGGGTTTATTTTTAGAAGAACCCTTTTTTCTTTCGGATGGCTTTGAAGGCGTCTGTGCTCCAGATTTTGGACCGGGACGAGCCTCGGAAATTTCAAAATCCTCGAAGCCAAAATTGCTATTATTTAAATCTATATTTTTAGACATGGTAGTAGACGCCTTTTCAGTAATAAATACACAAAAATCCGGGGCTTTAGAAAAAAATAAATAAAAAAGCTCACATTTTTCAATGTGAGCCGTGTGTGAGTAAATTAGATGTAAATATCTAATTAATTACTTCTTCTTGAGTGAGTCCAGCTGATTATCAACTGATGCCTTCACCCACGGAACTGTGACGCTTGCGCCGTCCGTAGAAGCGTTGACGCCCAACATCGTGCTTTTATTAGCGTTAGGGCCAACCGTTACTGTTGAGGAACACCCCGTTAAAAAGAGGATTCCGATTGCACTTAGGATTACTGTTTTCATAGTATAACCAGACTAGTTTGGTCTGAGGTATCAATATAGCGGAAATACAAAAAATGTCAAAACTTTTTAACGTTTTTTAATTATATAAATATCTTTAATTATGGTTTTATCCCCAAAATACCTAGGTATGTTGTAATCGGCGGGGTAGCACATCCAATGATACATAATCGAGTTTTTTTCTTTTATAAGAACAAGGGCAACGTCATCTTTTGTTAGGTCTTGAAAATTTTTAATCTTTTTAATATAAAAGCCATTAGATTCAAAGTAAGCTCTAACCTCGCTGGGCATTGTTATATTTCTGCCCCTAGGAGAAAATATTGAAGCAATTGGTCGAACAATATTACTGCTCTTTTTTATTTCGTGGCTTATTTCAACACGATCAGAATCTCCACCGAATTCCCACAAGGCTTTTTGTATTGCGCGTGGAGCACAGCTATTTTCGTGCTTTAGATTGTAGGCTACATGTTTATGAGTAACCCCGTGAAGTATACCGCAGCCGCTTAAAAAACAAATGATGTTTATTAAAAAGATAAATACAATCTTATTCATTATTCGCCTATCATGATTTTAAGATAGGCTTTAAGAAGGGTATATTGATAAATATTAAGGGCGATACTTATTCCTAGTATTCCACCGTAAATTACAGCGAAGATATTTTCTTTTGAAAACAAAGCAGCTAAAAAGTCTATCTTTTTTGTGTTGATGTTTTGAATTGGATTGACGCAAGAGTTCATTTGCTTTTTCTTTTGCTTTGGTTCTTCTTCTACTGATCCTACAATCCAAGTTCCATTTACATATTTTTTAAGTGTTGGTCTTTTCATGTCCAGTCGTTTGGGTCAATTGGTTCTTTTTTATGCTTCTGTAGTTCTTTTGCAAGATTTTCAATTATTTGTCTGTACTGTCCAATTATTTCACTTGCTCGTTGTAGCATTGCTTCTTGCTGCTCTAAGGTCATTGCGAGTTGATTAACTTTTTGCTCGTGGGTTCTTTCTTGACCAATCATCACAATTTCAACATCGTGTTGTAGCACCAGAAGTTTTTCTTTATAAACAGACTGCTGCCAAATCAGGGCAGTAGTGAAAAGAAAAGCTGTCAATATTACGCCTAAAAAAAAGTTACTATGTAGTATTTTTTTAAGGCCATCTTTTATCTTGATTAGAAAAGCCTTCATAATCTTACATAAAATTACACTTTTAAAAGAAAAAGGGGAGAAACCTTTCGGTTTCCCCCCAGTTTGTGGGTGTTTCTGTGTGGATGTGAGTTACAATTACATCTCTAATCGTCTTGGGGAATTCCCCCTGCATACCAGCCTTCTGGTAATTTTACTTTATTTTTAGAAAGAACCCATTCTCCATTTTTGAGAACGTAAATTTTTCCCTCTACGTTGGGCCCAATCCTAACTAAATTAGACTGAGTGTCAACAAACACAACCCTAGTTGAACCGCATCCAAGTAAAAACAAACTACTCAGAAGAATCATTATCTTTTTCATTTTTTACTTTCTCTTCTTGTTCTTTAATTCGTTGTTTCCATTTATCTCTTAGGTGACGGGGCGTACCATCTGCATCACTGGCCTTAGTATCTTTTTTAACTTCGGCTGTGAACCAGTCTAGTAGAGCTTTAATTAGGGCTGCTACCCACGACATCACTTACCTTTGGCTAAACCTCTAGAAACAGTATAACCCAAAGCCGCGAGCGCACTAGCCACAAAACCAAAAACTTGGTTTGCTGTTCCAGCACCTTCAGGATTTAAGATACCTGCACCCCAAAGCAAAGAACCTAGGGCACAAATGGAGGTTAACCAAAACTCGGTAGTTTTCCAACCGGGTTTTACTTCATTATTTTTTGTAGGCATAATATTTTATTTCCTTTCTTAATCTAAGTCGCCAAGTTTTTTCAATTCTTCTAATTTGGCATGGGGTTTTTGAATACCGCCAATTGCCGTATAGACTGTTAAATCTGGTTTGTTACCACTATAAATACCACGATGAACCACGCTTCCCTTTTGTAAAATGCGAGAGAACTGATCAAAAGCTCTATCAAGGTTTTGTTGTGGTAGTTCATTTAAAATTTGTTGACCGCCAATAATAACTACGCCAGCAGAATTTCCAGTGCCTAAATCTACACCGCCTGATAGCATGTTATTTTTAAGGTTGTCTCTTACTGTCTTACTAATTCCTGATGGAGTTTTCCAATCATCAACAGTAGCAGCACCAAAAACAATTAACCCTGTATCTAAAACCTGTTTATAATCATTAGAATCAAAAGCAGAATACGTACTGTCCTTGGATGCCGTGTGGTTAAATAGATGGAACAGTCCAGCGATGCTCATGTTAGCAGTTTCCCAGAACGGCCCCACGGGTAGCCCCGGATAAAGGTTGTTGATTTTTTCATTATCAAGAATCACAAGAGGAGAAACCACTCCGCGCTCAACATAATCCCAAACCTTCACAAGTGTGGCATATGCATTTGCATTAACTTTTTTTCCTTCTGAATGTTTTGGTAATGCAAGAACAACCCCAACTTTATCAGTTGGTGATTTAATTCCTCTTTGCATTTCTTGAGCGGTTTCTATGAGTGGGCAAAGCGTACCTGCTCCAGAGCCGCCGCCAGCACCAGCACAAACAAAAATTCTATCTACGGCCTCTCCAAAAGAGTCGTACATAAAATCTAAAACATCTTCTTTTCTATCAACAAAAAGTTTTTCAGCTACATCTGGATTTTTTCCAGCACCACCATCACCAATACAAAGTTTATTAGAAACTAATTTAATTGTATTAAGGTCTTGCTGGGCTGTATTCAACACCGCCAGTTTTTTGTAGCCTAATTTGCTAAAAGATTCTGCAAGTCTAGAACCACCTTGACCTGCTCCAATAAAAGCAAAGTTAAATGCTACATCGCAGGTGTCTTTGTTTTTGTCTTCCTTTTCTGCCGCAGGGGGAGGCATGGGCACAGGAATTTCAGGCATGGAAATATCCACACCCATATCTGGATTCATATAAGAAGTAAGATCATCAACTTGAGCCTGTTGGGGCTCTTGTTCTGACTCCTGCTGCCTTTGTAGGCTTTCTTCCCTTCTTTTATTCCACCTGTCGTCTTCGTTCATAGCATTAGCTACTTACACGCTTTCGACTCTTTTTAGAAGTGGTGGCAGGTAATTCCGGGGCTTCTGTAGGGGCTTGATCACCCTGTAGAGCTTTTAGAAGCATTTGAACAGAACGCTCTAAAAGAACGTGTTCACTGTGATTTAACTTCATTTCACGTGCAACACCCACTACGTTGTTGAATGCAATTTCAAGAGTTAACTCTTCTTGTTTCTTTTCTTTAGTTTTAGCCATAGTTATTATATTATACTGGGGTTCAATAAAAAATCAAATTATTTATTATATATTTTATCTTTTAAAACTAAATAATTTGAGACCATTAGAACGAGCCAAGTCTGTCTGGTATTCACGGGTTTAACAGCGTGAATATGCTTGGGGGAAAATTCAATTGCATGATATTGTGGTACAGTCACCGGATCGGTATGCTTGAAGTGAACGACTCCATCACCCTCCATTGGGATAGAAAAAAACTTGCCAACAAATGCCTTTGTTTCTTGCCACAGGAAATAATCCATCCAATCTAAAAAATCATCGGGCTGAAACCTAAGAACGTAATAAACAAGGGTGTGTCGTGTTAAATTTAACTCGTCTGTAATTTTTTCTATTTCTTTTTTTAGTTTTGGCTTTCTGTAAACTGCACGAGTGTTTATGTATTCATACTCCGAAAGGTTATCTCTGGTTATTGATTCGCCACTTCTTCTGCCAAAACCTGTGGCCCTCTTAAATTTGTAATCATCAAGATGTTGTAAAAGATAATCTATTTTATCTTTACAATGCGAAACGTCATGCGTTTGTATTTCTGTTTTGATCATTAAATAGAATATAAGAAAGTTGCACTATACCGTGTGTTTACCACTGGAGGAACCCAATGAACAACCTGTATCCCACTAAAGTTATAGCCAGTGCCTTTAACATCTGGAAATGATTTAGTTTTGTTTTGTTTGTCAGATTCTTCGGTGGGCACATTGTTATAATAGCAATCACTATCTCCAAAAACCAATTTATTTTCTGGTTCGTCTTGCAGCGGCACTATAACTGAATAAAGTGAATATTGTATATCTTTGTGGGGTGGGATGAATCCACCTTTTTCATATTTGTTTAATTGTATTTCTCTTACAGGAAATCCATCAAAGTCAATGTTAAGATATTTATAAAATATATCACTGTAAACTTCATAAGTAAACTGGCACGAAACATATTCTCCCAAATCTCTTTTGAGTCCATAATTGGGATTGAAGCCTTTTCTGCATTTAAAAACCTGTGGGTTTTCTTGAGCAAAAGAAACAAGAAAATCACAAGCTTCAGAACTTAAAAAGTTTGGATATACTTTTATGTCTGGTATTATATTGTCTGACATAAACTACTAACCATTATGTGGATATGACTGGCTATGCTCTCCTCTATTCGGCATCCATATAGTGTCATCTTTAACGTCTGGAGCTTCTGCAATATCATGATGAGGCATTTGCTGAGACTTTGGACCAAGTTCTTCGTGCAATCCACCATCAAGTTCTTTGCCTATTCTTTCGATGTATTCTTTCTTACTTTCAAACTTAAAGTCTGGACTGTTCTGATAAGCTTCTTTGAACTTCTGTGCAGATTCTCTACGAGCTTTGATGTAGTCGTATATTTCATTGAACTCGTCTACTTCTTCACCTTCTAGTCCAGCCTTTTCAATAAGCTTTTCTACAACACCCATGATAGCATTGTTTTGATGATACCAATCATAAACTTCACGAATTGTATAGTTAACTTGATTGTCTACATATTGCTCTGAAATCTCAACGGGTGCATCAACGATTCTAACAAGTTCACCATCGTCATAATCACCGCGCCAATCAAAGACGGTTGGATCAAAACTTATTTTTTTATATTTGTAGTGTTTAGAATCTGATTTTGTTTCGTTTACGTGGCCGCAAGTGCGACCTATATATGCACCTGATGTTTTGTTAAAAACCAAAAGAAATTCGCTTTCGCCTTCGCCAAGCATTTCCTTTTCTAAACCATTGGCAGCGTCATACTGACTTTTATTGTATTCGTAAAATAAATTGCTCATTTTAAATTCCTTTTCTAGAAGCCAAATATATAGCTCCAATTTCCATCAACAACCTGATAGGCTCGTTTTGCGTATGCCGTTCTCGTGCAGCCACCATTACCACAGTGCGAACTATAATTATAATGGTAATATACTAGCACTAAACCGTTTTGAATTCCACCATAACTTGCATCAACAACGCTCTTGGCTCGACCTTCGGGG
>CETC01034388.1_pt1 | contig 10133 bp, 10 predicted proteins | sample 326911 | NCBI WGS metagenome assembly CETC01 (sample SAMEA2622694, study PRJEB7988) | marine metagenome | isolation source: saline water (ENVO:00002010), including
GTCATCGTCGGCCACAACGCCATCGGCTTCGACATCCCCGCCATCCAGCGGCTCTACCCGGACTGGAAGCCTGAGGGTGCCGTGCGGGATACGCTGGTCATGGCCCGGCTGCACTGGCCCGATCAGAAGAAGGAAGACTTCGCCCTCGCCCACAGCGGCTTCCCCAAGAACCTGATCGGCTCCCATTCCCTCAAGGCTTGGGGCTACCGACTCGGTGTCCACAAGGGCGACTACGGCGAGCAGCCCGACGCTTGGGATCAGTTCAGCGACGAGATGTTGGACTACTGCATTCAGGACACTCTGGTGACTCAGAAGTTGTGGGATGCGGTGACGGCCCAGGATGACTCGTCCACCTCCATCGTCTTGGAGCATGAGTTCGCCCGCATCATCGACGAGCAGATCAACAACGGCTTCGCCTTCGATGTTCGTGCAGCCGCCTCGCTCTACGCTGAGTGGGCAGGCCAGCGGGACGATATGCGTCGGGAGTTGGTGGACCGCTTCCCGCCTGCTCAGGAGCAACTGAAGAGCCCGGCTTACTGGCAAGTGGACGGCGACATCTACCCCACCAAGACGGCGGCGAAGAAGGCGGGCTACAAGGACAGCGAGATTACTCGCGGCCCCAACAAGGTCAAGGAGATCCCCTTCAACCCCGACAGTCGGCCCCAGATCGCCCGCTGTCTGATCAACAAGTACAAGTGGAAGCCTGAGGTCTACACGCCCAACGGCCAGCCCCAGATCGACGAGTCCATCCTCAAGGCCCTGCCCTTCGAGGAGGCCAAGATGCTGGTGGATTACCTCACCTTGTCCAAGCGGATCGGTCAGTTGGCTGAGGGCAAGGAGGCCTGGATCAAGTTGGAGCAGGACGGACGCATCCACGGTTTCGTCAACACCAACGGCACGGTTACAGGCCGCTGCACGCACAGCCGTCCCAACGTCGCCCAAGTGCCCGCTACCGGGGCTCCCTACGGCAAGGAGTGCCGCAGCCTGTTCATCGCCCCCGAGGGCAAGGTGCTGGTGGGCGTGGACGCCAGCGGCCTGGAACTCCGCTGCTTGGCCCACTACCTGTGGCCCTACGACAATGGCAAGTACGCCGACATCATTCTCAACGGGGACATCCATGAGGCCAACCGGAAGGCAGCGGGGCTGGAGACGCGAGACCAGGCCAAGACCTTCATCTACGCTTGGCTCTACGGAGCCGGGCCCGCCAAGATTGGGAAAATCGTAGGGGGTACGGCCAAGGACGGCAAACGCCTCATCGCTCGGTTCCTCAAGCAGATGCCTGCCCTCAAACTGCTGAGGGATGCTATCGCGAGGGCGGTGGAGAAGCGGGGCTATTTGGTGGGACTCGACGGTCGCCGCATCCCCGTTCGTTCCAGCCATTCAGCCCTCAACGCTCTGCTCCAGAGTGCCGGTGCGGTGATCATGAAGCAGGCCACAGTGGATGCCACTCGGCGTCTCAAGAAGGCCATCATCGACGCGAAGCAGGTGGCCCACATCCACGACGAGATTCAGTACGAAGTCGCAGAGGAAGACGCGATCATCGTGGGCGAGTCGGTGGTGGCTGCAATTTGCATGGCTGGTCAACCATTTGGTTTCCGATGCCCGCTCGATGGTGAGTACCGTATCGGAAAGAACTGGGCGGAGACGCATTGATGAAAGGATTCACATGCACCCAAACCAGAGCAAGGGGGCGGCCTCGGAGTACACAGCCGCTGCGGTATTCAGCGGTGAAGGCTGGGAGATCTTTTGGCCTCCCACTGGTTCGGGGGCTGTTGACTTTGTTGCGGTTCGCCAGGGCGAGTCGAAGAAGGTTCAGGTTAAGTCCGCCCATTGGGTGGACAGGCCCCCGAGCAGGACGCTCCGGGTCTGCATCAAGACTCAGCGACGAAGATATACAGAGGGGGACTTCGATTGCCTTGCGGCTGTCGGCCCAGATGGGCGGGTCTGGGTCATTCCCTACGAAGAACTGCCAGATACCGCGTTCATATCCCTTGAGCGGTTGATCGGGGATGAGATCCACGACTACGGGAGATCCCAATGGATCATGACAACGAACTCGAATTCGTAAGCACCTCCCGTCTGGTGCGAGAAGTACAGAACCGGACAGATGACATGCTGATCATCGCTTCCACCAACCGGACCCAGGCCACCGATTCCCTTCTGTTCGGGGCCACCGGAAGTCTTCATGGATGTCTCGGCCTGATCGAGGCGGCGAAGATGATGCTGATGGAGGGCGGCACAACAGGAAAGGCGGACTATGAAGACCCTACTGCTTGACGGAGACATCCTCATCTACCAAGCCGCTGCGGCGGTAGAGCAGGAGATCGACTGGGGCGATGACCTCTGGACGCTGCATGGCGATGCGAGGGAGGCCCGCAACCTTCTCGATGAGGAGGTCGCCAAGTTGATGCACCGGCTCAAGGGACGGGCTGTCCTGTTCGCCCTGTCTGACCCCCGGCACAACTGGCGGATGGACATCCTCTCCACCTACAAGAGCAACCGAAAAGGCAAGCGGAAGCCGGTGGTCTACAGGGCCCTCAGATCCCATGTCGAGAAACACTACAACACGGCCTGCTTCTCCCAGTTGGAAGCGGACGATGTCCTTGGGATCAACGCAGGCGAGGACACCATCATCGTCTCCGACGATAAGGATCTCATGACTATCCCCGGCCACCTCTATCGGCCCCTTGCGGATGAGGAGATGGAGATCACCGAGGAGCAAGCCGACCGCTACCATCTGATCCAGACCCTGACCGGCGACCGGGTGGACGGCTATATGGGCTGCCCTGGTATCGGCCCCAAGACGGCGGAGAAGGTGCTGAAGGAAGGGACGTGGGACGAGGTGGTCTTGGCCTATGAGAAGGCGGGCCTCAGCGAGGAGGTGGCCCTGACCCAGGCTCGGGTGGCCCGCATATTGAGAACTGGTGAATGGAACCCTATGACCGAGGAGGTAATGCTATGGAATCCAACATGACCCGTGAGGGCTATTTCAAGTTCCATGAGGATCTTTGCAAAGAAGCCTTGGAACTGTCCATGAGGAAGAACCACGACTACTCCGGTGGAGAGGATGGCTCTAACCCCTTCCAGAACTTCATGTTTGTGGAAGAGATGGGTGTGGGGGTCACCACCGAGCAGGGCTTTATGGTCCGCCTGGCTGACAAGATGAAGCGGCTGTCGGGCTTCTGCAAGACCGGCACCTTCCAAGTGTCAGATGAGAGTTTCGATGACACTGTCAAAGACGCCATTAATTACCTCGCCCTGCTGGCGGCGTATGTGAAGTCAAAGAAGCAAAAATAGGGGTATTGAAACTGATGGAGACTCGACCTCTCCCAACTATTCCTCCAGCCCTGATACAGGCGTTGGAGGAGATGTTCCCAAATCAATGCCCCCGGCTTGACGATGAAGACCGCATGGTGTGGTTCAAAGCCGGGCAAAGCAATGTCGTGGAGGTGCTTAAAGAGCATCATCGACGGCAGAACGAGACGATCCTTGAAAGGTCATCCTGATGTGCATGCCCTCGCCCAAGCCCCCTCCGGTGCAGATGGTGCAGCCTGCTGCGGCTCCCCCGGAGGTTAAGGCTCCACCGCCAGCCGCTGCCCCTCCCCCATCATCAACGGCTCCCGAGAAGGCTTCTGCGGCTCCCCGCAGCAACACGGACGCCTCCATTGCGGCCCGTGCGGGTGACCTGGCTATTCGACGCAAGCGGGGCAAGTCTGCCCTGAAGGTTCCCCGTGGCGGCGGGGTCTACACCTGATCACGGACACTGACACATGAACACTACTGGAGCAGCCGAAGGCCTCTACCTCAAACTGGCAGGCCAGCGGTCCTCGTACCTTGACCGAGCCCGCGACGCCTCCGCCCTCACCATCCCCACGGTGATGCCTGGGGAGGGCCATAACGCTGCTACCAAGTTCCCCACCCCCTACCAGTCGGTGGGGGCACGGGGGGTTAACAACCTTGCCTCGGCTCTGCTCCTGAGCCTCCTCCCCCCGAACGCTCCGTTCTTCCGATTAGTGGTCGATCAGGCCGCACTTGCTGAAATAGAAGCACAAGGGGGCGGGGAGGCTCTGAAGACTCGGATCGACTCCTCTCTCGCCAAGATGGAGAGAGCGGTTACAGCGGAGATTGAGACGCAGGCCATCCGCGTCCACGTCTTTGAGGCTCTTCGCCACCTGATCATCAGCGGCAATGTCCTTCTCCACCTCCCTGAAGAGGGCGGCATGCGGGTCATCCACATGGACCGCTTCGTGGTCAAGCGAAGCCCGATGGGTGAGGTCCGCAAAATCATCATCAAGGAAACGGTATCGGCTGCCACGCTGCCCCCAGAGGTGCGGGCGATGGTGGCCTCCTCCGGCTCCGTACCGGCTGTCGATGACACCATCGACCTGTACACCTGCGTGCGGTCGGACGGCGACGGCAAAGTCCACGTCTACCAGGAGATCGCGGGCAAGGTCGTGCCAGGCTCCGAAGGCACCTTCGATGAGGACAAGAGCCCCTACCTCGTCCTCCGCATGAACCGGACGGATGGAGAGGATTACGGGCGAGGCTATGTCGAGCAATACATTGGCGACCTCAAGTCCCTTGAATCCCTGATGATGTCAATCGTGGAGGCGTCAGCCGCCGCTGCGAAGGTTCTGTTCCTTGTGGCACCCAACGGTGTTACCCGTTCCCGTGTACTTGCGGAGGCTCCCAATGGTGCGATTGTTGAAGGTTCCGCGAATGATGTCTCTGTTCTGCAACTCAACAAGGCGGCAGACTTCGGGATCGCATACCAGACTGTACAGACGATTTCGGATCGTCTGTCATATGCGTTTCTCCTGACAGACAACGCCATCCGAAATGCCGAGCGAGTGACGGCTGCTGAAGTCCGTATGGTTCAGCAGTCCATTGAGCGGCAGTTGGGCGGCATCTACAGCGTCCTCTCGCAGGAGTTCCAACTCCCCCTGGTCAAGAGGATCATGGACCGTATGACCGAAGAGAACCGCCTCCCCGACCTCCCCTCCGATCTGGTCAAGCCGACCATCATCACAGGCGTTGAGGCCCTTGGTCGTGGTCACGATCTCAACAAGATGGACGAGTTCCTTGTGGGCATCGGGCAACTGCTCGGCCCCGAGGTATTGGGCCAGTACGTCAACATGCGGGAGTACATGGACCGACGTGCAATGGCGTTGGGTATTGACACTGATGGTCTAGTGAAGACCGAGGAAGATATTCAAGCAGAGCAACAGCAACAGATGCTGCTACAAGCCGCCCAGCAGTTTGGGCCGCAGGTCATGGACTCCATGACGAAGCAGAACATCGCCGCACAGCAGGCGGCAGAATAGGGACAGACATATGGCAGAGCGCATTGACATCCAGTCTCCTGAGACTGGTTCCGAAGCACCCAACCAACCCATTTACGAGGGCTTCAATCCGAATGAGTCGGAAACCATGCCGCAGGGGCAGCCCGAACAGGCTTCCCAGGAGGGGTATGAAGTACCGGACAAGTTTGTCATGGAGGACGGCTCGGTGGATGTGGCTGCGTTGGCCCAGTCCTATCAGGAACTGGAACGAAAGCAGACCACGCAAACACAGGAGGCTCCGCAAGATGGGATGCCAGAAACACACGACGGGTCAGTTCTGTCCCAAGACAACATGCAACGCTATGGGGAAGAACTGTCCACGAACGGTGAGTTGTCTTCTGAATCCCTGTCGGCTCTTGAGACTGCTGGCTTCCCCCGTGAGGTGGTTGATCAATACGTTGCGGGGGTGAAGGCTCTCGCCGCCCAGCAGGAGACTGAGATGTTCTCCGCTGTCGGTGGACGCGAGGGCTATGACGCCCTGACCGAATGGGCCGGGCAGAACCTCTCCGAGGCTGAGATCAACGCCTATGACGCTGTCATGGCAGGAGGTGATCCTAACCAGATCCAGATGACCATCCAAGGCTTGCACGCCCGCTACCAGCAGGCGACTGGCCGTCCCACCCTGATCACCGGCGACACCGGCCAGCAGGGAGCCTCGACCGCGTTCCGGTCATGGAGTGAAGTAACCGAGGCGATGCGTGATCGCCGCTATCAGACAGACTCGGCATACCGCCAGGATGTCACAAACCGTCTCGCTGTCTCAGACCTGAGCGCGTGATAAGGATCAGAGCATGAACAAAAACAAACCCGGATACAAGACCACCGAGTTCTGGCTTTCCGCTGCGGCGGCTGCCATCGGTGGGATGTTGGCTGCTGGGGTCATCGCCCCTGACAGCACTGAGGCCCAAGTCGTTGGCCTCATCTCCTCAGCCCTGGTGGCCCTTGGCTACACAGGTGCCCGACTCAACCTCAAGAAGTCGGAGTAATGTGGGGTGCAATCGCTAGTGCTTTGGGCGATCTGCTCAAACACCTGCTGGACCTCTTCATCCAGTCGAAAGCGAAACCTCATACGGGGCGCGACGCTCCTGTTAATGCTGACGCTACTCGTCGTTGGCGGGACAGGGTGCGAGAGTTCTCGCGTCGTATTCGTCCCTGAATCAGATGGTCTAGTCAGACTTGGCCCCGGAATACGGGGTCATGTCTATTTCTGGAACGGCTCCGAGTGGGAGTTGTCCCAAAACACTGTCGTGCTACCCGAGGGGTGGTACGCAGGCTCTATTGAGTCGCAAGAAGTTCCTACGAATTAGGAACCGGCCCGTTGCGGCGGATAACCGGTGGTCCGAAGCGTCATGAACGCGACATCGTTCTAATCCAAAACCCCAACAGAAGGAAACAATCCGATGGCATATGTCCAAGGACCAGTTTCACGTCTGGGTCAGGCTAACGCCACTGGTGATCAGAACGCTCTGTTCCTCAAGCAATTCGCGGGTGAGATTCTCACCGTGTTCGAGGAAGCGAACGTGATGATGCCTACGCACACCGTGCGTACAATCTCCAGTGGCCGGTCAGCCCAGTTCCCCGCCACCAAGACCGCAACGGCTGCGTATCACACTCCCGGCGAGTCCCTGATCGAAACCGATAGTGGTGACTCCTCCACTTCCAAGTACCTCTCTCAGATCAAGCACAACGAGATCGTGATCACGATCAACGATCTGCTGGTGAGTTCGGCCTTCGTCGCTGACATTGATGAGGCGAAGAACCATTGGGACGTTCGTTCTGAGTACAGCCGTCAGATGGGCTTCGCCCTCTCCAACGAGGCAGATAAGAATCTGATCCGTCTCGGCCTGGCGGGTGCCCGTGCTGCGGCTGACCGCTTTGGTGGCACCGATTACATCGGCTCCAGCATTGACATCTCAGCCGAAACCAGCACCAGTGCTGTGACCGGTGCGGAAGTTCTGGCTGGCATCGTTGATGCTGCTCAGAAGTTGGATGAGAAGGACGTTCCCGGTAACGACCGCTTCTGCGTCCTGTCGCCTGAGATGTACTACAAGTTGGTCGAAGAGAACAAGGACGCGATCAACCGCGACTACGGCAACGATGGCAACGGCTCCCTTGCGAGCGGTGTGGTCATGTCCGTGGCTGGCGTGCGTCTGCTCAAGTCCAACCACATCCCCACGGCGAACTTCACGCCGGACGCTGGCGACCTCTCTTCGCTCAGCGGCACCTATGACTTCACCACGCAGGGAAGCATCCCGCTGGGCCTCGTGTTCCAGCGTGGCGCACTCGGCACCGTGAAGTTGATGGACCTGTCGGTTCAGTCCGAGTACCAGGTCGAGCGTATGGGCACCCTCATGGCTGCCTCGTACGCGATGGGTCACGACATTCTCCGCAATGAGTGCCTCGTCGAACTGAAGTTCTGATACTTCACCCTGACCTTTGGCCTTAGTCCCGAGGTCAACCGGGGTGGCCCCTCGAAAGGGGGGTCACCTCTTTCTTCTTTCAATCGAGGATCAACATGGGCTTGACACAAACCACCAAACTGATGGCGGTCAACACGATGCTCAGTGTGATCGGGGAAGCCCCCGTTAACACACTGGCCGCAACGTCCCAGACTGCTGATGTCATTCTGGCCCAGAACCTTCTCGATGAGGTGTCGCGGGAAGTCCAAGCGGCTGGCTGGAACTTCAACCGTGAAACCGAGGTAGAACTGAGTCCCGCTAACAACAACATCATCCTGCCCACCAACACGGGCAGGGTAGATGTCGAGCCTGCTCACGCGAAGAACAAGCACTACATCCAGCGGGGCACCAAACTCTACAACAAGACTGACAAGACCTTCGTCATCGAGCAAACGATGAAATGCACCATCGTGTACATGCTGGATTGGGACGATCTCCCCGAGACGGCCCGGCAGTACGTCATGATCCGTGCGGCCCGGAAGTTCCAAGACCGGGTGGTCGGTTCTGACAAGCACCACGCCTTCACTCAGGTAGACGAGTTCCAAGCCCTCGTCGCCCTGCGGGATGCTGAAACAGACGGCGGCGACTACACCATCTTTGATAACAACGACGTGGCTCGCGTGATAAATCGCGGCAATGTCATCAACAGGATCACTACCTGATGGCGTTAGTCTCCAAAGGCATCCCAAACCTCATTGGCGGAGTCAGCCAGCAGCCTGATGCTGTTCGCTTTGACAACCAATGTGACGCCCAGGACAACGCCTACCCATCTATCGTGGAGGGGCTAGTCAAGCGTCCTCCCACCGAGCATGTGGCAAACATCAGTGCCACCGCTGGTGATGCAGAGGACTACTTCGTCCACCTGATTAACCGCGATGCTGTTGAGCGGTATGTGGTCACCATTGAGTCGGACACATCGGCGGCATCACTCAAGGTCAACTCTCTCACCGGCACTTCCAAGACGGTAGTCGGTCATGATGGCCTTGCCGCTGACTTCTCCTACCTCCAGATCGACTCCGGCAGCACGCTGACGGCGGACACCGCCCTCCGGGCCATTACGATTGCCGACTACACGTTTATCGTGAATCGCACCAAGACCACCGCGATGACTTCCGATACAGACGCGGGACGGAACCCTGAGTGCTTGTTCTTCGTCAAGCAAGGCGACTACGGCACCAAGTACACCGCTGAAGTCACCATGAGCGGCACCACCTACAAGACGGTGGTGGAGACGCCGGATGGCTCAGACGCCACTGACCGTGATGACATCGCCACAGACGTAATTGCCGAGGCGATCTATGACGGCAACGCCAACGGCAGCCAGACAGTGACCCTCACCAACAGCGGTGTGGACAGCATTCCAGGAACCCTCATTGAGCAGCACGGCTCCGTTGTGTGGCTCAAGAGTTCCGACACCACAGACTTCACAGTCTCGGGTAGCGACGGCCTGGGAGATAGTGCCCTTGCCGTTATCAAAGATGAAGTACAGAGGCTTACAGACCTCCCGACCGTCGCTCCCCACCACTATCGCATCAAGGTTGTTGGTGATGCCACCGACACCCGTGATGACTACTACGTCCGCTTCGTGGCTGACAACGGCACCTTTGGTACTGGCACATGGCAGGAGTACCGGGGTGAGGTGGATGTCTCCGATGCAGCCCTCAAGTACAAGATCCAAGCATCCTCGATGCCTCACGTCCTCATTCGTAAATCGAATGGGGATTTCTTGTTTGGACCCTGCGACGGCAGCCACACTCTCCTCCCGGTATGGGGGGAGAGGAACTGTGGTGATGATGTCAGCAACGCCGACCCTTCCTTCATCGGGAAGACGATCAATGACATCTTCCTGTTCAAGAACCGGCTGGGCTTCCTCGCTGACGAGAATGTCATCCTGAGCGAGACGGCGGAGTTCTTCAACTTCTTCCGCACTACGGTGACGGACCTCTTGGACACCGACCCGATTGATGTCGCCAGCACCCACAGCACGGTGTCGATCCTCACGTCGGCTATCCCCTTCAACAAGCAGTTGGTGCTATTCAGCGGCCAGACCCAGTTCCTCTTGGGTGGCAGCGGCATCCTGTCTCCCAAGACGGTGGCGATGACCAAGACCACTAACTATGAGTCCCTGTCGGACGTGCGGCCCGTAACCCTGGGCTCCTCGATCTACTTTGGATTCAGCCGTGGTGAGTACACCGGCATCCGCCAATACTTCCTGACTGGGGACGCCATCGACATCTTTGATGCTGCGGATATCTCGGGCCAGGTGCCCCAGTACATCAGCGGCTCCCTCCGCGACATGGCGGGATCATCCCATGAGGATGTGATCTTTATG
>CETC01018002.1_pt1 | contig 10116 bp, 11 predicted proteins | sample 326911 | NCBI WGS metagenome assembly CETC01 (sample SAMEA2622694, study PRJEB7988) | marine metagenome | isolation source: saline water (ENVO:00002010), including
CGTAATAGATTGCGCTGCAAAAGTCGGTGGCATACATGCGAATAATACTTATAGAGCCGATTTTATATATAACAACCTACAAATACAAAACAACTTAATTCACACCTCCCATACATATGGAGTTAAGAAACTTTTATTCTTAGGGAGTAGTTGCATCTACCCGAAGTTTGCCGATCAACCAATAAAAGAGGAGTACCTTTTAAGATCTCCACTAGAGTATACAAATGAGCCATATGCAGTAGCAAAGATAGCGGGCATTAAAACTTGCGAAAGTTATTATAAACAATACGGTTGCAATTTTATATCTGTAATGCCAACAAACTTATATGGCCCTAATGATAATTTCGATTTAAAAAATTCTCACGTATTACCAGCCCTGCTAAGAAAATTTCACGACGCAAAAGAGAGTATATGTTCGGTGGTTGAAGTGTGGGGTACAGGTAAAGCTAAAAGGGAATTTCTACACGTAGATGATTTAGCAAATGCTTGTGTTTTTATTCTAGAAAACGTGAATAGTGAAGATATATACGATCAAAATATTTCCCATCTAAATATAGGAATGGGTGAAGATATTTCAATCGCAGACTTAGCGGCTTTAATATCTAAAACTGTTAGATATGAAGGGGAAATTAAATTCCAGTTGGATAAACCAGATGGAACCCTTAGAAAATTAATGGACTCCTCCAGATTAAATGGTTTAGGTTGGAAACCTAAAATTTCCCTAGAGGAAGGCTTAAGAATAACTTACGAGTGGTACCAAAATCAAAGCGCATGAAATGTTTAGTTACAGGTGGGGCAGGATTTATAGGTAGCAATTTAGTAGATAAACTTATCTCCAACAAACATAAAGTTTTAGCCTTCGATAACCAAGCGACTAATCCATCTTATTGGAATTTAAAAGCTGAAAATTTTAATGAAGAATTAATCGCAACAGAACCTTGGGAAGATCAAATTTTTAAGGAATTCAAACCAGATTGGGTTTTCCATTTAGCTGCTCAACCATCTATACCATTTTGCATAGAGCACCCTTATGAATCAATGGAAGAAAATTTAAATTTCACTATTAAAATGCTAGAACTTAGCAGACAGCATAAAGTAAAAAAATTTATTTTCTCCTCTACATCCGCCATATACGGCTTAAAAAACAAGCCCCCCTTAAAAGAGTCAATGAACGCCGACTGCCTTAATCCCTACTCTGCAGCCAAATTATCAGCGGAAATTCTTTGTAAAATGTACTATACTTTATACGGACTAAAAACTGTTTCGTTAAGATACTTTAATGTCTACGGAAAAAGACAAAGAGATGTAGGTCAATATGCACCCGTAATAGGAACTTTTTTAAATCAACATTACAACAAGCAAGACTTAACAGTAGTAGGAAACGGTAAACAAATTAGAGATTATATACATGTAAATGATGTGGTCAGCGCCAATATATCAGCAGCTAAATCTAAAGATGAAAGAACTTATGGAGAAATTTTTAATATTGGCACAGGAAAAGGTTATAATGTATTAGATGTTGCGAATATGATAGGTGGAAATATCAGACATATACCAGAGAGAGCGGGAGAGGCTAAAGTTTCTCTATCTGATAACAGCAAAGCTAAAAAACTTTTAAAATGGAAGCCTAATTACAAATTAGAAGACTACATAGAAGGAGAATTAAAATATTATGTCTAAGAAAAAAGTTTTAGTCACAGGTACGCTAGGCCAAGATGGAGCAAACATGTGCGAATACCTACTGAAGAAAAAAAAGTACAAGGTATTTGGTATGGTAAGAAGGGTGTCGAACCCTAATTTTTCAAATTGTGAGGCCTTTTTAGATGACCCAGACTTCCAATTAGTTTACGGCGATTTAACGGATGAATTTAGTATAGCTAAATTAGTTCAAGAGATACAGCCAGATTATTTTATTAATTTTGCAGCCAACTCTTTTGTCGGTTGTAGTTGGGATATGCCAATGCAAGTATTTGATACTAATGCTGTAGGAGTAATGAGATGTTTGGAAGCTATAAGAGCTTATAAACCTAAATGTAGATTCTACAGTGCTGGATCTAGTGAAGAATTCGGAGATGTCGATTATTCCCCACAAGACATGAAACATCCATTAAAGCCTCGTAGCCCATATGGAGCCTCAAAATGTGCGGCTCATCATATAATAAAAGTATATAGAGAGTCTTACGATCTTTATGCAGTGCATGGTATATTATTTAATCATGAAGGCACCAAGCGTGGCGAAGAATTTGTTACCCGTAAAATTACTAAGGGTGTAGCTAGGATAAAAAGCTTCTTGCAAAATAGAATTCCAATTGAAAAAGTGGAATCAATAAAGCTAGGTAACATATATGCAAAAAGAGATTGGAGTGATTCTGAAGATTTCGTAAAGGGAGTTTGGCTTATGTTAAATCAAGAAGAGCCTAAAGATTACCTATTAGCGAGCGGACAAACACACACAATTCAAGACTTTGCTACTAGAGCCTTCTATTATGCGGGTATAAGCGGTTCTTGGGTGGAGGTAGATGGTTTACCCTTGAAAACTAAATTCATACTAAATTCAGAGCAATACGAACCCCTTATTGAGATAAGCGAAGATTTTTATAGGCCAGCCGAAGTAGATTTATTACTGGGAAACCCCTCAGAAGCGATGGAAAATTTGGGATGGAAGCCTGAAATATCATTTGACAACTTAGTAAAAAGAATGGTAGAATTTGACATCGAAAATGAGAAAAACTCTGAATCTGGATAGAGAAGTTCTTGACAAAAACGGGCTCTTACCTAAGGTTTATACTCATAACCAATTTTTAGTTTGGACATTTTTAAAAAATCCAGCGGAATGCGTCTGGAGAAAAGAGATGGCCATAGCATCCAAAGTCTGGAAAACGTGTCCAGATTTAAGTTTTTGGAGATACCTAGCTGATGAATTGCAATTCAAGTTAAATTCTTTAGCTTGGCTAATTGGTAAAGATGGTAAAGCGATTGTGAATACACATAAGTATTTCTATTTTGCAAATAAGAGAGTGAAAAATATATGAGAAAAAAAAGTAAAACTTCAACTGATGCGGTAAGCCCAGTACAACAGATTCAAGCTTACCTAGAACAAAACAAAGGCGACCATTACAATTTCGAAGAGGAGAGAACTTACAGCGTTTCAAGTGGTAGCCTTTTATTAGATATTGAAATGGGTGGAGGAATAAAACCCGGAATTATTAGAGCTTCAGGCGTTGCAGAGGGTGGTAAAACCTCATGCGCCTTAGCTTTCGCTAAGAATTTTCAAAAGATGGATAACGCAATGGTTATCTATATTAAATCAGAGGGTAGATTATCTTCTGACATGATAGAAAGGTCAGGTGTAGACACAGATGAAAGTAAATGGTTCGTATTTAAATGTAATGTTTATGAAGCTGTCATTGACTTTATGCGACAAATGGTTAAAGACAATCCCTCTGACACAAGATATATGTTTATTATTGACTCTATGGATGCTTTGGTTCCTAGAGGTGATTTAGAAAAGGGAGCAGATGAAGCCATTAAAGTAGCCGGTGGGTCATTGTTGAGTTCAGATTTCCTAAAGCGTATGGCTTTAGGGTTAGCTACAAGAGGTCATATTTGCTATATGATTTCTCAAGTTAGAACTAAGGTGCAAATAAATCCATACGAAAAGACTGACCCTCGCTTAACTAATGCTTCAGGCGGTAATGCAATGCTCCATTACAGTGATTGGATTCTAGAATTTCAACCTAGATGGTCAAAGGATGTAATCTCGACTCAGCCTAACGGCAAAGGGGATCATTTGGGGCATTGGTGTAAAATAGTATTCAGAAAATCCACCAACGAAAAAACTGGCACAGAAGTTCGTTATCCAGTTAGATATGGTAGAGTAGGGGGTAAGAGTGTCTGGGTTGAATATGAGGTCGTTGACATGCTTTTACAGTGGGAAATGGCTACAGCCAAAGGAGCTTGGGTTACAATTTCAGATGAACTAATCGATGAAGTTAAGAAAGAAACTAAACTAGAGTTTAAAAAGCAACATCAAGGAGTGGACAACTTAAGAAAATACTTTGAAGAAAATAAAGAAATTGGTAAATATCTTTTCTTTAAATTTAGAGAAACACTTAAGAAGGCATGAAGCTATATAATATATATGGTAGAATCACCTCTAAAAACGTCACCAAATATTTAATAAAATGGGACGCAAAATCTAGGTCTAAACTACAAGCAGAAGTTAAAAAATTCCTTAAAACTTATTGGCAAAATCAGAGTGTCTACGAGGAGTTTCCAGTTTACGGAACAAGAATGAAAGTGGATTTTTTGAATGCGACAAAAAAAATTGCAATAGAGGTTAACGGACCCCAACACGATAAGTTTAATAAGTTTTTTCACAACAACTCTAGAGCAGATTACTTAAAACACATAAAAAGAGACCTAGAAAAAGTACAATGGCTTGAATTAAATAATTTTAAAATAATAGAGCTTAATACAGATGATGTAAAAAACATATCTTATGACTTTATTAAATCGAACTTCAATGTAAACATATAAAATAAAGTGTAATATTTTATGTGGGCCGAAGAAAGAAATCAGAAGAACCCTTTGAATTCCCCCAATCCGTATTAAATCAAATAGAAGAGTGTTCCGCTGGTGGATACGTCCTTTTTATTTTTGATGCGGCGGGTAATCCCATAGTTCACAGTTATTTTGATACAACTCCTAATGCAATGGCAATGCAATTTTACATAAATAATTGGACTAAAGCTTTAGAAGAAATAAATCTAAACGCCACAATAGAATCTATAAATAGAGATATCTCCGAAGAGGGTGATGATTTAAATTGACTTTGAGCCAATCATGCCATATGCTTGTTCGGTATGGAAGATGCTCACGAATATGAAAGGCTTTTAATTGCTGGCCTACTTCAAAATGGACCCTCCGCTTACTCAGATATAGAGGGTAAACTAAAACCAGAACACTTTTCTAATCCACCAGAACATAGAAATATTTTTGCTGAGATTACTAAAGCTATAAATGAAAAAGATTTTTTTGATGCCACCACCATCTCGCACAGATTAAATAATTCTGGCGTTTCACATGTAACCGGCGTACCAATGAAAGAATACTTGTCTGCCATTGCAGCAGTAAGTAAAGTAAAAATAAAAGCGGTCCCCAAGTATGGACAAAAAATATTTGAACTGAATCAAATTAAAAATGCCCAGCGAAAACTTGGTGAGATAAGCGAGTTTATAGAAAAAAATAAAAATCTGTCTTACGACGAATTAACTTCCTCTGTAGACTCTCAATTTTCAGATATAGAATTTGGATATTTTAAAGATGAAGCTAGAGGTAAACCAATCATGCATGGAGCAGTTGATGAGATTGATGAAAAAATACTGAATCCCGTAGATGAGATAGGTTACCATTCCAGCTTTAAAAAATTTCATAATGTTTACGGTGGCTTTGAACCTCAAGAAATATACACTTTATGTGCAAGGCCCGGAATTGGAAAGTCTACTTGGCTAATGCACCTTGGTGCAGATTTAGCTTTTAAATATAAAATTCCATGTTTAATCTTGGATACAGAAATGCGTCCAAGACAATTAACTTACAGGTTAATCGCCTCCCTCTCAGGTATTCCAATTGCTGAACTTCGACATGGAAGAACCAGAGATGGGAAAAAATTTACTAACGAGCAGTTACAAAAGTGGGAAAATCTGAAACAAACGATTTCTGGCGATGATAATAAATATAAATTAATGCACCACGAACAAGTAGGTGACGACACCATTGACCAAGTAATATCATTTGTCAAAAGATGGAGGCTGAGAGTCGTAGGTAGAAATAACCCCTGCTTTATTATTTATGATTACATTAAAAGAACTGGTGAAAAAGGTGGAAAGTACGATTCGGAATATCAAATTATTGGAGATAAAACTCAAAAATTAAAGTTATTAGCCGAAGATTTGAACATGCCTATCTTAACAGCAGTACAAGCCAACAGAAGGCAGGAGGATGCAAACAAAGAGTATGAGGATGATAATATAGATACTTCAACAATTGGACTCTCCGACAGGATCCTGCACCTCTCAGGCTGGTGTGCCTCATTAGTGGAGAAAAATAATAAGTTAAGAATGTTAGATAACTCCCCCATAGATGACTTTGGTAATTATGCGAGAGATTGGGGTAGGCATAAATTAGTGGTTCACAAAGCTAGACACTTAGGATGGGATTGGCAAGTGCATAGTACCCCCATACTGAGAACCTTTCCCAGTGGTGTAGAGAAGCATGTGAGAAATTATTTAAATTACAGTATAGAAAACTTTGAGGTTAGAGAGACGGGACTCTTATCGGATATACTAGATTTCCAAAGAGAGCAACATACCGTTACAGATGAAAATCAAAATGATGGAGACATACTTTGAGGGATGTAAAAAAAATTCTACAAGACCTAGGTTATACAAATATAATTGACTCGGGCGATTTCTACAGAATGAAACCTATATATAGGGATTCAAGTAGCAAGTCATCATTAAGCGTAAACAAACGAAAGGGTTACTTTGTAGATTTTGGTGGCGATGGACAGATTAAAGGCAGTTTAGAAAAATTAATTAAAATTTCATTAGGGCTAGAGACTATGGATCAAGCCAATAGCTGGCTCTCAGATAAAGAAAAGGGTATATCTAATCATCATCACCACTCAATTTCAAGGGTAAGAAATGAAACGGTGGAAATAGATCATATAAAATATTGGAAACCAGAATCTTTTAACAAGTTAATTAAAGATCACTCCTATTGGTATAGTAGAGGAATCTCTCAAAGTACCGTTGAAAAATTTAAAGGCGGCGTTGCACAAGAAGGCAGAATGAAAGATAGGTATGTATTCCCCATTTTTGATTCTCAAGATAGAATAGTGGGGGTATCAGGTAGATACATATATGACATCAAAGAAGGCTCTAATATACCAAAATGGAAGCATATAGGGTCCATATCTCACTGGGTTTATCCAGCTTTCTTAAGCAAGAAAAAACTCAGAAAGAACCCAGAGATAATATTGGTTGAAAGTATCGGTAATATGTTAGCCCTTTGGGATTGTGGAATCGATAATTGCTTAGTTGCATTTGGTACTAACATTAAAAAAGGATTATTGTCTATGTTATTAAAACTAAACGCACAAAAAATAATCATATCATTCGACAATGATGAAAATGGTGCAGGACAAAGGGGTGCAGAAAAAACAAAAAAACAGTTGCTAAACTTTTTCTCAAATGATAAAATAGATATACGCTTTCCTACTAGCAATGATTTTGGGGACATGAGCAAACAGGAAATTCTCTCTTGGAAAAAGAAATTAAAATCTTATCAGCATCAAGACTAAAAACTCTCGAAGATTGCGCTTGGGAGTATTGGTGTCAGTATGTACTGAAATTGCCATCAAAAGGCAATGACGGTTCAGCTAGGGGCACCGCCTGCCATCTTGTATTTGAAGTGCTTTTAAATGAAAGGCATAGGCACCACTTTGACAAAATAACTAAAGAAAACACGATATACACATCCCCGTCTATAGTTAAATTAGTAAAAAAATCATTAAATAGAGACGGCTTCTACTCGGAAGAAAATTTAAAGATGTGCAATGATATGATATTGGTGGGGCTTAATTATGATTTTTATGCAAAAGGCGGTAAAGTATTATGCGGGGAGCAAGAATTTTTATTAGAGAGTGATGACCCAGAATACAAGGCTAGAGGCTTTATAGATAAGCCTGTAAAATACAAAGGGGGAGTAATCAAATTAGTGGATTACAAAACTAGTAAAAATAAAAAAACTCCTTCGGAATTAGATGGAGATTATCAAAGTATGATGTACTCCCTTGCGGCAAAAGATTTATCCGCCAAGAAAGAAGCTGGTTGGCCTAAAAATGTAAAAAAGATTGTTGCAGAATTTTTATTTCTTAGATTCCCAGACGACCCCTCTCAACAAGTCGAAGCTAGCGAAGACCAACTTAAAGGATTTGAGCATTATTTAGCTGACGCATACGACAAAATTAACAATTTCGATAGAGATTTAGCTACCTCGAATTACGCTAAAGACCAGCCTCGCTCCAAAGACGGTTCATTTTGCGGCCCCTTAAAGTGTGGTTACGCTAAACAACCGGGCCAATTAAAAAAGAATGGCTTACCGATGTATTTTTGCGAATACAAGTTTCCTTTCGACTATTATATATTAAAAGATAAAAATGGAAAGCAAATGGGGAGTGCCATGCATCCAGACTTTTTACTTAAGAAGAATGAGAGTGATACTATAGAGAAAAAATCCTATGAAGGGTGCCCCGCACACAGATATCTCTTCGAAGAACCTAAAGATGCTTTTGATTTTTAAGATGAGGTTTTACCTATCTTACTGACAGACTTCAAATCTCCTACGTAATCATATTTTCCAACGTGCGTTATTTCCATCCAAGGACATAGCCATATCTCAAAGCCATTTTTCTTAGCTAACTTGGTAAAGTATGCATCTTCGCCATCAAACACGCCATCCTCGCTGTAATCTACCTTAAAAAATAAATTATACTCACCTTGTGGACTATAAATAATTTTAGTAACGCCCTCTAAACCCTCAAATACCTCCCTTTTTATTAAGGTAAACCCAGTTCCACACCAATTTAATTCTGTTAAATCCATTACATTAAAAGAGGTGCCAGAATCTAACCCCTGTAATATATATTTCCCCCCTATATATGGTAAATCTTCTAGCTTAAAATTTGCCCCGCTTTTATAAGCTTCATTTATAGAGTTCCAATTAATTTGTTTTTGAGGGGAGGGACCGGTAATTACATCTTTATTGAAGTACATCATCAAAGGGATATATGCGGGATCAAAACCCATATCGGAATCAATAAACATTAAAAAATCCGCATTAGAATCCAGAAAACCCTTAACCATAGTGTTCCTAGCTAATTCAATTATAGAGCAACCATCCAACGTCATAATGTTACAATTAACATGCAGATCCTTTAAGAGTGACATGGAAGAAACCACTGATTTTAGATAATTCGAACAGCAAGAGCCATCAATCATAGGTGTTGCGATTACCACACTCTTTCCTTCTATTTCCTTTGCCCAATCTTTAGGTAATTTATTTTTCATGCTTGACTCACTTACAACTATATCATATGATTTTCCAAGATGGAATTCAAAACCTTACCTTTATTTAAGTCCCAGTATTCACTGGGTAGGAGCATACTGACTCTAGAAGAACCGTCCGACTCTATCGGCCCAGACTCTATTTTCTCGATTTTAAAAGAAAATGATTTATCAGAGTTTTACTTAGTAGATGATACAATGAGTGGATTTCTTCAGGCTTACACCAACTCCAAAAATCAAGATATTAAATTAAGGTACGGGATCAGACTGACTATATGTGAGAATATGGAGGAGAAAAATACTGAATCTCTACAAAAAGAGTGCAAGTATGTAATTTTCGTTAAGGACACTGAAGGCTATAAAAGATTAATTAAAATTTATACAGAAGCGTCCACAAAAGGCTTTTACTACCAACCCAGAGCAGACTTTGAAACTCTTAAAAAGTTTTGGGATGAAAAACATTTAATTATGTGTGTTCCATTTTACGATTCATTTTTATATAGAAATACAATGGAGGACACACTTTGCATACCAGATTTCACTTTCTGTGATCCAAAGTTTTTTCTAGAAAATAACAATTTACCTTTTGATAACATTCTAAAAAATAAAGTTCAGGAATATACCTCCGATAACTCTTATGAAGTTGTTAAAACTAAAAGCATCTATTATAACAAAAGTAAAGACTTTAAATCTTACTTAACTTTTAGATGTATCAACAATAGATCTTCGCTTAACAAGCCAAATCTGGAACATATGTGCAGTAATGAATTCAGTTTTGAAAGCTGGAAGGAGGTAGAGAATGGTACCATTTAATCCTAAAAAAGTACAAAAGACTTGGGGTCACGAAATTTGGTTAGCTAATAACGAAAAAGAAGATTACTGCGGTAAGATTCTTTATATAAAAAAAGGACACTCAACATCCATGCATTATCATGAAAACAAGCATGAGACATTCTTTGTTATGAGCGGGACTCTTAGAGTGGAT
>CETC01008763.1_pt1 | contig 10101 bp, 25 predicted proteins | sample 326911 | NCBI WGS metagenome assembly CETC01 (sample SAMEA2622694, study PRJEB7988) | marine metagenome | isolation source: saline water (ENVO:00002010), including
CTTTTGTAATGTATTCTAATGCAGCTTTTAATGGTGGTTGGACTTGTGATGTTTATGTAACCTATGCTTATACCAAAGTGCTATAATGAAGATAACAGAAAAACCTATATATTTCTTTTTAATAGTTGCTATTTTAGCATTAAGCACCTGCAATGCTCAGGACTTTTTTAAATACGCTACTATATATTCTTCAGGTAGTATTAATACAAGTATGGTGGAGGCTCAAGACTATATAGCTATTAACAAAGGCTATGAAGAAACAACTCAAATAAATGCTTATGATTATAATTTTCAAATCGGAATCCGTAAGGTGGCTCGTTTCAATTATGAGCAGAAGCTCACGACTTGGTATTATGGCAATGAAAAGAGTGTTGGGGATAATACTACCATTGGTAATAATAATGGTTGGGAGTATTTGCTTAATTATTCTTTTATCCGTAATCGTTCTGAAACATTTAATAATAGCGATTTTTGGTTACGCTACTTATCAACTAAATGTGTTACTAAAATACAAGTAAAAAATGATGAGAGCAGGGATTTGGAATACATATATTTTGATACAAGATATAGAGTAAATAAAGGAGGCTTTGATTTTACTTTAGGAATGGTGGGCAGACATCATCCTGTTTATGGGGTTACACCAATAGAGGATTTTTGGGTAAATGGGGAAAGTTCTTTCCAAGAATTAGCAGAAGATTTTGGTTATTCTACTCAATTTGTACAAGGTCAATGGCATTGGTTTAATGATGGCGAATTATTAGCCACTTCAAATGATGAGTTTTTTAAGCATTATTTTGGCTCGGCTATAGCCCAATATAACCAAGACCAATTAAATGCGTTAGGAAGCGTTACAGAGCTTTCTATGGTAATTGGAACAGCGTATTATTACTATACTAAAGACTTTTGGGTACACGGATGGCTAAATGTAATGCCTTATCACTATGGATTGGATGATTATTCTTACGAGTATGAGGATGTGCCAACTGACATTGATTTAGGATTAGTAGCAGGATGGAGAATTACAAAAAATTTAGGTGTATTTGTAGAGGGTACATATTTAGAGTATTGGGAGAAGCCTATCTATGAGTGCAAATTTGGGTTTAATTATTTAATATTTTAGTATGAAAAACTTTTTACTATTCTTTTTTATTGTGTGTTATGGTTTTAGTCAAACGAATTGTGAATTATGTGTGGAGCAGAATGGATTTTATTGTGGAGATGATGAGAGTAATTGGACACAATATAGTCCTCTTGGTTGTGTACCTAATGGTCTTAATAATCTCTTTTATCTTAATGATGGTTGGTTAGATTGTGTGGATGGAAGTGATGAGGCAGAGGCTATACCCACTACTTTAGAAGATTGTGCGATATATGACTACAATCCTTGCGATACTATCTATATAGAAACCACAATTATTGATACCCTTTATGTTACTGAATACCTTGATTGTAATACAGGATTGCCTTGTGGAAATACAGGCATTTTAGAGTTGCTCCAAAAAACGAAAAATGAAAATAAAATATATAATCTAAATGGAAAGGAGATATACAAGAGAGAAAATGTATATATAGAAGATGGGAAAATTAACTTTAAATTAAAATAAAAAATGAAAGAATTAATTTTAAAAATGATAAAATCAAGAAAGTTCTGGTATGGTTTTATAACCTTAATGATGGTACTTTTTTCAGAGAGCTTTGGAATTAGCGAAACAAAAATTAATACGCTATCCATAATAGCTGTTGCATTAATAATTGGTCAGGGAATTGCTGACAGAGGATGTAATAAATGTTAAACTATGGCAACAGAGGTATCCGAAAATAGCAAGTTTGTACTCTCGTTAAAATCTATTGCAACAATTATAGCAATTGTAGCGAGTTTTATCGGTATGTATTATTCATTAAGTATGGAAATAGAAGCAGCAAAGGAACTACCTAAAGTAGTAATTCCAGACCCTGAAATAACAAGGCAGGAGTTGGATTTAAAATTGGAGCTTATCAGTACGACTGTAATGAGTAATGCAGAAAAATTAGAAAAAATAGAAACGCAGGTAGAGAAAATAGAGGAGAGAGTTTACGAGCTTAAATGAGATACCTTTTATATATATTATTGTGGGTAATACCAATTTGTAGTCCGAGCCAACCGCTTATAACAGAATCTCAATTAACAGATGCTCAATTGTCCAACGAACCAATAGTTGTTGAATTCTGGGCAGATTGGAACGACCAAAACAAATGCCATTTCCTTGGCAATCTTAATGATTGTAGGACATACAGAATCTGTATTGTGGACAATCCTGACTTGGCAGATTACTTTGAAATTAGTGTACTACCCACGATAATAGTTTTCAACAAAAAAGAAGAAATTGTGAGATATAAAGGTAATCTCCTCTTTCAGTTAGATGTTGATAAACAAGAAATTCAAGCTGTAGTGGACAGCATAATAATCTCTAAATTTAGATAATGGTCTTATCAAAGAATTTTACGCTAAATGAATTCACTAAAAGCGTATCAGCAATTAGAAATGGAATAGGTAATGAGCCTACTAAAGAACATATAAGAAATATACAACTATTAGTTAAGTTCGTTCTACAGCCAATTAGAGAGGCTTTAGGGCTTCCAATTAAAATTACAAGTGGTTATAGGTCAGAAGCATTAAATAAGCTCATAGGAGGCTCTAAAAGAAGCCAACATTGTAAAGGACAAGCAGCAGACATACAATTTAGGGTGGATGGAGTAATGAACAATAAGGCTATTTGGGATAAAGTATTGGAGTTGGGTTTGCCTTTTGACCAAATGATAAATGAGTTTGATTTTACTTGGATTCATATTAGCTATAATCACGAAAAAAACAGGAAGCATTTATTAGAAGCCTATAAAGAAGGTAGTAAAACAAAATACAAATACCATAAAATAGAAAAAGGATTATGAAAGTATTAGAAAAAATATTCGGAGGTAGTGCTGATAAAGTAATTGATTCTATTGGTAACGCAATAGATGGTATTTCTACATCCAAAGAAGAAAAATTAGAAGCTAAAAGGAAAATAAAAGAGCTTGTAGTTAATCATCAAATAGAAATAGAAAAGAATGTTAGCGAAAGATGGAAAGCCGATATGAATAGCGATAGTTGGTTGTCTAAAAATGTGCGACCACTTGTATTGGTATTTACAATATCCTGCACAATGCTACTCGTATTTATAGATAGTGGCAGTATCAAATTTGAGGTAGAAGAAAAATGGACAGACCTGCTTCAACTTACTTTAATAACGATAATTGGTGCTTACTTTGGTGGGCGAAGTGTGGAAAAACTTAAAAAATAATCAAAAGAGAATATCGGCTTCGGCTAACAAAATCAGAACACGACCTTATTAAATCTAATAGGGAAAAATCAATTAATAACATTTTGGTAATTGGAGATTTACACGAGCCATTTTGTTTAGATGAATATTTAGATTTTTGTATAGAACAATACTATAGGTTTAATTGTAATCAAGTAATCTTTATAGGCGACATTATTGATTCTCACGGATTCAGCTACCACGAGCAAGACCCTGATGGTTATTCAGCAGGTAATGAGTTAAAATTAGCTATTAAAAGAGTGGCGAGATGGTATAATGCTTTTAATAATAAGTCAGTACCTAATGGGGTTGATGTTTGTATCGGAAATCACGATAGAATGGCTGCAAGGAAAAGTATGACAGGGGGAATACCAAGTGCTTGGATAAGGTCTTATAACGAGGTTTTAAATACTCCTGATTGGAATTGGGTAGAAAGCGTTGTGTATGACAATGTTTTATATGAACACGGAGAGGGAGGACAGGCTTTTACAAAAGCAAAAAACAATATGATGAGTAGCGTTTGTGGGCATACTCACACAGAAGCCTATGTAAGATGGTTGGTTGGTAAGAAGTTCCGAGTATTTGCCTGTCAATCAGGTGTTGGTGTAGATAATAAAAGCTATGCAGCAGCATATGCTAAAAATTTTAAAAAACAAGCTATCGGTTGTGCTGTAGTCTTAAACAATGGTAAATTACCCATTAATCTCCTTATGGAACTATGATATTAACATTTTCTTGTTAATAAACTTTATTAATATTTATTAAATTATTTTGTCATTTATAAAAAAAGTATTATATTTGTTTCATACAACCTAAAAATGTAACAAGTAATTAAGGTTGGTTACTTAACTAAAAATTAAACTAAAAGAGAAAATGATAAAAATTCAACACCAAACAAAAATAGGATGCAGAGTGTTTTATATTAATAGATTAAAAGACAACACTTTAAATTATAATAGTGTAGGTAATTTAAAATTTCATTCATCTAAAACATACCATTATAAGAGTGCTGTATGTTATTATAAAGCACTAAAAAAAGCAAAGGAATTATTAAATAAATAATAATAACAAGGGGGTGAGATTCCCCCTTTTTTTTTCAATAAATAATATTAACTTAAAACTAAAAGAAAATGGAAAATTATACAGATTGGATAATGCAAATGAATAAAAAAATATTAAGAGAAAGGGAATTAAATGAGCCTGAAAACTATAACAAAATTATATGTAAATGGCAAATAAATTTCAAAGGTCAATTAGGTATTGAAGTAATACCTGACCACTTCACAGGAGATAACTTTTCTGATATTAAAATGGGTTATGGTAATATTGAATTTAAAGGAACTAAACAAAGTTTTGATAGGTTATTAAATTCATTAAGTTCTAAAGACCATTCAGAGTATAAAATTATAGGCTCTTGTTTAGTAGAAGAATTGGATATAGACCACGACCAAGTATATCAAGATTATTTAAATTCTAAAAAACAATGGTAAGGTATATAGAAACATCAGACCTGACTACATTCGCTTGTGATGGCGAGGAAACGCATATAGGGGGGTATGATGAAAGTGGTAACGAAGTGATTATTAAGGTATCTACCTATCAGCTACTGCACACTTTAGACATTCCCTATATGAAAAAGCAGTTAAATAAATACATAAATAAGATATGAAGTTTTATAAGATAAAAAAACTAATTAAGGGTTATAGAGTTAATCCTAATTTAAAGCATTTAACATTAGTAGGTATTCCTTTTAAATATGGTGGTATAAGGATCAAGGTACAATATGAAAAAGAGATAATGGAAATATCAAGAGATACTCCTTTATTAGCAAGTAAAACTTTTCCTGATAAATTTGGTAGGGATAAAAACTATTCTTTGTACTACTATGAATGGAAGCCAAGAGATAAGCAATACAATCTCTTTAATTGTTAAAAAATAAACAATTTTATTAAATTTTATATATATTTATAAAAAGAAATTATTATGGTAAATTTAAATTTAATAGAATTAGCTGAACATTTGGCTATGGAAGAATGTAAAAGAATATATGGAGATGAACACCAAACTCTATATAGAAATAACTATCACGAGTTTAGGGGATATGTTATGCGACCTGCTGTAAGGATTACTTATACTAAAATGTATAATAAATATTATGATTTAATAAACTCATTAATTAAAAAGAAAGATGATGAAATATAAAGTATTAAACACAAGTCAGGATATTAGAGAATCTATATATCGCTTGATGATTAGGCAGAAAATCAGTAAAATCTATTTATCTGATAAAATGGGATTGTCTTACCCAAGTATGTTAAATAAAATAGAATCTCCAGGAACTTTTAAGGTTTCGGAATTATTAGAATTATGCAACATACTAAATGTGGATATTAACGAATTATTAATTAAATACTAAATAAAATGACAAAAAGTAAATTAAAAAACATTCAAGCTAATGGAACTTGGAAAGAGTTTTACAAGTTTGACCTTGAATTTGAGGATGGTACTATGGGTACTATATTCAAAAAAAGTTCTGAACACAAATTAGAAGTAGGTAAAGAATATAACTACTCTAAAAATGAGAAAGGCTCTATTAAAATCATCCCTGAAGGTGGTTTTACTACTAATTATAGTAATAATAATTATAGTAATAGAGTAGAAGATGTAGATAAAGCAAAAAGAATTGCAAGACAATCAAGTTTAACAAGAGCAGTAGAATTTCATTTAAAAAAATTAGAAAGTGGAATAACAATAAGCGAAACTGAAATATTAGAACAAGCTCAAAGGTTTACAGATTGGGTTATGGATGGTACTATTAAAAAGAAAAAAGATGAAGAAGTGCCTTTTTAACAAGGGTATGTTAATAACTAATGTATAATATACTTAATAATTATATAAAATATATTATATATTTAACAACCTATGAAAAAATCAATATTAGCATCTACTCCGTTTCTTATCTTAAATAAATCTCTTTTAGTTACCTTTGGAATAGATGCTAATGTTGTTCTCTCTCACTTATATCAGCAACAGAATTACTTTAAAGAACAAGGGCAATTATTAGATGGTATGTTCTTTTGTACTACAGAAAATATTAGCTGTGTAACTACCCTTTCCTACTACCAAATTAAACAGGCGATAGCTACGCTTACAAAATGGGGTATAATTAAGGTGGAAAGAAAGGGCGTTCCAGCTAAATTATATTTTAAAATTAATGAAGCACAGATATTAAAAAACTTAAAATCAAGTTCTTTAAAAACTTCAACTCTTGATTGTGAAAATTTTAATAACAAGACTTCAAAAAATTCAAGAACTATTAATAATAATAAAGAAATAATATTAAAGAATAATAAAGATAATATACTACCAGGTTCATTAACTGCTAAAGATTTTATGATGGCTAATGCCAAAACTTGTGGCATGAATTTAGGACATGAAGAATTAGTGGAGGATTTTATAGACTATTGGACAGAAGAAAATAAAGCAGGAAAGTGTAGGTTTCAGTTAGAAAAAACTTGGAACACAAAATTAAGGTTTAAAAGATGGTGTAGAAACAATGCAAGGTTTGATAAGGGAAATAAAACTACAGAGCCTAAATTTCCAGACTATTACGATATACATTTTGCTAAAAGGTTAGAGCAAGACCAAACAGCCCTTACAAGCTATTACAAGCATTTACAAGGCTTGGGATATGAAAAGAAGGTAAATAGTTATGATGGTAAAATAAAGTGGATTAAAAGATGAATATAGTAGTTGGCTTTATTTGGAATGGATTGATGCTGGGGGTAAGGCATTTTGAAGCTGATAAAACTCATCCTTATTTTGAGTTAAGAATATATTTACTATTAATACAACTAACAATATTTATAGATAGAAGAAAATAATGCTACAATTAATAAAAGGAAAAGATAAAAAGCAGTATGATATGAAATGGATAAGAACTCCAAAAGTAATTTGGGAAAAGTTATCTAAAGAATTTAAATTCACTATTGATGCTTGTGCATCTGATAAAAATTATTTAGTAGATAGATATTGGACTAAAGAACAAGATGCTTTAAAGCAAGATTGGAATAATGAGCTTATATATTGTCATCCAATGTATGATGCTCATATACCTAAATTTATAAAAAAAGCAATAGAAAGTAATTCACTTTGTGTTTTTTTACTACCTGCATCTGTAAATTCTAAATATTTTCACGACTATTTATGGTGTAGCTATAATCATAAGCCTAAAAAAAATATAGAAATAAGATTTTTGCAGAAGCCAAAAGGATATTATGGTTTTCACTTTGCTAATGAATTAGGAGAAATTCCAAAGACAGGATATTTAAGACCTTTAATGATAGTAATAATTAATAAAAAATGAAAGAAATAGATTTACAAAATAGCATAGTTACTTATTTAGAATATACAGGAATGTTGTTTACTTGTACGCTTGGTGGGGTGTTTTTAGGTAAGTCAAATTGGAAGCAAAAAAGAATGTTATCTAAACACTACTCAAAAGGAGTTCCTGATATACTTATTTTTGAGCCATCTAACAACGATAAATATAATGGCTTAATGATTGAGCTGAAAGTAAAGGGAAACTATCCCACAAAAGAACAAAAAGAATGGATAGCCAAATTAAATGCAAGAAACTACAAGGCAATGGTCTGTAGGTCATTAGATGAATTTATAGAAATAATAAACGCTTATAAAAATGAAACCATTTAGATTTTATAAAAACATAAGAAAACCAAGCCACACTATATTTACTCATTGTTTTATATTTTTTGTAAATAATGGGGTTAATGAAGAAACCTTTATTTTAAGGGATTTAGAAACAGACTTTGAGGGAGTGGATTATGATAAGTATATATACAAAAAAGAAAAAGAATTATATTCTAAATATGATACCAATGTAAAAATTGAGGGCAGTAGGCTTGGATTGTGGGAGTATGAACAATTATTAGAACTTGGAATACCGAAATTGTGCTTAAACTAAACGCTTATATAAACAAAAAGTATACCAAACTATTGGAAATTAGCAGGAAATTAACTTCAGAGAAATATCCTGATTATGAAGATTTGTTACACGAGGTTATTTTAGAACTTTATAAGAAAGATGAAGCATTTATAAATGGTTTAATATTTAGACAAGAGTGTTTGTATTATATAGTGAGGGTAATGATTAATCAATATCATTCATCAACCTCTCCTTTTTATACTAAATACAAAAGACATTATACTATGAGGAAACAATATAAAGAATATTATATATTAAATAAAGGGTATAGTAATAATGATGGGGATAGTTGGCAGGAATTAAAAGAAATGGAAAGAAAGTTAAATTGGATAGATGAAAAGTGTAAGGATTTAAATTGGTTTGATGTGCAAATATTTAAAATATACTATCTAAATAGCTTTAGTTTAACCACTATGCAAATGGCTACAAAGATTAATAGAAATACTTTAGGAAAATCAATAAGAATCGTTAAAAATTATTTAAAAAATGAACGAGAAAAATGATATAAAGAAATATGCTTTAATGGGAATACTTGTAGCCTTTAAAGAAAATGATATAACATTAAATGAAGTAATAAAATTTATAGAAGATGAGTACAAAAAAGAGTAAAGGTCTGGGCGATACTATCGCTAAAATCACAAAGGCTACAGGAATAGATAAAGTAGCCAAGAAAGTATTGGGAGATGATTGTGGATGTGAAGAACGAAGGAAAAAACTGAATCAGATGTTTCCAAACTTTAGAAATATAAGACAATTTACAGAAGATGAGATGAAGATATATGATGAAGTAGTACCTGCTGTAGATAAAAAAGGTATGCTTACACCTGCTGAAAGGGGAATAGTATCAGCTTTATATAAAGGGGTATTTGGTGTAGACCCTCAATGGAAAAGCTGTAGCCCTTGTAATAAACAAATAATGAATAATCTAAAAAAAGTATATGAAAAAAGTTGTAGAATATAAAACTAACTTATCAAAAAAAGAATTAAAAGACTTGATGAAAGAAGTAATATTAGAAAAATATAAAGAAGATTATAGTAAAATGATAGCTATAGCTCAAATGTATGAAGAAGAATTAGAAAATGATAATAAAGAATGAAAAAGAAAGTATGGAGGTTTACTCCTAACAAAAAGAAGCATCACGGCAGACACAAGAAAAGTAAAACCTCTTTTAACAAGAGCAGTAAAAACTATGTGAAGAAATACAAAGGGCAAGGAAGATGAAAAACCATACTAAAGTATATATGACATTCTTTTGGTTAGATGAAAGCGATTTTATACCCTGTGAAATGTGTAATGCTGAAGGTAAAGACATCCACCATATTATTCCGAGGGGAATGGGTGGCAGTAAATGTGTGGATTATATAGAAAATTTGATATGCCTTTGTAGAGATTGCCACAATAGAGCAGAAGCAGATAAAGAGTTTAACACATACTGCCGAATAAAGCATTTAGAAAACATTAATAAATATTTATATGAAAATTACATTAGTAAAAATAAGCAGTCTTAAACCTGCTGAATACAATCCACGACAAATAACTAATAAGCAATACGAGGATTTAAAAGCAAGTATGGAAAAATTTGGATGTGTAGACCCAATTATAATAAATATCAATCCTGAAAGACAAAATGTAGTAGTTGGAGGGCATCAGCGATTAAGGATATTAAGAGATTTAGGAGCAGAGAACGCACCTACAGTAAGTGTAAATTTATCAGAAGAAGATGAAAGAGAATTAAATGTAAGGCTTAATAAATCAGGTGG
>CETC01058236.1_pt1 | contig 10098 bp, 8 predicted proteins | sample 326911 | NCBI WGS metagenome assembly CETC01 (sample SAMEA2622694, study PRJEB7988) | marine metagenome | isolation source: saline water (ENVO:00002010), including
AGGTAAGTAATGGCAGCACCAATATATTGTACACATAAAGAATTAAAGAGGGTATTTCCACAACTTGATAGTTTTGATGGCAAAAAACCTGTATATGGATGGGAAAACACAGACACAACAAATCAATATCAATCAAACAATACTGGGTTAATAACTCAATTATATTTTGATGGTATAGAAGGAACTGCTGTTACAGATAGCCCTAATGCTGATTTTGAATTTAATTATTCATCTACTACAGATTCTGTACAAGTATTTCATTCAACAAAAAATCCTAATGATATGTTAATAGAAGCAGGAGAAGATTTTACTACTGTTGTAACACAATTTAGAACTGATGCCAGTAGATACCTAGATAGTATGTTAGACCCTAATATGCCAAGAGAAGCGTGGAAAGATAAAGATGGTAACTACGATTATATTATTATTCGTAGTACAGCACTTATTGCTGCTAACTTTATGATTAAAAGCCACGACCCTAATAGTGAACTTTGCTAACGCATTAATGGATGAAGCTATGAATAATATAGCTAATTTAAATGCTGGAAAAGCTGCATTATCTTGGCAAGTTACTAGAGATTCATCACAAGGTGTAGTAAGAGATGTTGTATATAATACAGCAGGTGCTATTAGACCTGTAGATACTAGAGGAGAATGGGTAGGAACGTATGATTTAATCAAAGTTATTATTACAACAGGTGGAGCATTAGGTACAGCAAAATACTCTGTATTTACTAAAGATAATGTAAAACTTAAAAACAATGAATCAGTATCAAATGAAATAATTGTTGGAGATTATCAACCACTTGCAGGTGGATTAGAAATAAGATTTGCAGGTTCTTCTGATGCAATACAAAATGATGAATGGGAAATTGAATGTTTTGGTAGATATGAAGACGTTGATGCTTCTACAGGAAAAGCAGTAAAAATGACAAGAATTAGAACTTTTAGAGGATACTAAAATGCCTGTAAATTTTACTAACAACTTTACTAATATTCTTAATAAATTAAGGAATATATTACGAACAGAATTTAAGGGTTCTTTACCTGTGTATATAGGTCATGAAACTACAGATGTAGGTACACAGTATTTAAGATTAGACCCTGTAGGTAGTGAATTATTAAAATATGATATAACTGCTGAGACTAGAGAATTTAATATACAAATGTATTATTACTTCTCTGAGCCAAATGTAAATAAAACAGCACTTGATCATGTTTTAAGAACCACTTCAAGAATTGAGGCATTGATACACGATAATATCTCAATGGTACTTTCAGACAATTCTAAATGTTTCAATTGTCGAGTTGATGCAACTGAATTGAATGCCTTAGATGAAGAAAATGAATATGTTGTCGAGTTCACATGGAGAGGGCAACATTTAGCAAACGTAACGTAGGAGGTTTTATGAAAATAAAACTTAAAAAAGGAGTACATCTATCGTCTATGGATAACTATTGTGGTTTATCATATAAAGATTGGATTGCTCTAGAACAAGGTAAAACAATCGAACTTGATAATTTAAACAAGTTTATAAAAAATAAAGTAGAAGTAGTCGATGGTCCAAAACCTAAGGCTAAGAAGGAGGATAAATAGATGTCAGTATTTTCGCCAAGAGATTTTAAGGTGTTTGTATCTGAAGAAACTGGTGCAACTGGTACACCAACTGATTTAACATCAACAGGTAATGTATACCAATTAGATGTAGATTCAGTTTCTTTTCCAACATTAAATGTAAATCAAGTTGCAAATGTAAGAAGCCAAACTGGTAGAGTTGCACATATAGATGATTTTTTCCAAGATAATGATATGAGAGCAGTAGAATTATCTTTATCAGGAACATTTCATAAAGATGGTGGTCATGTAATGCTTATGCAAAGTGTTACAGCAATGGCTCTAAATCCAGGATCAGTAGATGATGTAACAATAGGCACTACACCATCTGCAACAGTAGGTAAATATGGAGCTAGTGAAGATAATAAAACATTTACATTAGTAATTCAATCACCTGACAGAGCCGATGCACAAAACGTAGTTATGAAAGGCTGTTTGTGTACTAATTTTACAATAAATGCAGATATGGGTACTGATGGTGGTCAATATAAATTTAGTGCTACTATTAGTTCAGGATTAGTTCCTGATTTAACAGATAATACACCAGTTTCAGGCACACCATATAACGCTGACCATATTGATATGTCAGGTATAGATGTTTCAGCAGTTAAAATTGCAAGTAAATCTGCACCAGTATTATCATCATTTAGTGTAAGTATAGATAGTCCAGCTGTGTATACAGGTGTTAATGAAGGAGCAGGTTATGCTTGTTTTGGTAGAGCTGAAGAAATTGCTATAACAGCAAATGCTACAGTTAAATTAGATAGTGTAACTATGGAGTTACCTAGTGAATTTGATACTCAAACTACACATGATGCTGCTGATTTGTTTACTTTAACACAAACAACTGCAACAAATTGCTCTATATCAATACCATGTGGTATAATGACTAATGTTGCTTATAATGAGGGTGACATAATGATGTTAGATGTTGAAATGAAAGCACTTAACAAAGAATCAGGCGATATAATTGAATTTAACTTAGCTTAATAAAATAAGGAAAAAATAATGGAATTTAAACTCGAATCAGGTAGAAAGATAAAACTTAAAGATGTTTCTATAGATGAACGTGATGAGATGATGGATAGTATTGAATGGGAAATTGATGCAGATGGAAATCCTTCTAAAATTAAAATGATGCACTCTACAATGACAAAGTGGATTAGATTAGGTTTAAGTGGTGACACATCAGATAAGTTTTTAAAATCAATAACATTTAAGGAAAAAGTAGAGATATTCTCACTCATGCAGAAAGAGTTTATGTCTGAGGGGGAAGAGAATCCCTCCAACTCAAAATAGCACTAGTTAGTGAGAGATGTGGAGGGTGTTCTTACCACCAATTTCCTTATGAAGCTACACCACCTATAGTTATAGATGGTAAGCGAGAAGTAAAAGAATTTAAATCTATTGATGATGTATGGGAGGTTATATGGCTTCTTGTAGAAGAGGTACACAAAACTAATGAAAAAGGTGCAGATTTTGATGTTGATAAATCTATTATTGCACAACTACCATTTTTTTCTTGTACCAATCATTTTTACGATAAAACGCTTAGTAAAGATATAGAGCGTTATATATATTGTATAAACAGTGGCACACCACCATACCCTGGATCATATGGAGAGCAACCTGCAAGATGGGTTCGTAGATTTATTGCAATTAAAAATGCATTTGCAAAGAAAGAACAGATGATGATAGATAAACAAAAGAAAGCAAAGGCAAAGAATGGCAAATAAGATTAATATAGAATTTGCTGCTAAAGGGCATCCTGGTGTAATACAAGCAGTAAAATCGTTAAATAAACAAGTTTCACTTTTAGCACAAAACAATAGAATACTTATGGGTGCTTCAGGTCCTTTAACTGCTGCACAAAAAAAGAGTGCTGCTGCATTCTTAGAGCAACAAAGAGCAGCTAGAAACACTGCTGGAACTTTATCAGTATTACGTTCCAAAATGTTATTAGCTTCTTTTGGAGCTGGGTTACTATCAGCAAGTCTATTAAAATTAGCTAATATGGCTGGTGATGCAGAAGAACAAATGGCAAAAGCTTCAGTTGTATTCGGAGCTAGTACAGATGCTGTATTGGAATTTGCTAATACTACTTCAGATGCAACAGGAAGATCAAGATTTTCATTAATACAAATGGCTGCTTCAGTACAAGATATACTTGTACCTATGGGTATGTTAAGGCATGAAGCTGCTGAATTATCACAAGAAATAGTTAAGACTGCTATAGATGTAGCATCTTTTAACAACGTATCAGAATCTGATGCTATGAGAGATTTTAACTCTGCACTTGTAGGAAACCATGAAACAGTAAGAAAATATGGTATTGTAATATCAGAAGCAAGGATGCAACAAGTTGCATTAGATAAAGGTATTATCAGCACAGGTGAATCATTATCAGACCAAGACAAAATATTAGCAAGACTTGCAATATTACAAATGGATTCATCTGATGCTATGGGTGATGCAGAAAGAACAGCAGACTCATACGCTAACACTATGAAAGCATTAAGTGCTGAATTTGAAGTATTTTCTATAGAGTTAGGTCAACAAATTATGCCTGTAGTTAAAGCTTTGGCACAAGTAATGATTTCATTATTAGAAAACGCTTTTAATCCAGTATTTGTGAGAAGATTAGTAACTGTGATGTTAGCATTGACTACACAAATGTCATTAGCTCGTTTACAAGCTGTAAAGTTATCAAAAGTTATGAAAACTTTAGGAGCATCTTTTACCACAGCTAGAAAAGCAGCTCTTAGATTTTTGAAAATATTACTTATTTTTGAGGCTATGGGTAAAGTATTTGATTTGATATTTCCTTCAAAAGACATTACAGATACTTCAGCACAAGGTATTAATGATATAACACAAGCTTTAAAAAATTATGATGAACAACTAAAAAGTTTAACTTTAAGCCAATTAAATGAAGAATTAGATACATTAAGATCTAAGTTAGATTTACAAGAAGAATTTGAAGTTCTACGAAGTAATAAAGAGTTATTAGCAACTCTTCCTCGATTTAACCCACCTCCTGGTGGCTTGAGTCAACTTTATGTACAAATTGATACAACTGTAAAAAATTTAGAAGAAAGACTTAAAAATGTTAAACAATTGACTGGACCTGAACTTGCATTTCTAAAAGAGCAATTTAGTATTGTTTCTCAAAAAATATTACAGGCTTCAGGTGCAACTATTGACTATAGTAAAGCTCAATCTAAAGTTATTTCAGAAATTGAAAGTTTAAATAAACAATTAAGAATTTACGATGACACTTTATCAACAAGCATTGCAGACCAAAGATTAGCTAATGAAGCTATGGATAGATATGGTATTGATATAAATAATGTGCTTCCTGCACAAGAGGCACTTGTAGAAGAATTAGAAGAATATATAAAACTAGAAGGTGAGTTAGCTGGACAAAATGAAATAGCAAAAATACAAGGAAAAATTGATGCTTTAAATGGACAAACAGCTGCTCAAGCATTTTTAAATCAACAAGCAGCAAAAGGTGTTGCTATATCAACAGAAGATGCACAAACAATAAAAGATTTAAATGATTTATATGAAAAAGAAAAAGAGCATTTAGAACTTTTAGCAGAAGAAAAAATAATATTAAACGATTTGATGTCAGAAGGACAAAATAAAGAATTAGCTGAAATAAATAGTAAGATACAACTTTTAGAAACTATAGCAGAAGAAATAGGTTTGACAAACGAATTAGCAATAGCTATAGATAATCTTAAAAACAAAAAAGAACAAGTAGAAGATTTAGATGGTAAAACACATAAATTATCTCTTTTTAGAAATCAAGCAGAAAAAGATAGCACTCTTATGTTAATAGATGCAACAGCTGCATTATCAGCATCACATAAACAAGGTGCTTTAGTCTCAGCAAGATTATCACAATTATCTGCTATAATTAATACATATGAGGCATTTACAGATTTATTAAACCAACCTGTTAAAGCTGCTGCTGTCTTGGTGCAAGGTTTAGCTGCTGTAGCTCAGATAGAAGTTGCTTTATCACAAATGGGTGGATCAGGTGGTTCAAGTGCTGGAAATAATCCTCAACAAGCTGCATATGGAATGCAGTTTGGTGGATTGGTTGGTGGACAACGACACGCTCAAGGTGGAACTATGATAAATGCAGAACAAGGTGAATTTGTTATAAACAGAAGAGCTGTAAATGCAATAGGTTTAGAAACATTAAATGAGATGAATAGAAGAGGTGAATCAGGTACAAATAGTATAAATGTAAATGTTTCAGGTAATGTAATGACACAAGATTTTGTTGAAGGTGAACTTGCTGAAGCAATTAAAGAAGCTGCTCGTAGAGGTAGCGATTTTGGATTAAGTTAATGATTGAATTATCAAGTAAATTTAAAAAATCAATAGGAAATGGAATTACAACATCTTTGTATCCTGTTTTAAGGATTTACAAAGGTGTAAGAATAGACCAAGAAAATCAAGATTTTGAGGGTGCAGCAGAAGAAACCATAAACTTATCAATCAAAGAAGTAAATATAAAGGATTCTCAAGGTGTATCTGAAAACTACTTACCTTTGTTAAAAGCGATACCTAGCTTATCACAATCAGCTGACATAATCAATAACAAATTTAGAACTTCAAGTATTAATATATCTATATACAACTCTATTTATAATGGTAAAAAATTTAGCGATAATGTAATAGATATTTTAAAATCAGTATGTCAAGTATATTATGTTGCTAATGGAGTAGATGATATAAATGATTGTTTGCTTATATATACTGGAACAATAAGAAGGTTCAGACAAGAAAAAGAATCTATAACATTAGAATTAGAAGACTATACACAGCAAACTTTATCAGCTTTAGTTCCAACAACAAGAGTTCCTGAAGACCCTACACAATATACAGAAAAAGATTATAATAAACCTTATCCTGCTGTATATGGACATATAGATGCTTCTCCTATGATATTTAATAAATTAGATAGATTAGAAATAGATAAACCTAACCAAGAATTATATGGTTATTGGAATGGTGGTACACAGATTGATTTTATAAATCAAAGTATAGATTCAACTTTTGAAGATAATAATTATTTATTTCAAAATGCTTATTTATCTGTATATGATCGTGGGCATTTGTTTATTTTTGAACAACCTGTAGAAGGTTGGGGTGCAAGAAATCATTATGAAATGACTGGTGAAAACAAGTTTTATGAATTTACAAATTCTACACTGGATGTTTCTGCACACATTTCTTTAAATAGAAACACTTATGTGTATACTCAGTATGAAAAAGAAGGTGCAGACTACGTTGGAAGTGGTGAACTTGGTATTCCAGCAAGAGCTTATAGACCTATAGAAAAAGTATCGTTTTATTCAAAAAACTTTATGGATGAAGAAGATAGCGAATATAATCGCTCAGAAAACTATTTTATAGGGTATGCTAATGGTGTTAATGATGATATAGCAGATTTAGTTTCTAGTTATAAATCACGAAGTGGTCAACTAAATGGAATAGCTTCAGGAAGTTCAACTATGAAAACAAGGTACGATGAAGATTGGAATCCTAATAATACACCTTCTTATAACTTTTGGCAACCTACTGAACTTAATGATATAACAACACAAGTAGATGGTTTTGAGGTTTGGAGTACGAGAGATTCTAATTTTTCTCTACATAATAAAACACCTGAATTTCCAGTAGAATGGATTCAAAATGGATTAAAAACAACTGGCTTACATATGTATGCTAGAAATCATAGAACTTCTCTTGAAGGAGGATGTTTTGCAAAATTAGATTTAGGAGGTGATATAGGTAGTTTTCCTTGTATTACTAAAATATTTTATGATTTAAGTTATTTTACTCCTAGGAACTATGGTGATCAAGGTTCTAGTATTAATATAATAGCTACTCCATCAATATTTTGGTCAGAAGGTGATTTAATAACAAGAAGCGAAACACCTTTTGGTGTATTGGATACTGCCTCACTACTTATTGAAAGCGATAATCGTTTATGGGAAAAAGATAGAGATAATAATGACGATTTATTTTTTACAACTCCTGCGAATGCACCAAATAGTCAACACGAGTTTAATAGTCCTGTATTTGTATCAGGTGAGACTGAAAGAATTGATACGCCTGAAAGTATTATAAATAATACTGGCTATAATAATATATTAAGAGGTTTTAACAATTCATCTTCAAATCAAAGTATTTATTGGGGTATGCCAATATATGATGGTGGTCATGTTAGAGATACTTTTGCAACTATTGCTAATTTAAGAAATATTTATGTATTTCAAGATATAGTGATAGATAAACTTTACGAAAGAGATTATTTTGTTAATGTGGCTGGAAGAACAAAAGATGGTAATCTAATAGAACGTATAGAAGATATTGCTGTAGATATACTAGAAAACGAATTAGACTTTGAACAAAATATAGATTTAAATCCAATAAATGAAGGCTGGAAATTTGATTTTGTTTTATCAGAACAAAAAGAAGTAAAACAAATATTTGAAGATTTATTTAAATCATCTTTATGCATCCCAAGTTATAATAACTTTGGACAATTTAAATTATTACCATTACATCAAAATTTAGATGGGGTAAATTATGTTTTTATAGACACAGATGATACTATTAACCACTCATTCAACTTAACTAAATTAGATGATGTAAAAAACTCTGTTAATGTAAAATACTATAAAAATTATGCTACAGGTAATTTAGAGAGAGAAACAGGATATAGATTAATAGATAATTATACAGATTATACAGAATCAAATACTTTTGAAAATTTTGACGAGTTAAGTAAAACAAACTTTCCAGAAAGTCAATTTCCTGAAAATTTTAGATATGATATAGATTATTATGGTTTACAAAATACTGAGACAAAACTAGAAGTAGAAAGTGAATATATTAGAGATGAATTGACAGCTTATAAATTACAAAGAAGGTTAGTTACATATCATGCAAATCAACATTTAATGGTTAATTTAGAACTTCCTGTTAGTTATATAAATTTAGAAGTGGGTGATTATATTCGTTTTGATAAATTAATAAATAATGATAAGGTTTTTGGATATGATTATACAGAATCAGAAGTAAGAAATGGTCAATATATTTATCCAATATTTTTTATTAAAAAAATAATTAAATCTGTAGATAAAGTTAAGATAGAGGCAATTCAAGTGCATAGAGGACTTTATGATATACCATCAGATGTCAATATTGGTAACTTTGATTCTCCTTTAATACAAGAATCAGGTAGTGAAGGAAACTTAAATTTAGAATTTCCTGATCCATTTGATAATCCTCAATATAGCGATGAAAATATTAACGTCGAAGAAGAAATAGAACAATCTATTTTTAATGTAAATATGAGTGAAAATTTAGTTTTAAATAATGGTCAAGTAACTGCGATAGTAAATTCTAATATAAGTGACTGGAATTTTAATATATATTTTACTGAAGTTATGTCTAATGATGGAAATGGAATAATTATTGAAGATGATATTGGTGGTAGCGTTACTATACCTGATGGTAATTATGATATAAATAATCAACCAACACTTGTAGGTGGGTTAACAGCTTCTAATCTACTTACTGTAATTAAATCACAAACCGATATGGCAGATATTTTTAATGGGCAAGTTTCAATTAACAATTTATATGCTATTGATGGTGTTGGTTCATATATAAAATTTGGCATTACAATACAACCTATTAATTTTGCAACAGATAATCCAGCAGGTTTTATTTTTAATTACAATTTTGAACAATTAGGTACAGATTTAAATTATGCTATTGGTGATGTTAATGCTGATGGTATTATTAATGTTTTAGATGTAGTGAGAATGGTTAATATTGTTCTTTCAGGTGAAGGAACAAATACAAATACTGATGAAAAAGACAGAGCTGATATGAATGGCGATAACATAGTCAATGTATTAGATGTTGTAACATTAGTTAATTTAATTTTAGGATAATAATGGCAAAAGTAATAAAAACAAATAAATTTTATAAAAAATCAAATAGTTTAATAAGTGACAATACTTTTTTAGTATGTGACAATGGTGAGTGTTTTTTAGATTCTAATTTAAACATAAAAGGTATTGAAATAAATTACAAAGGTGTGGCAGAAATTACACCTGAATTACCTGATAATTGGATTTTACAAGGTAATAAAAACAAAATAATAATATTCACTCTAGGAAATACATCATTACAAAAAAGTAAATTATTTAACTATATAGGCAAGATTCAAATATTATCAGTGGTTCTTGCTAACGAAAATGCAGAACAAGTAATTTGTAAAGTTAAAAGATTTATACCATCTTGGTTTAAAGAAAATACAAATATAGATATAGACACACAAAATTGGGATAACAAAAAAGATTTACAACGTAAAGGCAAAGTAAGTAAAACAAAGTATAATTTACCTGATTACGACTTACCTAAAGTAGATAAAAAAATAATAA
>CETC01009136.1_pt1 | contig 10070 bp, 6 predicted proteins | sample 326911 | NCBI WGS metagenome assembly CETC01 (sample SAMEA2622694, study PRJEB7988) | marine metagenome | isolation source: saline water (ENVO:00002010), including
TCTATGGCAGTCCGACAACATCAACAGCTTCCCATTGTGTCCTTTGGGGGGCGCGTTGGTCTTCTGATAACATTAACACTAACGTTGGATCGACATCCAATATAACAAAAGGTTCTGGCGTTTCTTCAAATGCTGTAGTATTCAACAGTGTTGCTAGCGCTGACTACACTCCGTTCAGCGGTTCGGGCGCTTTGTTGTTTGAAAAGGGAAGTTCAACATTCGCGCCAACATTAGGTCTTGCTCGTAATTCTTTTAGAACACCACCCTCAATCGGTGCATATGCGTACTATGTGGCACCTGCTAGCGACCCTAAGCGCAAAACCAATGGAAGTAAAATAAAGAGAACCACTGGTGTTAAAGATGTCGCTAAGGAGCTAGAAAGTAGTAATAAATTTCTAGATGAGTTTTTTGTAAACCCCTCCAATTTCGAAACAATTGATTACGCATTTTATGATTTTATTAATGATAAGATGCAAATTAGAGCAAATACTAATAAGGGGTGGAAAAAAGTAACTTTAGTCTGGTCTTCCCCAGAGAGGGTTTATTTTTCTAAAAAAGATAAAGATATATATGATATTGATGGCACCCTTATTTACCCTATTATAAGTATTCAGAGGACTTCCATGACAAAAGATCTAGCCAAGAAGGGTAAATATTTTGGTGCACCAACCCAATTTACAGATCCGATAAGAGGTGGTAGAATTGCTATTTCTCAAAAAATAGTTAGCGATAAGACAAATAATTTTGCCATAGCTCAAAATATAAGAAAGTTTAATAATGTAAATCGAACACCGGGAAGACAACCGTATTATCCTCTAGTTGAAAAGAAAAATAAGAAAGTTGTAATAGAAACCCTTTCAGTACCACAACCAGTGTATGTGAGTATGGGTTATCAAGTTACCCTACAATCAAACTATCAACAACATATGAATCAAATGTTACAGCCATTTGTGACGTTAGGCGGCCACATAAATTCCTTTTTGATAGAAAAAGATGGCCACAAATATGAAACGTTTTTACAGTCAGATTTGTCGCAAAACAATAATATTTCATCATTCGATCAGGAGGAGAGAGTTTTTCAAACTACTGTTAATTTTGAAGTACTTGGTTATGTCATAGGCGAAGGAAAAAACCAGGAGAGACCAAAAGTTACTAGAAGAGAGAACGTAGTAGATGTAAAATTGCCACGCGAGCGAGTTATTTTGAGCGATGAGCAAGATTTTGACCCAAAAAGTGGATTTTATAGAGATTAAAATTATAAAAAGGTTTTTGCTTTATTGGACTACTATTTATTAAAGAAATAACGCCCTCTGTTTAAAGGAGAAACAGTATATGTCTTATAAGAAATTTAAGTTTATATCGCCGGGAATTTTTATCAATGAAATTGATAATTCTCAATTACCCGGATTGCCGACCGCTATTGGACCCGCGGTTGTTGGTAGATTAGAACGAGGCCCCGCACTTAAGCCCGTTCAAGTTAATTCATTTTCGGATTTTATAGAAGTTTTTGGTAAGCCCATTGCTGGTGGCAAAGGTGGTGATGTTTTCCGCTATGGAAACTATACTTCTCCCACGTATGCAGCATATGCGGCACAAGCATGGTTGCGCAATAATTCTCCTATAACAATGGTTAGACTTTTGGGGCAAACACACAAAGATGCAACTAGCGAAGGCTATGCTGGGTGGAAAACTGCAGACAGCGTTGGGGATAGCGCAACGGGCGCCAACAACAACGGCGCATATGGGTTGTTTATTTGCGAAAGTGGATCAAGCACAATGTTTAATTTGACTAGCGCTGCCGAGAATACATATGCTACCCGCGGCGCTGAGGGTACCTTAGCAGCAGTTTGGTATCTCACAGCAGGAAGCATCCAACTTTCTGGAAATGTTGCTAGCTCTGGGACTACTACTTCAGCTAGCTCTTCCGCTTTTACCTTTTATGAAGCCGCAGACACAGGGCCGACATTTAAGGCGATAATTAAAGATGGCAGTGGTAACAAAGTTATCGACTCTTCTTTCAACTTTGACCCCGATTCTCCACGGTTTATTAGAAAGGTTTTTAACACAAACCCAATTAAAACGAATAGTACAATTGTCGGCAGCGACAACGACACAAATTATTGGCTTGGAGAATCATTTGAGGGCCACGTTCGAACTTATAATCATTCGGGATCCCAAATTGGATTTAACAATCAAACTGCAGCCAAAACATATGGCGCTATTATGCGCTTAGGTACACCAGATGGTAGTACCGATGCTGGAGACAACACAATGTCTCCAACCAAAAGTCCTAAACAACAAATGGCAAAAACTGGATGGTTTATTGCTCAAGACTTATCTACTACATTCGATGAATATGACGCATCACAGATGCAAAAGTTGTTTAGGTTTGTTAGTCGTGAATTGGGTGAAGAGACTCAACGTAAAATCAAAATAAGCATTAAAGACCTTAGAGCATCAGACCCTCTAGACTCAAATCAATATGGCACTTTCACTGTTTTGATTCGAGACATTGCAGATACTGACGCTAGTCCAACAATCTTAGAACAATACAATAATTGCAACTTAGATCCCGGTTCTAGCAACTATATAGGTCGCAAAATTGGTAATAAGTTTACTGAATGGGATGATACGGATCGAAGATATAGGTCTTTTGGCGACTTCGCTAATGTCTCTAACTACATTTATGTTGAAGTACATAGCGATGTAGAGCGAGGCGTAGCAAATGAAAAGTATTTGCCCTTTGGTGTAATTGGACCACCTCGCTACGTTGGCTGGGGTACGACTGCAAGCGGCAATATTTCTCAATATGGCGCCACATCTTCTATCTCCGGCGCCGCAGGCGCTTTTGTACAAGTCGCCGTCAGTGACCCACATGCAGGCACGAGTGGAACAGCATCGTCCGGAACACTTCCGGGAGGCACCTTAGACAACCTTATTCTTAATGCTCAATTTAAGTTCCCAGAATTAAGACTGAGAGTTAGCTCTTCGGAGGGCGCCTCCTTAACAGATCCTAAAGACGCCTATTTCGGCGTTGATGTGTCCTATAATGGTTCTCGCGGCCTAGACCACAGTACTTTTGACGTACTTCGAACCAAATGTGTGGACTTAACTTGGGACGCAACTTCGGGCAAAACAGAAGATATGTGGTATTTCTCGCTCGATGATGTTCGAAATGTTAATGTGACCGATGCAAATTATAGTGGGAGTTATAGCACACAAGCTGTGTGGGCTTCCGGCTCTAGACATGATGGTCTTTCCTACACCGCACACACAGGCTCAAAGGATGCAACAACTGCTGGCCCATCTGCCGCTAGTTACCTCAATGTTATTGATGACGATAATGGTGGTGACACTGCAGGGTGGAAACAGTTTACTACTTGTTTGGCCGGTGGCTCTGACGGTCTAAATATCAAGGAAAGTGATCCATTTAGAAATACCGGGTTAAGTGGTAAAACTGAAACAGACAGTTCAGCCTATAATTCAGTTTCAGTAGCTATCGATTCTTTGAGAGATTCGGAAGTTGTGGAATACAACTTGTTGGCAATGCCAGGACTTACAGACAATACGCTTAATAATAAGTTGATTGATATGTGTGAACTGAGAGGTGATGCATTGGCAGTTGTTGACTTGCATGGTGGCTACACACCACCACACGAGAGTAGTGGAACGAGAACTGATCGCAAGGGCAATGTAAAAACCGTTGTGAGCAATAAGAAAAATACGCTTCAAGTTAATAGCAGCTATGGATGCGCCTATTACCCATGGGTACAAATTAGAGACACCATTAACGGTGTTACTCTTTGGGCGCCCCCTTCAGTTGTCGCCTTGGGTGCGATGTCTTATGGTGAGGCAAATTCTCAGCTTTGGTTTGCACCTGCAGGCTTTACAAGAGGTGGCTTAAGTGCTAATCGTGCTGGTGGTGTACCTGTTGTTGGAGTTGAAGAAAAGCTCACAGTTAAGCAACGCGATAGGCTCTATGAGAACCAAATTAATCCGATTGCTTCTTTCCCAGCAGAAGGTATCGTAATCTTTGGGCAGAAAACACTTCAAGTGAGTGCATCTGCCTTAGATAGAATCAACGTTAGAAGACTGCTAATCTTCTTGAAAAAGCAGGTTTCTAGATTCGCCTCAACGATTCTTTTTGATCAGAATGTTGATGTTACTTGGGCTAGGTTTAAGTCTAAAGTGGTACCATTCCTATCAGATGTTAAAGCTGGTCTGGGCTTAACCGATTATAAAGTCGTGTTGGATGAAACAACCACAACACCAGATCTTATGGATAGGAACATTATGTATGCGAAAATCTATATTAAACCTGCGCGTTCAATTGAATATATTGCAATTGATTTCATTATTACCAACACAGGAGCATCTTTTGAGGATTAAAAATTCAACTTAGTTCTATTTAATTATAGAAGGAGACTTTAAGCTAATGACAATTCAACAAGATCAATTCTGGAGCGCCTCTACGGTCGACCCAAAAAGAAGTTATCGGTGGATTTTGCTTTTAAACAAAATTCCTACATATGTTATTAAAACAGCTGGAAAACCGAGCTTTACCATTGAGGGGATTCAACATCAATTTGTTTCTCACACTTTTCACTATCCTGGGAGAATCCAGTGGAATGAACTTAATATAACATTGGTTGATCCTGTTTTTCCGGACGCGTCTGCTATTGTGGTTAAAACTCTCCAAGCCTCTGGTTATGCCATTCCTGGTAAATATACCGATGCAAAAAGATCTTTTAGTAAAAAAGATGGTGTCAAAGCTCTTGGAGTGCCTCAGATGGAGCAAATTGATGCAACGGGTAACGTCATTGAAAGGTGGACGCTCCAAAATTGTTGGTTGTCGGCTGTGAATTTTGGGGAACTTACATATGAAAGCGACTCAATGATCAATGTCCAATTAACACTTAGATATGACTGGGCTGAATATGAAGGACAGCCAGATCCGAAAGCGGCACTTCCGATTCCTGAGAGCGTTATGACTAACGGCATGGATCAGCCTTCGACGATTACAAACTATCAAACTGAATTGGGACTCACACGAAGCCCATCAGCAGGTCTCGCAACTTAAAAAGTGGAGCACCCTTAAATTATGCCTGAGTTCCCAATGTTTAGTCCAAAAGCTTTTCAATTCTGGTCTAATAGCGAAGCGCGACCAAAAAGAGTTTTTGAGGCTATTTTGATCTTTCCAGATCTTATTTTTGGCGGCGATGGCTTACAAAATATTGAACCCTATTTAATAACATCTTTTAGTCGCCCCGGTTATTCTTCAATTGAGGCAACGACCGCAGAATATCAGTTAAAATCTGGTGATTTTGCGAAAATTAGCTATCCGACACAGGGTTTTAAAACAAACCCTCTGAAAATTACGCTTTTGGATGTTGTAAATCACAACAAAGGTGCGAACACTGCAGCTGCCGTGCATACATCTTTAGTGCTTCAAGGGAAAACTAGTACATTTGCTGATAGAACAATGCTGGTACGGGAAGATCAGCCACCGGAAGTGCTCCAAACATCATGGATGGAATACCCAAGAGTGTTTCATATTATTGAATTTGATAATGCTGGTCGCACCGTTGGAGAATGGATAATAGAAGATCCAGTACAGACATCAGTTAGTTTTTCCCCTATAAATTATAAAGGGTCAGGCTTTGGCACTATTGATATGACTTTTGAATATAAGAATTTTGAATATTTAAGTTCATGGGGAGATCGCCTTTTGTCCGAGAGATCAAAGGATATGGGTCGAGCGTGGAATCCCTACTCAACAGCGTTGGATAAGGCAGCAGACTGGTGGACAGATAAGATGAACTGGACTAGTATGTTTGGCGAATCAAAAGAAAAAGCTTAAAATAAGCAAATATATATAATATAATTTAATTTAGTATAAAGAGAGGTTAATATGGCTAATAGAAATGAAGGTCGCTTAAGCGCAGCGCCACCGGTAGATCTACCACCTTCACAGGAGCACACTCCAAGCGCCCCTAATGTACCACAAACATTGAACTTTATTACACCAACAGAATTTGTTGAACTTCCTAGTGGTGGAAGTTATTATCCACCAAATCACCCGCTTCACAATCAAGAGGTTATTGAAATCAAACACATGACAACCAAAGAAGAGGACATATTAACCTCTCAAGCCCTATTAAAAAAAGGGCTAGCTTTGGATAGAATGCTTGAAAGTATTATTGTTGATAATCGAGTTAGAGTCGATGATTTACTTCTTGGGGACAAAAACGCCCTTATTGTTGCAGCGCGTTCCCATGGATATGGCATGTTGTACGAAACGACCGTCAAATGCCCTTCATGTGGTGAGAGTCAACAATATAATTTTAATTTGGGCGCCCTGCAGTCTTCTAAAGTTTCTGAAGAGCTATTGGAAGAAAAGGGAATCAGTCTTACTGAGAGAAATACTTTTTTAATTCCAATTCCAGAAACTGATTTTACTGTCGAGGTAAGGCTTTTAACCGGATACGACGAAAAGAAGATCAATGAGACCATTCAACACAAAAGAAAACGCAACTTTCCAGAAAGCCCAGTTACTGATTTCTTGAGAAGCTTAATAATTTCAGTAAATGGTGTCACGGAGCCTAATTCTCTAAATGGGTTCATTAATACACTTCCAGCAATTTATGCTCGCTATATTAGGAAAACTTATGATAAGCTAGTTCCAAGCTTAGATTTAAGTCATGATTTTAAGTGTTCACATTGCGGTCACAGTGATTTACTGGAGGTTCCGCTTAATGCGGACTTTTTTTGGTCTAACTCATGAGTATATTCAAAGCATTTATGAACAATTTTTCTATATGAAATATTATAGTAATTGGTCGTTAATGGAATTGTATAATCTTCCTGTTGGGCTACGCGGTTGGTATTTTGAAAAGCTTTTGAAACAGAAAGAAAAGGAAGCTGAAGCCAAAAAACAACCACAAAGACGCTAGCCTATATAATAATAAAAAATTACACTGCTTAACTATTTATACATGTACAGGTTTGTAGGGAGTATTTTATAGTATGTCAGACAAAACTCTTCAAGAGACGATTGCGGCCCTGGAAGAAGCCAATTTAGAAAATTTGGTGGATTCTCTGAACAGCGCTGCGGATGAGGTGGCTCAAATTAAAAACGCCACTGCTGACTTTGTGACCCAGATGCGCGAGGGAAAACAAACAGCCGAGGCAATGAAGCAAGTCATCAAAGACATGGGCACCGACTTTGTAGATCAAAACGACAGCGCCCAAGTACAAGTTCAAATCTATAAGCTCTTAGGAAACCAACTAAAAGCAAACAATACAATAAGCGCAGAAAAAAAGAAGCTCTTATTAGAACAAATAGAAGCAAATGAGAATATAATCGCTCAGACCAATACACAAGTTAGTGGCCAACAGCAGCTGCGAACCGCACTCACCAAAAATGTTCAACAGACTAAACTTTTTGACACCGCCATTAGGTCAACAGGCAAAAGTTTTAGTAATGCGATAAATCAAGGCGATTTGCTCACCAGCACTCTTGCTAGGGGAGTCGATGTCCTCACAGACAAAACTGCCAATTTTGCTGGTCAATATGAAAAAGATGTAATGGATAAGTTTCCACAGCTAGCTGGTTTTCTTGGCGCTGGAGTAGCCCAAAACGATAAGTTAGCTGGTGCTATGATGAGTTTAGCAAATACTGTAAAATCCCTATATATGGAATTTAGCAATTTAACTACAGGGTTTGTTGAATTTACTGGCCAAGTAATAAAGGGTGACGCAGCAGTTTCTAATTTTACTGGTCGCGTTATAAAACTTCAAAGAAGAAATAGAATGCTTGGCGTGACAGTAAAAGATGTCACCGAAGCATATACAGGGCTGACAAAGGCCTCCAGAACTTATGGAATGTTGTTGGGCACTAACGCAAAAAGAAATATAGCTGCAGCAGATCAGTTAACAGAAATGGCCCTAACATTTAAAAAAGTGGGCTTAGGAACAGAAGGCTTCGGTAAAGCAGTCGATGTTTTAGGAAAAACTTATCGTCGCAGCGATATTCTTAAACAAAGTAAGCTATTGGGAGCCGAATTTGTCAACATTGCTCGTGTAACTGGCCAAAGCGCCGACATGGTAAGTAAAAACTTTGACTCGGCAATGAAAAATTTAGCAGCATATTCACTACCCAAGGCCAAAGATGAGTTTAAAAAGCTCTCTATCATCGCTGCTACGACTGGAGTGGAAATGAGCAAGGTTATGGATGTTGCATCAAGATTCGATGACATCGAAAAAGCAGCAAATGCTGTTGGTGAATTGAATGCAATGATGGGCGGTCCTTATCTCAATACTCTAGATATGGTCAATGCCTCTGAATCAGAGCGTATTGAAATGTTGAAGGACATGATGACCCAAAGCGGCGAAAGCTTTGCTGAAATGGATAGGTTCAAGAAAAAAGCAATTGCCCAGTCGGTGGGTATGGATGTTCAAGCCGCAGCTAGAATGTTTGGGGCCCAACAAGGTGAAATTGATAGTGCAACTCAGGCTGTTGATAAAAATGGTGCCTCTTATGAGAGATTGGGTATGGCAGCATCAGCATCAGCAGTATCAATCCAAGATCAAATGGAGGCGACGAAACAAAGTACATTTTTACTCAACAAAGCATATACAGAATCTCGCAAATTGATTAACTTAGTCAACAGACAAGTAACTAAGTTGGGTGACACATTTAGGAGAGATATTGGTGGAATAGCTGTAGGCTCATTACAAGCGATGCATAAAGAGATAAACAAAGTATTTACAGCGCTGGAATCGGGAGACAAAAAAGGCGCCTTGGAACAATTTGCGAAAATTGCTGGCGCCTTCGCCATCGCGGGAAAAGAAGGTGTCGTATCTGGAGTCATAGCTAAAACGGCAGTCGAACAGTCGACAGGTCAGGCGCCAAATCCGCTAGATCCCACTCCAACACCAGTAGAAGCCACCACTGAAACACCCGCTGCCGGTCCTCAGATCACGCCAGCGCAACCGCAAATGACCCAAGCAAACCAAAATATGACGGATATATTTATGGGCATGGACACTATTCCCAGCCCATATGCTCAGGGCCCCCAATTACAGGAAGTAGCTAACGCAGTATCTGTAGCTGTTGCAGATGCGATCAAGAACCAGCCAGCGCCTAATGTTTATTTAAATAATGATTTAGTAAGTATGCATGTTACGTCGCTAGCTTAGTTAACTTAAAAAGGAGAATTGATAAAGAAATGGATTTGAAACCCCTAGAGAGCAAAAATATCAGAAAAAGCGGCTATAAAACGTTAGATATAGTCCCCTTGCACATAAATCATCCTGGTATTTCGTTACCTGTGGAAAATTTAGATATTAGTCAACAATTTAGCCCCTCTTATAATAAAGAGGAGGTTTATGGTCGTATGGACCCAATCGTTACTTACAAAAACACAGGTCGTTCAATGAGGTTCTCTTTTAGCTGTCAAGCTCATCACTATTTTGATGGAAATCTAGGAGTTTCAGATAATGTTTATCAGATAAATTTATTAACGCAATTTCTTTATCCAGCGTATCAGTCGACCGACTCAACTAAAAGCCTTTTGAGATCACCTCCCTTTTTTAGAATTAGGTATGGTAGTTATGTTGGAAGTTATAGTGGTACTGGCGTTTCCACGGGCTTAACTGGCTATATAACTGGCTTTAGCCACCAATTGGGTAAGATTGCAAGAAATATGGCATATGCCTCAACTGCAGAGGGCAATCATTTAGCAGTTCCTCGCGAAATAAAAGTTAGCTTTTCCTTTGAAGTAATACACGATAAAGATGTTGGTTGGCGCCGCGCAGGAGAAAAGGACAAATTTAGTATAAATGGCTATGATGGGGAATTTCCATATCGAAGCGGCTTTAACAGTACTTCCGCACCAATTGAGACACCATCCGAAGATGACCCACCAACTCAGAAAGAAAATGTTGACGAGGCTAGCGGAGACGGAAAACCTGCAATTAAAGCCTCTGCGGAAAACAGTCCCGAAGAAGAAAGTAGCACTGCCAAAAAGGGCGCGAAATCGGTTGGAAAACGAGTGGAAAGCAAAAAT
>CETC01042495.1_pt1 | contig 10066 bp, 10 predicted proteins | sample 326911 | NCBI WGS metagenome assembly CETC01 (sample SAMEA2622694, study PRJEB7988) | marine metagenome | isolation source: saline water (ENVO:00002010), including
AAACAGTTTGAGCCGTGATATCTTCCAAAAACGCTCTAATGTGCTTTTCGCCCTTAAACATTGACGTGACAAGAGATACCTTGGGTAGCTCTCTGGGTTCAATCGACCAATCTGACTCTCCGGTTTCCAGTATTCTAGAAATTTGCGAGACAGCAATTGAGCGATGCGCCTCCATATATTGGATCAAATCATCTCCCTTGAGAGATGGAAACCACTCTTCATGAGTAGCGCCGTTATTGTCGTTTGTAACCAATTGACAATTGAGGGCACGGGCTTCTACGATAAAACGATTGAAACTTTCTAAGGTCTGGGGAAAGAAAACGAGCTTGTCATATTTCGCCATTGTTTCAATAAGTTCTTCATACGAACATTCTGGTACCATGTCATAATCAACATTGTTGTGATTGCACCACTCAATGGCCTCTGGTGTTCCCTTGATTCTGTTTCCTGAACCAAGAACCATCGCCTTTCCATTTTTCTTTGTAGCGCTGTGCTTCTTGAGGAGGTTTATTTCTTTTTCGCTCCACAAAGAACACTTCATGTTAACAACATTATCCAACACAAGATTATCACGAACAACCTTGGCGTGCATCTCTGACTGACAAATGACTGCCTTTGCTCTCCTATAAATGGGCGTGTTAACAATCATATCGGACGGGGCCGCGTAGTTTACAAAGTGGGACGGATCTCTCGTCTTTACATACTTGTGGTCGTGCTCATACAGAATATAATCTGCATGTTCAACCAAAGCAGTATATACATCCTGAGAAAGTTGCAAAAAATGAGCTAGAACAAATTTGTTTTCAAGATTTGACATCACTGTGTCCACTGTGGCGTCTTTTGAGTTGATTGTCTCAACCTCCCAGCCCAATTCAATAAGACCATCGATGACTACATCATTAACAATCTCGGCGCCACCAGCATATTCTTCCGCAAATACATCAGCAATCCAAATTACTTTCTTCATCCGAACACCTTCACGTCCTGTGGAGCAGTGACGTTACCCTTCAAAGCCAAGCGAACCGAATCCACAAAAGAGCCGTATACATTCTCTTCTGTAAAGGTCTTGTGGACGTGGCGCTTAAGACGGTTAGCAACTGTCTTGTGTTTCTTGTGATTGTTCTTTAGTTCTCTCATTTTCGTTTTTGCACTTAGGTTGTCTGGGACACACCATTGCGAGCCCTCTACTATTACCCCTTCCCAGTGAACTTCGGGAGGCACTGGACCTAAAGTATAATCAACTCGCAGGAAATGGGGAGCAATTCTCTTCTGTGCGTTCTTTTTCTTGCTGCGACTTGGGGCAGGCGCAAACAAGAAGTCTACATGCCCACTCCACTCTGGGGCTATCACCGGCAGGCCGTTGTATGCAGCCTCAAAAATAGGAAGCCCGAAGCCCTCTCCATGAGTCAGCGTCACATAACCCTTAATGCTTGGATGAGTATAGAGAGTATTAAGCTCTGCATCTGTCATTCCGCCATGTAGAAGATGAATCTTGCATTTCTTGTTTGGATAATGATTCGTGATCTTGCGAACCATAACTGAAGTGGCCTCTTTGTCAAGAGGCGAGTTAGTTCTAGTGAACAGTTTTAGCACTAGACCAGTATCCTTGTCATCATGAAATTCCTCGATGAAAGAAGTAATCAAATTGTGCACATTCTTCCTTGGGCCAGACTGAGCAACTGTTAGAAAATTGAATTTCGTGCTGAATTTGATTCCCTTTACTTCTTCAACCGGATCAAACTTTTTGACCGGATAGTGAACAACGTCAATCGGGGTATAGTTTTTCAATTCTCCCTTGATGGCGTTCGTTATTCCATCTCGCATCTCGTATCCTGTTCCGTTAAAAACATTCTTTGAGTGTTCTGACACAACGATAATTCTGGTCATCATTCTGCTTTTTTCTAACCACTGATGGGAGACTCTTGTTGTCTCTATCCCTGCAGTATAGCCAATGTTGATATCTGCCAAGTTTGCCCATTCGTTTGGAATAGTACACTGGATTGATGCGTGGTAATGCGGTTCTCCGCCGGATGCATGTTCATATTCTAGAGTTTTCTTGAGCAGTTCGTCAATGACACGCCTCTCTTCATTATCTTCATGAATCCACCCGCAGGCTCCCCAGTTAAGCGCTTTGACATAGATATCAAACTCGTCTTGACACGACAACAGGGAACGCAAAGCTAGACGACCTTGTTCTCCGTATCCCGATAGCGTTAGTAGCGGCGCGGTAAGTAGTATTTTTGGTTGCATCGTCATAGCGTAATAACCTCCCATCCGGTATAATTCTTTCTATTTTCCCACGAACCATGTTCTTCATTGATTCTAGTTAGCTCGTCAATCCAAGATTGTCTAAAATTGTCCCAACCATAGTTTGTCCGAACATGTTCCGCTCCAGCAAGGCCGAGTTCTTGGCGCTGCTCAACGGTCATATTGTAAATCTTATCCAAGGCGTCAGCAAAGTCCTGTTGGCTAACTCGGTCCTCATAGATAAAAGGCACCTCTTGAGAGCCGATAATCGCTTTTGAGGCCGGTTCAATGCCGATGCCGAACCAGTTTTCTCCATCTGTGACCTGCTCTTGCAGGCCACCGGTCATGTTGACAACAATCGGTACACCGCATGACAGAGATTCTAGTGTGGCCAAGCCGAACCCTTCGGCGTCAGAAACATTAATTGTACAATCGCATAATGAATAAATCTCAGCTAACTGCTCGGGAGGATATTTGTTCGTAGACAACGAGACTACTCCATCCGTCGCGTTCAAGCTATCAATAATGTAAATCAAATCTTGACCATGCATATCTTTTGGATCTGTGTGCATAATCAATGTTACTTTTTCGGTCCCAACTTTTTTAGCCCACTCCACGAACCAATATAATACAGAGCCAGACATTTTACGTCTTGCGTTCCTATTGTTCCAAAAGAAGACAACATTGTCTTGACGTTCTGTGGGAAGATATTGTTCTCTTGCTGCCTTCTTTTCGTCTAGAGTGATTGGCTTAAACACTGTTTCATCCACGGCATGAGGAAGATACTTGACTTCCGTTTCTGTACCAGTAGCAGTAACAATATCATTTGTCAATTTTGAAATACTATAAATCACATCATTGGAGTCATAGAATTTCTTATTAAATCGCGGTGCGGGCCAATTGTCCCACACATGATAATATACCATGGGCATATGCGGGCGGATTTCGTGAGAGATATCCCATAGCCATCCATAAAATCTCGGATCTGTCATAAACCATAACATATCCGGTCTTTCGTTTCTGATAATAGATCTTACAACATCTTGAGAGCCATATCCATCTACTGGAAAGATTATCCAATCGTCTCCATATTGCTCCGTCTTCTGTGGCTTATAGTCGGGGTGCTTAATTGCTCCTCCCAAACTCACCACTTCAAAGCGCCCCGATTGGAGAAGTGCTTCAATCATATACTTTGTTTGTGTTCCAACACCTGACGGAGATAGGGGGTGGTCAGATATCGTTAATACCTTAATTTTCTTTGTCACTATTTTAATCCTTATGGACAGTGTTCTGTCTTGTAAAATTTGCACCCGAAGCCAGAAGTGCATGCCATTCTATTTTTGACATATACTTCTGCGTCAATATTTTTAAGAGCTTTGTGCAAAAGCTCCAAGGCGTTCGCGGTCTTTCTTGGTCCACTGGTCGGCCTAAAAAATTCTACCTTGTCATTCTTAGCTGTGCGCTTAAGCAGAGCAAAATGTGTCTCAACCTTTGACGGGTCAACATTGTGCTTTTGACACCAAAAGTGTTTGTACAATGTCAACTGATAAGTGGTGATAGGGTCGGCTCGTCGCTTGGCGTCCCAGCCCCATGAGCAGGTCTTCCAGTCAACAATGTGATACTTGCCGTCAGAAGTCTTGATTACCGCATCGATAAAGCCCTTGAACTTCTTATCGTGACCTTCAATGGGCTCCATTAGGGCCTCTTCAGTTGATACAACTTCGTAATCATAGCTAAAGTTATCCACAAGGGCATCGTCAATCTCGGGAATGATTGTCTTCCCTTGACCTACCATGTCAACAACTAGCTTCTTGTTGATTTCGATATCATCATCCAAGTCTGTAATGTTTTTACGCAACTCACCAATAAAGAAATCTTCATCCATTTCTTCGTTGAGCAGCTTCTTTTCACACACAGTATGGATTGCGGTCCCAAAGGCAGTATATTCATTGCCCTTGAAACCGTCAATCTTATCAATGTGCATCAATTTATGTTGGAACGGGCAAGTATGCCAGTTCTTTAACTCTGAGTAGGATATGTGAGTCTTCACTATCCCTCCATTTATGATTCTTTGGTTGTTACAGTTGTACGGCGCTTCTTGGTTCTGGCAGTGTTCTTCGTAGAAGTTGTATTCGTGTTCTTCGTGGAAGTTGTGTTCGTGTTACCAAGAGTAGCAGTGGTTGTGCTTGTAGTGGTCTCGGTGTTATTAGAGAAAACCCACACAGCAGAACGACGGGCGCCCTCCCAGTTGGAAACTCTTGCAATTCCGCCATCACTTACAATATTATAACCAGTCAAACCCTTTTCTCTCAGAATATCTATTGCGTTGCATTCCCTAACCTCAATAATCGGGTCGTTAGCCCACTTGCGCTCGGGAACAGTCAACCTCAGTGTAACTGTCTCTTCGTTTTTTGATACCTCGATATCGTATTCAATATCAGTAGCCATGTTTATTACTCCATCCTTTTTCTTCTTCCATATCATATGCCATTTCTGACTCAGCATCAAATCTGCCCATATAATACAGTTGTTCTAGTTTTTCATATAATTTGGGACTTACCCTCTTTATATAGTCTTTATCTTGACCTACATACATAGCCTCAAATCCATTTGCCCAATATTCCCTAAGTGACGTTGCCCCATAGGGAGACAGGAATAAATTTGGTGCTATATTTCTTATTGTATCATATCCAACTTCTTTGTAAAGGAAATTATCAAAACTTTCGTTATAATCAGCATTTATAAAGTCTATTTGTGATCGTTGATACCCGTGTTGAACGAGCAAATGATAAAGCATCTTTCTTTTTGATACAAACTCATATTCAAGTTGTCCATCACCATATATGAATTCTGCTAATCCAGATTCTAAAGAGTGAGCGATTTCATGTATAATATCATCATACATATCGTCTGGAGAAGATGGGTTGTTCATTAGGTATATGATGCCCTCTGCATAAAACGCATCCATCTCTTTCTTCTTTAGCATTGGAATGTCTCCAATCATGATCATGTCAATCTGTGAGACAAAATGTTCTGGAATGTTCTTTTGTATTTTCTTAAGAACCTTCTCAAGATCGAAATCCTTCGGTAGCGGCTCATTAATATAAAGTTCGATGCTGTCAAAGATCCGATATTTCTTTGCCTTGTGTTCAGCTAGAAATTCTCGGGCTGCTGAGTCCTTTATGTAATCAGTCAGATTCTGACGTGTCATCTTCCTGTTCTCTTTTTTCCGCTTCTTCCTTGATTAGCTTTTCGCCAACAGTGACATCGTGAATAGCCTGCTGGTATCCTCTAATCCAGTTCTCTTCTGCAATTGCCATCAGCAACTCAGGGAACTCGTCTGCCATAGTATGTACTACCATTTCAACTGTAACCTGACCGTCTTCTGGGGAGTGCTTGTCTCCTACAAAATCGACTAGCCAGTTTTTTAGCTCCGAATCGGATACGATAGCTTCTTGCAATCCTGTTGTTTCAAGTTCTGGTTCGTTTGTGAATTCAATATCTGCCATGATATTCTCCTGTTTAGTTAATATAACCCATTCTATACGGGTTGTCAAGTGATTTATAATATTTCAGATGCAATTGTTGCAACTTTAGAACGCTCGCCCTTAGTTAGCGTCACATGAGCTGCGATAGAATGAGATTTAAACTTCTCTACAGCATATGCCAATCCGTTCGAAGCCTCATCAACGTAAACGTTATCGATTTGCTCAATGTCACCCGTTAAAATAATCTTAGAGTTGTCTCCGACCCTAGTAATAATAGTTTTCAATTCGTGGATTGAAAGATTCTGTGCCTCATCAATAATGATGTAGGCGTTGGAAATAGATCTACCTCGTATATAGGTCAGAGCCTCAACTTCGATTATCCCCTCTTCCATATACATTTCTAATGTTGCTCTATCGTCACCAAGAAGATATTGCAAGTTATCCTGAATAGGCATAAGCCAAGGATGCATCTTTTCTTCCATTGTACCGGGAAGATAACCAATGTCCTTGCCAAGAGGCTGGACCGGTCTAGATATAATTAGTCTCGAATATTGTTTTGCCGTATCTTCGCCGGCCCTTTTTGCACTGTTGCGGGCGCGTGGATTGTTCTTGTACCTCTTAGCCAGCGTCAGAGTTTGTTCTAGGCCCGCAGCAATGGCGCATAGGGTCTTTCCAGTGCCGGCCTTTCCAACGAGCGTCACAACGGGAATCTCGGGGTCCAAAAGCGCGTTGAACGCAAACACTTGCTCCATGTTACGGGGCTTTAGATTCCATGGGGTACATGTAGTATCTACTTCAATCATCGGAGCATCATCTTCGACGTGCTTCATCATGACAGTCTTTTTCTTATTAGATCTTGATCTCAATAGGGCGTACTGATTCGCATATGATGGCTCATCTGTGATTTCATCCAAATAAACCGACTCTCCGTCGCTAGCGTCTGCGATTATTTCATTGTCTACAATATGCTCACACACTCCTGAATATAACGTTGAGTCCCTGTCGAGTGCTGCCTGTTTTCTGTTGTAATCTTCGCACTGCAGCCCCAAGACATCGCCAATGCATCTCATATTGATGTCATTAGTTACTACTCTTAACTGCTCTTCTTTGTGATTTAATTTATTTCTAATAACCAGCGCCGTGGCTAAGATAATATGGTCTGCTAGGCGAGGGTCTAAATCAAATGGCAAGACTGAGGAGCTGTTAGCTGCGTCATATCCCTCAACACGAACATGGCCGTGCTCATCGGATAACTTTACGCCTTCAAATAGACTTCCTTTTTCTCTCAACTCGTCAAGAATCCTAATTATTTTTCTTGCGTTTGTGCCAACAGTGTCTTGGCGCTTTTTATGATTATCTATTTCTTCTAATACTTTAAGCGGTATTATGATGTCGTTTTTTCCGTAACTGTATATACTGTTTGCATCAGTTAGGAATACACTTGTGTCAACAACGTATATTATTTTCATTAGAGTCTAATCCTCTCCTGTATATAGTCTCTTGTCTTATTTACCAAATACTCTACAGAAATATGCATATATCTTGTGATACCATTTTGGTCTTATTTGTAATATACTTCCCTCTCTTGCTCTTTTTCTCGCTTTTCTCAATTCAAGCGGCAGCAAGGCTATTGTTTCTATCTTGCCACTTGGATTTATTATCATAACACGATGGTATTGCATTCTTTGAATTTTTTTATTATTAATCTTTCTGACCTTCTCCAGTCTTCCTACAAACTTCATACATAATCACCCCCATGACCATGTGGCCGCTGAACTAAATAGTTTCACACCGGCAAAAGAACATCTGCTACTATACCTTCAACCTTACGGTTACCTGAAACGTTAATTCCTTCCACAACTTTAGTCCATGACAATCCATTGTCCGTACTCTTGCATATATCACCTCCATCGGCGCCAGTGTTGCCGCCATCACTCCCGGCCCACCAATTACCATCGCCGTCTGTACAAATACAATTTAGGTTACCCTCATCTGGCAAGTTCTGGCGAGTGCCTTGGATGGTTATTGTTTTTCCATCTACATCTGCGGCCTGTGTTCTCGCTGTGTCTCTTGCGACAACTCTGCCATTGCCTGCTGCCATGCGCTTTGTGTTATTACCGGCAAGACGATCACCGCTGGCATCTTCCAGCATCACCTTTTCTGAAAAGTCTGTTGTATCGCTAGCTGCTGCGGTGCGGAGATGGGGATTTCCGCCCTGTTTGACTAAAGCAACGAGGGTATCATTAGTATATGCAAGATCCCAGATCTTCTCGCCGCTGAATGTTACATGGAGGGCCCATGTCGAGGCATTGTCGCTTGAATAATATAACTTACCACCTATTCCAAACCACCATTTTCCCTCTCCATCGCTAGTAAGTGCCCAGATTTGTTCAGTGTATACGTTTCCAATGTCTGTCAACCCACTGATATCTATTGCCGACCAAGTAGAGCCGTCTGTCGAGCGGTAAATATACTGGTTTGATGATGTCAGCTTGCCGGCTGTTACCCAAACATCGTTTCCCCACGCAACAGTTCTCTGTCTTAGGTTTCCGACGATGCCGCCGCTTCCTAGGTTGACCTCCTGCCAGCGTTCTCCATCTGTTATGTCACCATCGTCATCGTAAAGAATCTCAGGATTATTTGAATTGGCAACGGTAACATAGAAAGGGTCGCCAGAGCCATTCTTACCATAAGCGATGTCAAGCATATCCCATGAATCGCCGCTAGCGCCGGCCTTGAACATATTATCTTCCCACGCTGTAACATCAGTATCGTCTCCAATGTCGGCCCATGAAATATAGGCGTCATCAAAACATGCGACAACTCTCGTAGCGCCCTCTGCTGGTGGAGGGCCGGCGGGAACTGGCTGAGAATCTATCTTTGTCACAGAAGTACCGGCGACACCCATGGCTTTGTTGATATCTGTCAACAGTATTCCGTTTACTTTATTGACTGGCATTTAACTCAACTCCAAAAAAGTTGAGTCAGGGCAAAAGTATATAACATTTGCTGTCGTAGTGCAATAGCCCACGCACCTCACTATGTCTCCTGCGCCTGAAGGTTGAGTCGTATCCATCGATGCCGGTGTAGTTGAAATATATACCTGCTTCCCAGCTATAAAATTCGAAAGGTAAGTTGTAGCATCAAAAAATCCTCGTAAAAGTACACCATTAGATGTAGGGGAGGAACCTAGGGCAATTCCCAACAATCCATCACTAGTAGCAACTGCATCTGCATCCGTTTCTGTCCATGCACCGCTAGTGTTGAGATAATACAGCTTCCCTGTCGTCAAATTTCCTGTTCCAAACCTCGCAACATCTCCGCCGCCAGTATCATTTCCTAACGAAGTAGGATCTTGATGTACATCAAGTGCTATTTGCGGAGCAGAAGTGCCTATCCCGACGCGGCCAATGTTGTCAACGATCATTCGTTCAGCACCATCGGTGTCGAATCTGATCTTATCCTCGTCTGCCGATTCTTCTACCTGTACTTTAGTATCATTATCAGCATCCTGTAAAGTATCTTCATTAACTTGATTCGGATTTATTTTCGTTCTGGCCATTTTAAACACCTCGCCTTATAAATAGAATATTCAAAGTAAAACAGCCAACCGAAGTTGACTGCTTATAATCGATTTCCTGTCTAGAACCGGGTTATCGACAACCCCTGCCTACGTGACGATCGGCAACCACGTCCTGCTTATGATGCGAGCAGAATAGCGCAAAGAATTATTTACAGCAGCAATCGCACTGGCATGGGCACTCACATCCACATTGGTCACAGTTTTCCATAAACAAACCCTCCTGTCATAAGTAGTTCGACAAAGGGTAAATGGAGCGGAAGACGAGACTTGAACTCGCGGCCTTCACGTTGGCAACGTGATGCTCTACCAACTGAGCTACTTCCGCTTTTTAGACACCCTCACCCACAATCCCCACAAAATAGGAATAGCTAGCCAATGAAAGCATAACAATATTGAGGCTGGCGCACCGGCGTAAAAGGCGGGATGAACAGTATTTCCAAGAAATACAAAAAGCACAGGGAACAATACATCTTCAATAATTTCCCATCCAATAAAAATAATAACAAACGCAAGGCCGTTTTCTTTTAAAAACTTTTTTAGCTTCGCAACAGAGTAATGTTCCATCTTGTGAACAATGCGGTGTTTTATCCATTTATATAATCGTATCATTTTTTATATGGCTGGGGCAGCAGGACTCGAACCTGCAACGACCGGGGTAACAACCCGGTGCGCTTGCCAGTAGCGCCTCACCCCAATGTGGCACACCCGATAGGATTCGAACCTATGACCCACGGCTTAGAAGGCCGTT
>CETC01068051.1_pt1 | contig 10060 bp, 12 predicted proteins | sample 326911 | NCBI WGS metagenome assembly CETC01 (sample SAMEA2622694, study PRJEB7988) | marine metagenome | isolation source: saline water (ENVO:00002010), including
TTAAATAATATCTTTGCTATGATCTCCAAGTCCAACTCGGATGAATACTTCTTTCGGTATCCGCGAGTAGACTACGAGGTTCTGAAAGAACACAGCGAAGGCGTCATCGCTGCTTCTGCTTGTATGGGTGGCGTATACGCAGCCAACTTCTGGAAGTTCTGGGACAATGAGAACGAATGTATCACCGACCAAGAAGGATGCGAGGATGCGTTTAGGGACACAACCAAGAGAATGGTTGACATCTTTGGTGACCGTTGGTATGGCGAACTTCAATGGCATACCGATAAGAAGCAGCATATGATTAATAAGCTAGTCATTAAGATGCACAAGGAGTTTGGTATTAAACTAATTTCCACGGCAGACAGCCATTACCCCACACCAGACACTTGGAAGGACAGGGAACTCTACAAGCGACTAGGGTTTCTAGGGAAGGGTAAACCATCTTGGCTGTCGGATGAACTACCAGAGAGCGTAGCGGAGGTTGGCTACGAACTCTACCCAAAGAACGGTGACCAGATGTGGGAAAGTTATAAACACTACACAGAACTTAACGGAGTAGAGTATGATGATGATCTTGTTATGGATTCAATTACTGAGACGCACAACATAGCATTTAACCTCATCGAAGATTTTATGCCCGATAACGAGGTAAGACTTCCTTCTTTCGTTGTTCCCGATGGATACACGGCTGATGCCGCACTAGAGACAACTAGCCTAGAAAGTCTCAATAAACTTGGGCTCTTAACTAATCCTGAGTATAAGGCGAGACTAGAAGAAGAACTCTCTGTGATTTCTGACCGAGGGTTTAGTAAATACTTTCTTACAATGAAAGCCATCGCAGACACAGCAACGGAAAACCAACTGGCTGGTCCGGGTCGTGGGTCTGCTGCTGGCTCCCTCGTGGCTTATGCGCTAGGGATTACACAGGTTGACCCAATCAAATACGGACTACAGTTCGCCCGTTTCCTTCGTAAGGATGCAACAGACTATCCTGATATTGATTATGATGTATCCAGCCCTATGGAACTCAAAGAGATTATGCAGGACAAGTGGGGTCACACAACCGTCGTCCCTATCTCTAACTTTAATACCCTGCAACTGAAGTCTCTGGTTAAGGACATCTCTAAGCTATACGACATTCCATTTGCGGAGGCGAATTCGGTTACATCTCGTATGGTAAGTGAGGCTACGCCCAAGGCTAAAGCCAAGCACGGCATCAAGTCTGGCGTATACATACCCACCTTCGAAGAGTTGATGGAATTCTCCGACAGCCTACAAAACTACTTGCAAAAATATCCACACATCAAAGATCATATTAAAGTCATCTATGGGCAGGTTCGCAGCACTAGCCGACATGCTGGCGGGGTGGTGGTCGGTGAAGACCTAGACAAGCATATGCCCCTGATTAGAAGCGGAGGTGTAATTCAGACACCGTGGTCCGAGGGGCAGAATGTCCGCCACCTAGAGCCACTAGGTTTTATTAAGTTTGATGTGCTGGGTCTAGCTTCACTGCGTATGATTGAGACAGCCATCCGTCACATCCTCAAGCGACACTACAACAACCCCAACCCAACCTTTAAAGATGTGCGAGACTACTACGATGAGTATCTCCATCCAGATAAGATTGACCTGAAAGATTCTAAGGTTTATAAAAACATCTTTCATAAGGGCAAGTGGGCTGGTATCTTTCAGTTCACAGAGAGCGGAGCACAGAACTTCTGCAAGAAGGCAAAGCCTAAGAACATCATTGATATCTCAGCCATTACTAGTATCTATCGTCCGGGTCCACTCGGAGCTAATGTAGACAGGAAGTATGTAAAGGCTAAAGAAAACCCAAGGGACATCAACTATATCAATAAGCAGGTCAAGGATGTAACTAAGGAGACCTATGGGTTCCTTATCTTCCAAGAGCAAATCGCTTCTTTGGCACACGAACTTGGGGAAGGCATTAGTCTCGACGAGGGTAACCTGCTTCGTAAGTTGCTGACAAAGAAGGGAACTGGCAAGGGAGCGCAAGAGAAAGAGAAGATCCGCAAGAAGTTTGTAAAGGGATGTGTCAACAAGAAGATGACCGAGGACCAAGCAGCAGAACTCTGGAACAACTTTGAGTACTTCTCTGGCTACGGCTTCAACAAGTCACATGCTGTGTCCTATTCCATTCTATCCTTCCAATGCGCTTGGTTGCTTAACTATTATCCAGCAGAATGGATGGCAGCGTTCCTTGACAAAGAGCCAGATAGTAGAAAAGAAAAAGCTATTGGAGTAGCTAAGAGTATGAACTTCAAGATTGAGCCTCTGAATGTTAATACCTCTGGAAAGGTCTGGGAGATCAGTGAAGATGGCAAAACACTTATTCAGCCTTTAACATCCATTAAGGGTCTCGGCGATTCAGCAATGGACCAGATACTCATGCACCGACCATTCAACACCATTGAGGAGTTCTTGTTCCATGAGGAGGTTGTATACTCGAAACTCAACAAGAAAGCCCTTGATGTGCTCTGCCAAGCTGGTGCCCTGAGCACCTTGCAGGATGACAGGTTTACTGGAGACAAGCATTTTTGGACCTGTGTTGCCGTGGATAGACCTAGAAAGGAAAGCATCCTCTTGGAAAATATTGAGAGGTACGCTCCGGAGGGGGAATTTAGTGTTGAGGAAAAGATTGAGTCCCTCACGGCTCTGACAGGTGTTTTTCCAATCAGGATGATAGTCAGTGAAGAAACTCAGCAAAATTTAATGAACTCGGGCATTCCACCAATATCGGAGTTCGACAAGGATTTGAAGGTAACTTGGTTTATACCAAGGAAAGTGACAATTAGAAAGACCAAGAACGACAAAACATACTATGTTCTTGAGGTGGTTGACTCCAATAATGCCATAACTCAAATTAGATGCTGGGGAGCGAATCCAGATAAGGACCACATTCAAAAGAACAGGACCTACATTGCTAAACTAGATTACAACGATCAGTGGGGATTTTCTACTAGATCTATGTATCACAACTTCCGAGTGCTATGAACCCGCAAGATAGATTTAAAGACTACCAAGGCGACAAGTGCTGGCAAGCCTACATCTCCGAAGTCAACCGGGATGAGGACTTGTTGGCTGCTGGTCTAACAGAAGAAGAAGCATCAATGTTGCGAATTGATGACTTTGTGTTTGAGTATGTTGATAAGGAAAATAAGCAACTATGTAAAGAAGTAAAGGAGTTTATCATGCGGCACGAGTGGCTTGCTAAACTCCCTAACCGACCAACACACAGATTTACAGCGAGGCTAAAAAAGAATGGAACCTTGGCAGGCACTATCATTATGGCAACCCCAAATGCGTTTTCTAACCTTTTGGGCAAAGAAAACAAAGACAAAGAAAAACTAATCTCTCGTGGTGCTTGTATCTCTTGGGGTCCCAAAAACCTCGGCTCTTGGTTGATTATGTCCTCAGTCCGTTGGATGGCTGAGAACACAGACTTCCGATACTTTACAGCTTACTCTGACCCAGAGGCTAAGGAGTTAGGGACAATTTACCAAGCCTGCAACTTTACCTACCTTGGGCAGACAAGCGGCACAGACTTTCAATACCTCGACCCAGACCACCCAGAGAAGGGTTGGTTTAGTGGGCGAGAGTTTAGAAAGAAATCTAAATACTACCGTTATGCTGAAGCCATCGGCATAGGCAAAGAAACTTGGCGAGGCTGGATGAAGAAGTATTCCCCAGACTGGACCCTTGTTCCACCAGACATCAAAGTAAAAATCAAAGCAGAAGAGAAGAGATATCGAGATAGTTGCAAGTCTAGACCCGTTCCCGCAAAACATAAATATGTCTGTATCTTGGGAGCTTCTCCGGGCGAGACTAAGTATTATAAGAGACTATTTAAAAAGTTGAACCCGAAGAAAGTCAACTTACCATACCCAAGGGAGCGAGGCAAATGAGCAAGACTCTGCTTTTGGGCATATCTTTATTTTTAGTCGGTCAAACCTTGGTCTGGTTTCAGACTAATTCGCAACTTATCTGGGGGTGGTGGAGAGACAAGCCATTGGAAACAGCATTGATTTATGCTCTCCCGATTAGTCTTTTTTTTTGGTATGGAACGAAATATATATATGAGTCAACGAATGAGCTTTGGACTGTTAGGCTCATAGGTTTTGGTATGTCTTATGTTACTTTTCCATTCTTAACATACTATTTTCTTAATGAGTCCATGTTCACGCCAAAGACTTTAATTTGTACAGGCTTGGCGATACTGATTGTTGGCATTCAAATTTTTTGGAAATGAGGAGGGATAGATGAGAAAGTACGAAGACGAGGCACTAGAGTTTATACACAGGTTAAGGCAAGTATACCAAGACAAAGGCTATGCCTTCTTTGAAAAGGGCGATTACAATCTAAACATTATCGGCATCCGCAACCAATCAGGCAAAGCAGACAAGTTTGATGACTGGCTCTGCTTGGCATACAAGATCAATAATAAGTGGGTTGTGGATACATATGCAGCCACAACAGAACCCGGAACCAGCATCCTAAAGAAGCCCATCGTCAAAGGTGGGACAGCCATCCTCATCCCCGGTCAATACCGAGGCGTCTACAAGATTGGAACCCACGGCGGCAAGCGAAGATACACAGCGCTCTGTCAGCGACTAGGTAAGGTTAAGATCTGGAGAGATGACAACAGGGACAGGACACCAAACTACGAAGGCAAAGTCCACGAGGGCATGTACGGCATCAATATACACCGCCAATGGGGATCAGATGATAGAGAGTACACTGGCGGTGTATCGGCAGGCTGTCAAGTATTTAGAAGTAGCAAGGACTTCTACGAGTTCATGGAGATCTGCCATGTTGCAGCCGAGATGTATTCCAACAGCTTTACCTACACATTAATTAATAACGACGATATTGAAAAAACACTTGACATCTGTGTTTAGTTAATCTATAATCTATCCATACCTTTTGCCAAGGAGAAGGCGTGAATATATTTGCTATTGAAGGTGACTTGAAGACGGGCAAGATTGACTGGATCGCATCTGGTAAATCACAGGACAACTACCGTGTGGTAAAGATGATACTAGAGTCCTGTCAGATCTTATCAACAGTATTGAACGAGCAAGGTGTTGACGCTCCGTACCGCTCATTCAACCCCAAACACCCCTCCTGCCTATGGGCTGCCGAATCTGCACAGAACTTCCGTGACTTAGTTACACACTGTGCTTCTATGATTGATGAGTATGAGGAACGCTTTGGTAAGACACACAAGTGCAAGGCTGTGCTAAAGAAGATTGTACAACTCTTTGACGCCTCCCGCTTCCCCCAAGAAGAATCAACGCCACTAAGACAGGCAATACCCGAGCACATGAAGCACGACAACCCAGTCATCGCTTACCGCAAGTTCTATGCCAGCAAGCCACGAGTGCGCTACCCAAAAGACAAGATACCTTACTGGTTCCCCGTACTACGAGGCACCCAAAAATTTGACATTGTGGAGAATAAATAATGAATTTAAAGTTTTATAAACTAAGAGCAAACGCGAAACTACCTGTTCGAGCACACAGGACAGATGCAGGCATGGACCTGTTCTATTGTCCTAACGGAAACCGTGGAGTATGCACCGAAGAGAATGGCGAGTACTGGATTCCAGCAAGAGGAAGCAGTCTCATTTCTACTGGGCTAAAGACAGAAATCCCAGAGGGCTACATGCTGGAAGTTAAGAATAAGTCAGGCATTGCATCTAAGCGACAACTAGTCGTGGGTGCCTGTGTTGTTGACCCCGGCTATGACGGAGAGATATATGTCAACTTACACAACATCGGAGTAGAAACTCAGATTATTAAGCCGGGAGACAAGATTGCTCAGGCTGTCCTCGTGCCAGTAGTCCACTGCGGCATTGAGGAGGCGACTGGGGATAATCTCAATAACGGCTCTACTCGTGGCGAAGGTGGCTTTGGGTCTACGGGTGACCGCTAATGGGCAAACTATCCAAGAAGTTAGGCAGAAAAAAGCAACTTGACGCAAAGAAAGCAGCAGAGGACAAACTTGTTCGGCAAGTGGGCATGTTTGGATTACGCCCTGATAACTGCTCAATCTGCTCAAAACCATTTGACAAAGACAGCAAAGAGATGGCAATGACTTGGCGTGTAATCGTCAGTGAGGAAAAGAAGAAAGTAACCCTAATCTGCCCCGAGTGTCAAGAAAAGATTGACGAGGGGATGAAAAAAGTATTTGGAGGAAACGATGACGAAGCAGGAGTTTAAGCAGTTCTGCATTGACAACAATCTACGCTATAAGAAAGATGGCTGCGGTGACCCAATCAGTCCAAGTAGAAAAGGCTTGAAGACAGATCAGATATATTGGACTGGCGAAGAAGAGCTTGGCATTTACGCCGAGAGAGAGACGCAGAAGAAGTTTACTTTCTTAAAGCAAAAGCTGGTCAGAGAATATGGTCTTCGCCTTAACCAAGAAGGCGATACTGACGCAACATTTATCGCAACAAAAGAGCAGGCACTCAAGGTTGCCTCGTTTCTTGGTTGTGCGAAGAACGCAGTATCTCAAGAGACAAGAGACAAAATGAGCAGACTTTTAAAAGAGAGGTTATACAATGGTTAATCACCCAAACCCATATCCGGCACAACAGTTTCTTTCTAGGTGCCCACTCTATTGCAGTTTTGATGATGTTTTGCTCGTACCACACTACTCAGATGTTGAAAGCAGAAAGGCATTATCAGTTGAAAACGAGTTGGGCGACATCAAGCTCGGGTTGCCAATCATTTCTAGTCCAATGGATACCGTCACAGAGGTAGATATGGTTTCTACCATAGATGCCCACGGAGGTCTAGGAATTATCCACAGATACAATTCGATACAGGGACAGGTCGATTTAGTCAAGTCTGCCAAGGAAAAGGGCTTGACCAACATTGGCGCAGCCATCGGCGTGACGGGAGATTATCAAGAAAGGGCGCAAGAATTAGTTAAGGCTGCTGCTAATATCTTGTGCGTTGATATAGCACATGGGCACCACTCCATGATGCGTGATGCCCTAAGACATCTAAAGGAGAGCTATGGAAACTCTATTCATATTATGGCAGGAAATGTCGCCACGGGACAAGGCGGACTTGATCTTGCTCTTTGGGGGGCTGACAGTATCCGCGTTGGCATTGGCGGCGGCTCAATTTGTTCCACGAGACTAGTCAGCGGTCATGGGGTACCAACCCTACAGTCTATCATTGATTGTGTGACTGCTGGCTGCCCTGTCCCGATTATTGCTGATGGTGGCATGAAAACTAGTGGCGATATTGTTAAGGCATTGGCTGCTGGTGCTGACTTTGTTATGCTCGGTTCAATGCTGGCTGGTACCGACCAAGCACCCGGACAAGTATTTGACAATGGTAACAAAAAATATAAAGTCTATCGCGGCATGGCATCAAGCGAAGCCCAAGTAAACTGGAGAGGGAAGACCTCCACACCAGAGGGCATCTCTACGACTATCCCGTACAAGGGAGATGCCAACAGCATCTTGGCTGACCTCAAGGGCGGCATCCAAAGCGGTATGTCTTATTCGGGAGCCAGAACAATCCAAGAGTTACAAGCGAAAGCACAGTTCATTCAGCAGACCTCGGCGGGAAGAGGCGAGAGTCACACCCACATATTGACGAGGAACAAATGAGCAAGTTAGAACTAAATCCACAAGAGGAGTATAAAAAATTGTGCTTCACATGTGCCAACAAATCTCATGCTGACTTAAAGATACGACTGATGCACGACGGGTTAAGTCAGGGTGCCCTATTCAGAATTCTGATGCATGGATATATTCAACAAGATGAGAATGTCATGGTTTTTATCGACAACTTTAAGGAAAGGTACGGCATTCAGAATAAAGTACATATCAGAAAATCTAAAAATCTTCGATCTCAAGGAAGACAGCTAACAGAGCATTTTGCTCTCAAGCCAGATGAGCTAGAAGATATATTTGATTTAATAGCACAGGAGCATCCAGACCTATGAGAGAATGTTGTGAAAAATGCCTAGAATGGAATGTGTCATGTCCTGTAGAAAACTCTGACTGTAGGCATTGGATTAATTATGAAGACGATTCTAATTGCACTTTAATAGCGGTAGACAATAACAGCGGGGATCCAATGACTTTGAGAGAGGTGTCGAAAAGAATAGGTGTCTCTTTTGTCAGAGTCAAACAAATTCAGACAAAAGCTACCGAAAAACTAATTACCTATAGGCAAAAAAACAAATGTTTTGACTAAATAAAAAATGTAGTGCTTTTATGATATTAGCACACTATTTATAAGTGCTATTCTTATTTTACAAGGAGATATATAAAATGAGCAAGAAAAATCTTTTGAATGAATCTACCATTCGTAAATTCATGAAATTAGCTTCCATCGAGCCTCTAGCCAGTGATTTTATTGGAAGAATTAAGGAGTCCGATGAAGAACTTGAGGAGCAGTGGAAGCCGGGGGATGTTAAAAAAATGAAGAACCTCCCCACCCCCGGAGAAGGCGAATCAGTTGCCGATTTTGAAGCAAAACTCAAGAAAGCCGCCTCTGGCGAAACCCAAGTTGCCACACCTCCATCTTCGCCGCCTGCGCGACCGAAACAATCCCCCGAGGAGTTAGCGAAACAAAAGGCTGCTAAACAACTCAAGGTTATGGGGGCGGCAGCCAATAAAGTCAATAGGGGACAATCAGTAAAAGACTTTGAAGATATGCTTGATAAAGCCCTTAAGGAGGAAGACCTAGATCCTGACCTTGGGGCTGCTGAAGAAGAGCTTGAGCTTGGCGCTGAAGAAGAGCTTGAGCTTGGCGCTGAAGAAGAGGAGGCGGCACCATCCGCCGAAGTTTCTCTTGATGAAGAAGAAGTCGAAGCACTTAGAGCAGCACTTGAAGCAGCACAATCTGTAATGGATAAGTTGGAAGGTGGTCTTGAAGATGAGCCCATGGGCGATGACGACTTGGGCGCTTTTGATGATGAAGCGGATGACGAACTAGACGCCGAGATTGATGATGATGAATCAATGCCTATGGCTGAAGAGGACGAAACCCTCGCAGAAACAATTTATAAGCAAGTGCTAAAAAAACTTTCTAATAGAAGATAAAAAGATTGCATTTTTAATATCTCTTTGATATAATAAGGGCATCCATAAGGGTGTCCTTTTTTTTTGCTTTGGGAGGTGTATATGGATTTCTGGATGGCAGCATCTTTGTTTTTTGGTGGGATTCTTTCCTATATTGTTCTATCTAACTTCTTGGCTATCCATCAAACACGAAAGGTAGCTGAGACAATAGAAGAATCTCTGGTAACCTATTTGGCAGTCGTCGCGCTAGGCTTCTCTGAAATCGTGCAATTAAAATATGAGTCTTTGCGAGAATCAAACGCAAGTCAGGAATTTATAGACAGAACACTCGAAGAGGATCACAAAATTTATGAGGCATGGAAGAAGCGCATGGGAACCGAAATGGGCAAGAACTTTCCACTTAAGTTTAGAGATATGGATCCAAACTACGATTGGGATGGTGCTTTGAGGTCGTTGGAATATACTTACTATAACAAGAACTTGACAAAGAGGGGCTAAGTGCAATTATATGAAAACAAAAAAGACACCAAAAAGTAAGAAACTCTCCTCCCCCGCGCAGGAACCCGTGGAAGAGAAGACACAAGAAGAAATAGAGCAAGAGCTTGCAGGGGCACTCGAAGAACTTTTCCAAGCCAAACCCCCAGAGTCCAAGCTGAGAATCGCTGAACTTTATGGAATCATCGACGAAGAAATGGCAAGCAATATTGTTGCTTCCATGTTAATCTTAAAAGACACAGGCAGAGAGATTGCCTTGGAGGGTGATAAGGAAGTGGAAACCTACAAGCCGTTTGAGCTTTTCATCTCCACTCCCGGCGGCACGGCAGTTGATATGTTTGCCATCTACGACACCATGCGTATGGTAAAGGAAGACTGTGAAATCCACACCATCGGCATGGGAAAGGTAATGTCAGCAGGTGTCTTGCTCTTAGCAGCAGGCACCAAGGGCAAGCGCAAGATTGGTGCCAACTGTAGAGTAATGATACACAG
>CETC01158434.1_pt1 | contig 10058 bp, 6 predicted proteins | sample 326911 | NCBI WGS metagenome assembly CETC01 (sample SAMEA2622694, study PRJEB7988) | marine metagenome | isolation source: saline water (ENVO:00002010), including
AAAAAAAACGGAGGCACGGATGCCAGACTGGAAGAAAAATATACGCCATATCACCGACGGCGAAGCAGTCTCCTCAGGAGTAACTAGCCGTCCGGATAAGGCCCTTGAGGGTAATCTTCAGTACCTCAAGGATCTCGTCGATGCAACACAACTAGGTGAAGTCCTTGTAATTCGGGATGCTACGGTTAGTTCTGACGTACTCGTCGGACAACCTGTGCACTGGAATGCTACCACGGGCCGGTTCGAAAAGGCGCTTGCTGTCATAGAGACAAACGCTGAGTCGAAGACGACCTCCCCCAAAGCATCCGCCGAAGTAATTGGTGTCGTCCAGAAGAAGACGAACTCCACGCTCGCGGACATCGTCACGATGGGTTGGGTAGAGCTGGATCTCTCCAACGCTATTGATGATGAGATTATCGCTGGGCGGTATTATTTATCGGCCAACGAGTCAGGTAAGCTCACGAAGCAGCGACCACCTGTTAGTGTTCCCGTGTTATTTACGGACGGTGTTGGTAATGCATTAGTACTGCCTATTACCCGTAACTTCCTGAATGACCATATTCACTACTCATTCGACCTTACCTGTCGACCTGCTGGCGATCATTACCACTTGTCAGGACGACACGAGATTACCAACCCTGATTCATCACAACAGGGTTGGTTACCAGCTGACCATGAATCTTTTGGTGGTAAGGCTCCTAGCAAGGCGGTCTTTGGGTACAACCTGGCTGCACACGATGAACTAGAGTCTGTCTGGCCTCCGCTCCCTATTACAGCAGCTGCTATGACCTGGGACAAAGGAGATAACGAAAACAACCAGACTATCGGCGGTGTAGATATCCCACTGGGACTGGATGGCCTTTGCCACATAGATGCTAATGGTATCTGGTGGATGTCTGACTGCGACGGTAACGTACCGTGGCCGGAAGACCTGGTAGATTCTTCCAGTTCTTCTGCATCCTGGTTTGAAGACGGGTACGGTTCACTGGATTCAGAGGGATCTTATTCATCCTCAAACTCGTCCGAGTCTCACTTCATCCCTGAATGTCCGCACTTTGATAAGATGCGGCTCACCATTCATTACGCACGGATGTCCTTTGCAACGGATAAGTCAGTTGTAACGTCACTGCAACCCGCTGAAGACAGTCCTATTAAAGTGCAGAACTGTGCAGGAAAGGACTCCACTACAGGGGATCTGTTCCTGGATCTTAGTCTGGACTTAGCTGTTATTGATGCTGAGAAAGAGGGTTACCAGGTTGTTAAGACTGTTGAAGGCGCTGAGTACAAGCGGGGTCCTGTAGTTGAAGGCCTCTTTGCCGGAGGCGATGCTCAGCTTAGTTCTTCAAAGACGCTGGACGTAGACGGTAATACACTCTACCAGGGTCGCGTAACTGTTACAGTTCCCACGGATATTGCTGGTAGAGAACTAATGCCACAGATCGTCCGTCTGGATGATGTAATGGAACGGTACTACGACGAAGTACCTTACCTAGGTTTCTCCAGCGGGCGCGAGAGTAGCATCCGAATTCGATTCCATGTACCGCCTACAGGTATTAGTGCATCAGCCACGATGAAACTTCGCGTGGCTATCCTGGGTCGCATATCGGGTACGCTGCCTGACTTATCGGTGACGTACCGAAGAATACCCCGTGGAACCAGCTCTGCCGCTGCCTTACCTACGTCTACATCCGATGAGAAAGCTGTCACATTTGATCCAACGTCAATTACGCTGGCATCAGCTAATCAGTATGCAGAAGTAGAGAGCGCATCTTTCCCAGCTGCAGTAGACGGGAACATTGAAGCGGGTGACACGTTACTAATAACGATCACACGTGGATCATCAGATACTTACGCCGGGGAGCTAGGGCTTCTTCGGATCGGTGCAATTTTTGATTAGATGGGTCTAGGAAATGCCGCGAGGAACGTGGAATCTAGAGTGGTTGAATCATAATTCGCAGCGGTCTTACCCGCTCGCCGAAGACGCCACCAAAGTCGACTCTTCCGGGACCTTCGAGGTTCCGGATAACTTTATCGTGGAGTTGTACTTCCCGGTACAGGGCACAATGAACGTGGATCCTTCCAAGTTCTTTCTGCGCTCCATTGCTATCTTTGCCAGTGGCTACAACATAGCAATCGCTTACAACGATGATGCGACGAGCCCTACTATCGTTTCTTCCGTGAATATCCCCAAGAGTACGCACACTGAGAATACAAGTTACGCGCTTGCAGGAACAAACGATTTTGATGACTCTGTTGGCAAGATTGTTATCGGTAAGATTGATGCGCTGGAGTTGGCCGGGGAGGCTCAGTACACGTTCACTTACGATGACGGGAAACTCGATCCCGATACAATCCGTCCGATGATTCGGGGTATCAGTTCTATCGTTTTAATCAACGGCACTGAGGAGAGTGAAAGACTCTACGGAGATATCGAACTACAAGCAGGAACAAACATACGGCTAACACCAATCGTTTACTCGGATGGCAGCGATCCCAAGATCAGAATTGATGCCATAACCGGAGAGGGTCTTGTAGAAGATTGTGTTTGTGACGATGAGCCAGACTCAGGCCCTGGTATTCGCCGTATTAACGGTGTCCCGCCAACAGCGTCTGGTGACTTTACTTTATTAGGCGATGATTGCCTTGAAATTAGCCCAATTACTCATGGGTTACAGCTGAGGGATATTTGTTCAGACCCTTGTTGTGGTTGCGCGGAGTTAGAAGCCGTTGTGAGTGACTTGGAAAGATTTGGCGAAGCAGCAACAACATTACGGAACTTTGTTAATCGGTTAGAAGCCGAGGTTTCACAGTTCCATTCTGTTGTACTTGGTTCCCGTCTAAATGACAGGGGGTGCCTGGAGTGTTAAATGGTAGATATTACGCCCTTGGGTGGACGTGGCATCAGTGTAAATCCTGAAGGTACTGATTATCCATTCGTTGATCCAGATGATGATGTTCGTGGAGTATTAGCTGACGCATTCGTGGCACACGAAGTGCGTACGGCTGTGCTACCGCTACGTCTGGTGAAAATGACCAACTTTGACGCTGCACTGCCCTGTTCTTCTGAATCCAGCGAATCCTCTGAGAGTACTTCTTCTTCTGCAGCGGTAGATCGCGCTGACGTGCTTATCACAGATGACGTAGGGCAAATCATTTGCGACACATCCCTTCTGACTGACGCACATTACCGACAGACAGACTTTGGAACTCGCTTCCGTATCCATGAGTGGATCCAGGAAGATGATACTGTTGGGGGACAACGCGCGTTCGTATGCAGAGTGGTACAGCATACAGCTTTTGAAGACGAAGAAGACGTGCACTGTATTCCAAACGTCTTAACACCTACAAGTAACGTACTGGATGAACGTGTTTCCCAGTTACTCCCTAAACGTATTAGGTCTATTACAGTCAACACTGTGAAGCTCCGGGAACGTATCCGCATAACTAACGGGTACAACACACGACTATTCCAGGGTAGCGACACAAGAACAACTACAGCAGCTGCTATCCCTACATCTGTACTACCTAGTCCGCGGTTTCCTTTTCAGGACAGCGCCAAGATATTACGGAATAAACAACGAGTCACCATTAGCGCTAACCCTGGAGATGGCCTAGGCGTATTCCCTGGATGCCCGGAGTTAGACGTGATACTACGCCGTATCAACGGTGTCAGCCCGCAGGGGCGTGTCCATGCTGATGGAACACCATATGCAAACGCAGGTAACTTCCTGTTAGGCGCAGAAAAGTGTTACTACGTAAGACAACCTACGTCGCTCATAAACAATAAGGCGATTCCAAGTAATGCTACGTTACGCGTAGGTAATGATTGCGGCCCCTGCTGTGAGTGCGTGGAGTTCGCCAACACGTACAAGGCTATGAAACGCCTGTGGGATCGATTCAAAACCCTGGGAAGTCGTTCTGAAGCTGTCCGTAATATGTACCAGGACAACATGGACCGCTGGACTTCCCAGAAGTCATGCCGTGAAGGTCGTCCATTACGTCTTGCGATGGACCAAAGCTTCGGCAGTGATGTCCTGATTGTGAGCACCGCAGGTGCCATCTGCAATTCCAGTGACGAATGTATTACCAACGTACAGCTGCACGTTTGTTTTTCCTGCCCTGAAACGGGTGATAGTTTAGCAGATTCTTCTTCGGTGACAGAGCCTACAGTAGGTCCACTGGTTTGTAATAGTTCGATATCCTCATCAGGAGGAGGTGGTTCACGGACGCCCTACCAACCTGAAGGTGAATGGCCTTGTTACACGTTCAACTGGAACGAAGTAGATCCTGGGCACGCGGTTAACTTCAGGATGCAGATGCGCTTCGAATGTCAGGAATTATGTTCACCATTGCGCGCTACGCTAACAGCCACCATTAATGGAGAGGTTATCGATCAACAGTTGCACCATAACCTGGACGTAGAATGCGAGGAGTGTGAATAACATGATTCGCAATCATGATTGGTACAACCTGAACAGTACACGGAATTATCCTCTGGATGATTCTGCTACAGGCGTGTCAGACGAGGGAACCGAACTCCCGAGTAACGTTATCGTGGATTGTCACATACGTATTCCCCGCGCTGTAGGTAAATACATATACGTAAGTAGCGTTAACGTTACTGAGAATATCGTATCGGTTACCCTCGTGGCTGCTGATAGTGTTACCGCAGAGAAGGGTGGATCTCCTTTCGTAGCGGACTTCACACCACTAGCGGTTGTTACGGTTACTAACCCTGAAGAATACAAACCATATCCATTGGATGCCATGTATCCCGGTGTAGGTGGTTGGATTGTATTTGGTAGTGGTATCAGCACACCGTTCCGAACCGACTTCACAACTCCTGATCAATCCTTTTTTGCACCTACTGTAGGGCGTTGGTACGACGACCTCCCAGTACCGTCTGCGCAAAAAGAGGGTTTGTCTGAAAAATTGACAGGCCTTGTAACACTCCTAGGCAGTAGTACTGTTTCCGTGAAAAAAGAAGAACGTGTCATTCAGGGAGTTACACGAGACGCTATCGTGATAAGTGCTATAGACACACCGGAAAACAACCTACTTGAAAGCTTGGTAGGGCCTTGCGGTAAGCGTCCTGAAAGCGGCACCTGCGAAGCGACCCCGATTGAATTCATTAATACAGTGGATCCTGATTGTGACGGTAACATAGACATCCGTTTCATAGGTGAGCTTACGACCATCTATCCGTACTCATCCCTAAGTTCCGGCGCGGAGATCCCTACGCGGGGATTAGAAATAGACTTCGGTCTGGGTATTACGGATGCATGTGTCACACAGGAATGCCTGCCAGATGACGAAGGTGTTCTATGTACCGAGTACACAGATCTCTGCGAATCTAGTAGTTCTCAAAGCCTTCCTGGAGAAGAGGAAGAGGAGGAATCCTCCTCGTCTGAATCCTCTGAAGGCAGTTTATCAATGTCAGAGAGTTCCTGCGGATCACTTCCTTACGGCACATCATTCGATGAAGGTATTGACGCCGACTTCGTAGTGAAAGAGGGGTTATGGGACTTAAAGAGTACTTCTGGTGTAGCGCCGGAGTCCGAGGCAGCTGAGAGCCAGGGATGGGGCGCTATTACAACTGGGTTGGACCGGGTTTATAGGCCAAAAGACTATGGTGATCGTAACGTAGCCATCTGGGACTCCTGTGACTATGAAGCGTTGGTAGGCTTACCCTACACGGATATAACTCGTGAGCGTCGTATCTGGACAGACCTGTACATTCCATCAGAAGGTATGGCCGGTTTAGTACTTAACTACAGGAAGTCACCTTACACGGGTAACCCACACTATTTCTTCGCGGGTATAGACACCACAGCGTCTCAACTGGTTCTAGGTAAGTTTGCCGGTAACGGTTGGACAGAGGTAGCTGGTAGCGGACTTGTACCGCTAGTTAAGGATCAGTGGTATCGTCTTGTCACCCATGTGTATGGTGTAGACCAAGAGACATCAATTGTTAAGGCCTTTGTATACAAGATCGACATGGACCTGATTACGAACTGGCCAGATGAAGCTGCCTGCGATCCTGTAGTGGCTGTAACGATTACCACAAATACCTTTGGTTCAATACGATCACACTCTGACACTACCTACTCTTACACCGGTAAAGCCGGGTTATTCGGGTGGACTTCTTACGGAAGTTCTACCGCTGACATAGCGTACTTCTCCCAATTTAACTTTGATAAGGAGGTGACGCCGCAATGACCCGTATACTTCACCCGGAATTTCGTGATAGGCAGGATGATTCGTATTATCCATTTGGGGATACAGCGTCATTAGCCACTACTGACGGTAACAAGATCTTCTCCGACACGTTCATTGACGCGGCTATTTACCCAATAGGCGGCGGACATGACACGGCGTTAACCAAGATCGTGGTGGGTACAGGTCGAGAAGCCACTATCTACATTGGGACAGCGCAAGAGCCTGAGCTTGCCTCCGGTACTGTAGACTTCCTGGCTCCAGGAACGACGGTAGTATTATCAGATAAGTACAGCAGACCCGCAGGGATGCTCCTGTCTGATGCTACGCGCCTTTCTATTTTCCAATCATGGAGTGCCGGGACTTACCAGTTTATAAACGCCCCGTTTGCCGCGTCCGTAATCACACCGATGCCTGCAGTAGGCGTACGAGGGTTTATTACCAAGGACGGAGATCATATTGAACTGTCCTACGGGGATACCTGGTTAGTGGGTGAGAATGGTGCCGTAGTTAGGAAAGACGGCAATACGATACGCGTAGACTTCATCGGTGACCCGTTGTTCCGTCGTAGGTTATGTCTGGAGGATGCTCTCTTTGATACGCCTAATTTCCTGCGCACTATCAATGGGTATGAACCGGACGACCACGGAAACTTCAACCTAACGGTAGGGGAGCACGCAGCGCTGGATACTGTGCTGCGTATTACACCGAACGAAGCGGGTCTAAAAATTACAGCAGCAGGCCAACCATTAGAAACAACACGTATTACTAGGGACTAATAACACAGATGCCAGTCACAGGGTTCTATAACGATAACGCCAACAGGTCGTATCCATTCGTGGATGACTTGTCTGAGGGTTATACCAGGCTAGGAGAGATATCAAGCTCTTCCGGTGATAGCTGGTTTGACCCTTCGTCATCGTCTGAACACGCCTCGAAACTACCTTCGAGCGCTGTTGTGGACTTCGGTTGCATCCTGGGCGTGGAAGCTACCTACGTAGACGGTGTTAACAGTGTATACCTGTATGGCGTTGCGCGGGTTGAAGACTTCTTGATATTCGAGTTCCGTTGCGACGATCCTGCAATGGCTTCGCATAATCTCGTCTTCGTACGAAAAATCGACGACCCTGAGTATTCTATTGAACATAAAGACGCCACACCGCAGGCTGTGTTCAATACTGATGGAACGATTACGTACCCGTCTGTTGTAGAAGATAGGCTTTGTGACACACGGCCTTTATGGGAAGGTTACCTAATCACAGGTGATCTCACAGATCTGGCAGATATGTTGTCTGCATCGGGTGAGCAATGGTATGCCGACGGTAAAACCCTTACCATCGAACCAGCGCTTGTTCAAAACATGAAGAAGACGTACCTGCGGTCAGTCAGCTTGGCAAATGAAGCCCGTACTATCGCTGTTCCTACGGAGAGTTGTTCAGAGGCAGGCGATGGTGATTCTTCCGCAGGTACCTACCTTGTAAACGCTACGTGCGTGGATGGCCCCCTCGTATTCAAAGAAGGTTACAACTGTAGGATTCTTCAGAGTACGTTTGATAACAGTCTCACATTCTTTGCGAGCGCAGGCGCAGGCGGTGGAGAGCCTTGCGAAGAAGTATCCCTAACTGCTACTGAAACACCTCCAGCTGGTAGTAAGTTACTCAGTGGAGGGCCTTCCTGCTTTGACCTGCTTACGTCTATTAACGGGGTGTTCGGTAGTGGACATTCACCTAGTGTACTGAGCCTCATAGCAGGACCTGGTATCCGTATCAGTCCTACAGAGGGCGTGCCACACTCTCTGGACATCAAGTTTGATCTCCAGGACTTTACGGTGTGTATAGCCCCGCCAGCAGCATCGTCAGAATCCCTGGGATCCATAGACGGTAGTGAATCTGAGAGTAGTGTATCTTCCAGTTCAGCGTCTATTCCGGATGGCCCTGATTACGATTGTGGAACATGTGGCGAACGCGGTTGGACATGGGTGGCTGCATCAGGTGCGTGGGTGGCAAACACGGGAGGACCTGAGTGCGGCTCCTGCGCCGATTCTGACCATGACTGTGTTGAAACAGCTCCTTACTGGTTCGATGAAGGGCAAGAGTGCGAAACAGGTGACTGTATAGACGGTACCAGCCTAACAACTAACTGCGAATGCTGCTGTTGTGGAACAGCGGATATCGCTAATAGTCCTTTCGGTACTACATGGAATAACGCCTGGACAGTTGTCACGAATAACTGTGATGCAGGAGGGACTGTTACACTACCGACCTTCAAAGCACCACCTGGTACGGAAATAACTATCTGCTGCGACTGCGCTAGTAGTGTATCCAGTGCTTCAGAAACTTCGTCGGAGAGTAGCGAGGGAACTGGTAGCGAGTCTTCCAGCTCTTCTGAACCACTGGAAGAATCCAGCGAAAGCCTGTCTTCGGAGGAGAGCTGCTCGCAAGCGTGTGATACCTGTGACAGCAAAGGCTACTATGCAGTAGTAACACCTCTTATCGCGGACGGTTTTGGTGGACATACGCCTGGGCAACCTTACACGCCTGCGTATGGCGAAATGATTAATGGTTGCGGTCCTTGTTGGGATATGTGCTGCGACGGCTACGAGCCACGTAAGCATGATATCTGGCATCAATACCCCGATACGATTGCAGACTTTGCATTCAATTGTCCACCAACCCCGGGTGAGAACGCGTTTGATGGTGCTGCCGGAGAGGTTACAGGTCATATCGTTAAGTGGTACTGCTGCGAAGATACCATAGAACAATCATCCGAATGCTCTGAGTGTGACTCAGATGGTTGGGCGCTTTGGTGGGCAGACACAACTGCCAAGGGGTATCCAAACAATATCACGTGGTATCCGGTTAAGGACCAACGTCGTATAGGTGGGTTCCAGCCAGAACAATGCTGCCCACCAGCAGAACCTAACCAACCAAACCCATCTGCGCAGCCTAACTTCACACCACCAACAGGTTTTGAAGCACCGCCGGAACATGTATTTAGAAAAGAATGCTGTGGGTGTGATGATGTTGTGGTTACAGATTGGAAAGATGGACGCGCCGCAGGTGATTACTCCTGTACATGTTCTTGTGGTTGGGCATTTTGGTGGAGTCCTGGCGGCGGTATGCCCAGTTGTAATACAGAACATGACTGGTCGTTAATGACTTCCAGTTGTACGACAGGCTGCGAACCTGCTAAGCCATGTCCTGGGGATACAGGTCCTGAGATACTTGATTCAGGTGGGTTCGGTATTGATGCCGTGGTTCTCGTTACTTGTTGCGAAACAAGTTAAGGAGTTAATAAAGCGTGGTTGATCGTAATATCTTTGACTTCTCGAATTGTCCTATTGAGTCAATTCCGTCTATTGCGGATTTTGATTTCATTAGTGACTGCGTGGTTCCTCCGTCTGAACCACCTATATTCGATTGTCCTGATATTGAGATCGAATCACCTATCCCTGGGCCTCCCGGTCCTCCCGGTTCTCCTGGACCTCCTGGCCCGCAAGGTCCACAAGGACCGCAGGGACCACAGGGACCACAAGGACCGCAGGGACCGCAGGGACCACAGGGACCACAGGGTCCGGAAGGGCCGCAGGGCCCACAAGGTCCCCAAGGTCCTCCTGGTATAAACGGACCACAGGGACCACAGGGTCCGGAAGGGCTTGGACCGCAAGGGCCAGCGGGACCGCAAGGACCGGAAGGACCCCAAGGGCCCTATGGTGGTCCACAAGGTCCGCAGGGACCAGAAGGACCTCAAGGTCCACAAGGGCCTTATGGTGGTCCAGCCGGACCTCAAGGTCCTCAAGGCCCGCAAGGTCCTCAAGGCCCACAGGGTCCCGGGGGTGATGA
>CETC01005756.1_pt1 | contig 10052 bp, 25 predicted proteins | sample 326911 | NCBI WGS metagenome assembly CETC01 (sample SAMEA2622694, study PRJEB7988) | marine metagenome | isolation source: saline water (ENVO:00002010), including
AAGATGGTACATCTAATTATTCTTTACCTAAAATAGATGAAGGTTATCTTGGCTGGTCGGATCATATTTTACAAGTCGCATTTTATTGGCTGTCAAATAACAAAAAAAAGAAACCTCACTTATTAGTAATTAATGAAAAAGATTATAATGTTTTTACTCCAGATAATTGCGATGATTTAAAACCAGAAAATTTAGAACTTCAATTAAATAAAATGGCAATAGTTGCCAAACGTAGAGAAAGAGTAATGGAAAACCATGCTGGTAAAACTACTTGGTTCCAAGATATTCCATGTGATTTCGACCACTTCTTTTGGAACGGTTTAGGAGATCACAAACAAGCAGCAATGAAACTATGGGGTTTACTATGAGAGAAGATAACTCAATGATTAATCCTCAATCTTGGCTGCTGAAAAAAGAATTAGTAAAGAAAAAAAACAAATCAAAAGGTATGCTCCTTATATTGATTGTTTTTCTTATCTCCCTCATAGTTATAAGTCATCTCTTTACTAATAACGGTAGCCAGATGCGTTTGATCGAGAGGTTAAACCTGGGTTTTATAACAGGCAGTTATCTTTCCCCAGTTTCATTCATCTGGCTATCAGAAAGGGATTATGGGTAAAGTTATTAATATTAATAAAATTGAAAATGAAATAACAAAGTTAAAAGCTAATGGCGGTATGTGGGAGATTGGCAATGGTAAATTTGCTATCAAACATTTAGAATTAGAAAAATTAGCCAACACTTATAATATTGAAACCAATGTAGAAATAAAACATTGTAATTTAGAAAAAGGTTGTGCAGTAGTTAAAGCTGTTGCAACATTTAACGGTAAAAACTTTTATACACTTGGAGAAGTTTCCCCTCTTAATAATGATTTTATATTTCCTGTAGCTGTAGCAGAAAAGAGAGCTGCGGATCGAGCTATTCTTAAAGCTCTTGGTATTCATGGTAATATTTATAGTTCAGAAGAATTATCAAATATAAAAAATAATAATAATCAAAATACCGGTATAGATTTAAACCAGGAAACAATCATTTTAGAAAGAATTAAAAACGCAAGTCATCAAGCAAACTTGGAACAAATTAAAAGTCAAAATAAAGATTTCTTAACAGAGCTAAAGAAACAAGATTTAAAAAGGTACGAAAAATTAAAACAAGCCTTTTTAAATAGAAACCAGCAATTCATAGGAGGATAATATATATGGCTGATTTTAAAAATAAACCAAAAGACCCAAACTGGATGTGTACCTTTTCATTGAAGAGGAACCCAGATAAAAAACCTGGCGATAATAAACCAGATCTAGTTTTGGTGGATAGTGAAAAGATAAATCAAAAATCTGGGAAACCTTATCGTAAGAACTTTACGATTAATGGTACCTGGTGCGAGGCAGCTTGTTATATCCAAGAAAATAAGGATCTAAAAATTACCATTAAGAAAACTGGTGGAGATAAGCCAGCTTCTAATGATGGATTTGACGATCAATTTTAGGGGAAACAATGCAATATGGCTTAACTGAAAAGCAACTAAAACTTTTTAAGTTTATTAAAAGCTATATTTCTAAAAAAAACATATCGCCATCTTACGATGAAATGAAGGTGGCGATAGGTGCAAAATCCAAATGTGGAATTTATGCTAGAATTAAACAATTAGAGGAAAGAGGATGGATAAAAAAACTACCAGGAAAAGCAAGAAGTATCCAAGTAATAAAATGACAAATGCGGATATGTTTAAACCAATGATTTACGATAGTTTAGAAACCCAGGTAGACGGCAATCATTATAAAGGAATGAAGATCCAGCCAGCACAATTTATAAACGAAAATAAACTTCCATTTGCTGAAGGAAATGTTATAAAATACACCTGTAGACATTCAAAAAAAGGCAAAATTCAAGACATCAATAAAGCCATTCACTATTTACAAATGATTAAAGAAAGAGATTACCCAAATGGGTAAAGTTGAAAAATTCTGGTCTGGTTCTGTTTCATTTACAGCTACAGAAACCTTTAAAGATCTGGATACTGCGGTTAAAGCTAGTGTGCCAACTACCGCAGCTAAAATAGTAATTGATGAAAAAACTATCAGTTACGATTTCAATAGGATGAAGGAGGTTAGTAATCCAAATGATAACACACTACCAACACCTGGGAAAAGAAATCCAGGAGAAAGAAAAGGAGAGAAAAAAGTTGAACAGAAAAATAAATAAGTTGTTAAAAGACGATACTGTTCATCCAGCTATTGCTGCTCTTTCTAAACAAAGTCATTCAAAGCTGATTGATATAATTACTTTGAAAGACGAACAAAGTAAATTACCAGGTTAAACTGGTACTTTATAACTATTCTAAACTAATTGAATATTAGTAATACCCTCATTTTGCCTTGATAAATTTGCTTATTTGTCAATTTAATATTTATTTATCCATAAGTGTTGACAAACTAGCAACTAACACTTATATAAATAATGTATGGTAAAAAACTTAAAAAGATACAAGTTCGCTACCTTCTCTGCTTTAGAGAAATACTTTACTAAAATAATCCTTCCACAAAAAAATAAATCTTCAAAGGTTATCGGTAAGGTTTTGCTTGTGTGGGATAAAACAAAAAAGGAGGCTGCTTGATAATTCACTATGTAAAACAAACTGATCCATGGAGAACCTGGATGAAAAAAGATGTTTCATATAAGGTTCCTAAGATCTCTAACAATACCGACAAGGGTAAATGGTTAAATTCTTTTGTTGGTAAATTTTTTACTGGATCTCATAACTATAACTTTGATGGCAAGATCCATGTAAAATTAAAAACTACTCAATTCAAAATGAATAACGATTTATCTGTGATGGTAGCGTGGTTTAAGAATTTAAAAAAACTTAAACAAGATCAGTTTGTTGGAGAAGTTTTTAAGGCTCAATTATACAGAAACAATTTAAAGGAGGCTGCTTAATGTATAAAGGTTATAAAGTTGGAGATAAAATAAAAAGAAAAGATGGATCTATAAGAGTTATTACTCTTTATGATTTACTAGCTGCTCTTGGAGCAGCAGATCTTGCAAATAAAGTTGATACTAAAAGTTGGAAAAAATTTGATAAGTTTTTTCATGGCTTTTTAGTTGCTGCAAGATTAGTAAAAAACGCTGCTGGAAAAAAACTTTTAAAAGAGCTTAATATTGAAGTTGGCAACGGCAAGTTAAACATGGATGCTATCTTAGAAAATCACAAACAATTAAATAAGGAGGCTGCTTAATGAATAAACTATATCAAAAATGCAAAGCTAAATATGATGCAGAAGTTTCCCAGGGAAATAAAAATCCCTATGTTTCAATTTCTGCTACAGAGTTAGCAACTTTAATTCTTGAAGGTATTAAAAAGAAATATCCTCAATACAAGTTTGCAAAAAGCAGTAAGTATTTTGCAGGAGGCTGCTCTGTAGATATTTATTTACAGGATGGTTGGAAAAAAGGAGTTACCAAAGAACAAACAGATGAGATGCAAAAGTTTGTAGATACTTATTCTGGTGCAGGTTTTGATGGCATGGTTGATTACAAATACTATGAAGATATTTGGTTAATGCCAGATGGATCTGTTGCTGCTGCAGATAACAATGGAGGTGGAGCTGTTACTGGTGGTTCCGTTCAAGGTTATGATTATCCAAAACCAGTTGAGCAGGCAGTAAAAGTTTCTTCTGGAGCTTGGGTAACTTTCAACAGTAATCCAAAATATGGCAGCAAAGACTATGAGCCATATTGGGAGCAGAAGAAAAAAGAATATGCAGAAAAAGAAAAACAAAAACAACAAGGAGCTGTTTAATTGAAATTTCAAGTTCAAAGAGTTAATAACTCCAAGGGTCATCTTATTTATTGGAAGGTTGTTGGTTATGAAGGTAAACAAAAAATTACCGTTAAAGAAAATGGAGAAACAGTTAAGTTTCAACCAAATCAAAAAAGACAAGCTAATATATATAAAGATAGTTTAAAACCAGAAGAAATTAGTTTACCTGGTGGAAGAGTTAAATTTGAAAATGCTTTTTCAGATTATTTTAAGTATTTAAAAAACGATAAACTTAACCAGGAAGAGAGTAACCATGTTAAAATTAGCCTGTTAAAGCTCCATATCCAGCCGTATATTAACAAAGTTTGGGTTAATGAGTATATCTTAGCAGATTTTTTAAAGTATACCCTTCCAAGAGTTAATAGCAGTAAAAAATGGGTTAATAGAAATAAAGGAACTTTAATTCAATTAAATAAAACCATTGGTAAAAAAACTATTAAATATGCTGTTGCAGAATTTAAGTTATTTTTAAAATACTGCAAAGCAAATAAATGGCATATAGACGAAAGTATCTTAGACTTTCAATTCCACAAAAATTTCTTTCAACAGGTTCCAAAAGATTATTGGATCCCACAATATGCAAATGTTGTTAGATTATGTAATGAAGAACACGATATAAAAATGAAAGCTCTTTATAGATTGGCAGCTGAGACAGGTGCTAGACCAAATGAAGTTGTTGCAATCTGTTATAATGATGTAGATTTTGATAAAGGATTAATTCACTTTAGACATTCTTTAGATAAAAAAAGTAATTTTAGAGAAAACTTTTTAAAGACCGACAGCTCCAGAAGATCCGTTGAGGTGTCAGATCTTTGTTTAAATATATTAAAATTACATATGCAGAACCAGATTTTTCCTAAAAAAGAAGGTTTATTAAAAAGAGTATTTAATATTACTAAAGGAACAGCTTATAAAAAAATTAAACAATCTACTAAAAAACTGGGTATTGATTGGCAAGAAGGATTTGCTGTGTTTAGACCGTTCAATAGTTCTTTAGTTAGAGACATGAAAATTCTTACTGATAAACAATTCCAAGATAGATATGGCTGGACCAATCTAAAAACATTTGGAAAGTTTTATCAAAAGGATCTTAATATGAATAAGACAAAAAGACTAGCTGCCATAAACAATCTAATAAAAGGATAAAATATGGATGCACTACACTATAAAGGAAGAATTGCAAAGTTTCTCTTTGCCTTTAGGTTCCTAGATAAAGTTATAGATAATGGCAATGGTTCACAATCAAGATTGCCAAAACATAAAAACCAAACAGTTCATGCTAAAGCACAAGGTAAAACTTTTCAGCAAGTACAAAAACAAGAAAAGGGTCAAAACGGAATACCAGCACATGATTTGTTTTTATTATTAAAAAAGGAAGGTTACGACATTAACTTAATGTTTAATACTAATCCAGAAGAGGTATTGGCAAAGATAGATAAGAAATACCACAAAAAAGTATTAGAGAATTTTGCTAGAGTAGATAAAAATATAGAACAAGAAAGGAAACTCCAAGCAAAATATAGACCAATGCTCCCAAAGTTAGAACGGGAGCTTGCATATCAATCAACATATAAAGGATAATATGTTTAAAACAAAGGTGGGGAGAAATCCCCACTTTAAAATATGACAATTAAAAAAGATCTTTATGTTTGGGTAGTAAAAAATGGTTCTAATAGACCAAAAAAAATTAAATTAAAAAAATTAATTAATACTCTTAATCTTGAATTATTTACTAAAAAATTCTTTGTGAATAAAGAAGAAGCTAAACAATATATTAAAGGAGGTAAATAAATAATAAGTTAAGAAAGATTGGCGGGGATCCATACTCCCCGCCTATAATAATTCACTCCCCACTTTACTCCCCACTTAAAAAAAAATATTAATTATCAACACTTTTTTTAGAGGAGCGATAGCATTTGAACCTACCGTTAAAATCTCCGATTTGTATTGTTATATAACAGTTTCTTTCTTAAATTGTAAAAAAATAGTTGACAAATATACCTATAAAATAACCTTTTAAAATAGTGAAGTTTCTATTTGATACCATCTTTTACTCCCCATATACTCCCCAATTTAAAATTGTCTGGGTGTAGCGAAGCCTGGTATCGCATCTGCTTTGGGAGCAGAGGATCGGAGGTTCAAATCCTCCCACCCAGACCACTATTTGATCTTTATAATTTTTATATTATTATTAATTTATGAAGAAAAAAAAAATTTATACTGCTGAACAAGTAAGAGAAATACACCAAAGAATGAAAAAAGATGTAGAAGAAAGATCTAAATTAAAAGCATTACAAATAAGAAATACTGCTTTTATTTTATTAAAAAAAGACCCTAAAATAAAATTAAATTAATTATTCAAAAGTCTTATCCAAAGCTCTCTGGTTATCATCTTCTTTCATACATTGATAATGAGCTTTAGTTTTATCTAAAAAAGCTACAAAACTTTCAGTATTTTCCATTTCCTTTTTGCAATACCTACATGGTCCAATATTCATTACATATTGAACTGGTTTTACCCACGTCTTTTTTTTCTGTTTTTGCATTTGCATCTAGGAGCTTGCCAGGCAAAGAGCCATTCGGTTACTTTATCTATACCGCCAAAAAATTTTAATAAAATTTTATCAATCATTGCTTATTCCATTTAAAAGTTTGTTTAATACTTTTACTTGTTTTATCTTTACCATTTTCAGAAGTACCATATTCAACAGTAGTTTGATTTGGCTCTAACTTATAAACACAAGCTGTTAAAAATAATAAAGTATAGACTATAACTATTATCCAATACTTCATTTTTTCTTTTTAACTTTTTTTAAAACTTTATTCATTTTCTTGTGTAAGACTTTTTGATCTTGTTGAATTTTCATTAATTCAGATTTTAAATCCCAAGTAGCATGAAGGTTCCAACCAATTAGCGAAACCAAAGCTACTAAAGCTAATCCAACTATTTTATCTTTTATATCCATTATTCCATTATTAATTTAGTTATTTTTTTTTCTCCCATATAAACTTCTATCTCTGCTTTAGATTTAATACATTTATATTGAACTCTATCTCCAGATTTTAATTGCCTCTCGGCTACCCTCTTTCCTTTTAAGCATTTGCTTAAACTATCTTGTATTCTGTGTTCTTTTATTTCGTGATCTACAATTAATAAAAGAGCTATTACTGTTTCTATCATTAGTTATAACTATACCCTGTGTTTGAATTTTCTAATTTTTTAAATAATTGTTCGTGTTGTTTCATAATTTCTTCATCCATATCAAACATTTCATCCATCTTCTGATCTATTAATGTTAGCTGCATTTCTAATCTTTCAACTTTATCTTCAAGAACTGCTTGACCCGTAGATAGTTCAAATGTTCTGGAAAGCGACCAGCCTCCTAAAGCAATTAATAATCCAACCAATAATGTTAATATTTTTTCCATCATTGGTGGTTACCATTATCTCTTACTTTGTCTTTTAAAATTTCTAAAGTTTGTTCAATTTGTTTTATATCTTCCATAGCTCTATTAAGATTTACAGTATTGTTTCTCATACCCTCCATCTCTTTTTCTATATTTTCTACTTGACCCGCTATGTGTTCAAGCAGCATAAACTGTTCTTGATCTGTTGGTAACTGCTCGCTCTTCTTTAATAAATCTGCTTGGTGTAATTCTCTTGATGTTTCTAAGCTCGTAATCCTGGCTGTTATTTCTGTATATGCGAAAATTCCCAAAGCTACAGCCGCACACAAAGCTAAAAGATTTCTAACTGGTAAAGAAATATTTGTATTCTCGTTTATCTTCATCTGCCTTGACCCTTATATCTAGTAAGTTTTTTGTTTCTCTTTTCAGATTTGTTTAAATTTTTTTTATGTACCCCTGGTCTTTTAGGTGGTTTATCCCTTGGTACAAAGTGAGTAAACTTAACTCTAGCCATTCAATCCCGCTTGTTCCGAATGATTTTTACCCATAGATTTTCCATCCCAATTTGAACTAACATGAGTTGGATCTACGTCATTTAACCAATGCTGAATTGATATAAAAGCTCCACCATATTTTGATGCAGTTCCACCATGAAGATCGTTTGGTTTAACTCTTATGGTTTGATAAGCATTAATTGGATAACCATTTTGTTCCTCTAATGCTTGTTCAATATCAATAGCTGTATTACCAGAATGAGTAAATTTCATTCCATACAAAAAACATTCGTAACTATCTACGTCTGGATGTGTATGTTCTGGTATAACCAGATTAGGTTGACAAATAAAAAGCTCAACTTGAAAAGGTTTATTTCTATATAAAACAATTCCACTTACACCTTCTATAAATAATAAACCATTTTTTATAGGTGTATAAACTTTATCAACTTCTCCAGAGTTTAAATACCAATGTGCAAAATGAGATAACTCATCTTCTTTTGGGTCAATCATTAAAAAAAAATATTTTTTATCTTATCTATTAAAGTTGGTTTTACTTCCTCTGTTAAAACCAAAGGTAAGTAACTAGCAGCTATCTCTTTTCCAGATTTATCTTTTTCTTCCTCTGTCTTTTTACTTCTTGCATCAATCTTATTGGGTCTAAACTTGTCAACTAATATGTATCTGTAAACATAGTTATCGCATCTAGCACCTTCAAACTGAAAGTGTAAAGTATCTGGTGGTTCTTGATAATGACCGCCAAAGCAATGCGGATCAAAGTCTGATTTAGTTATTGTCATTTCTTTTTACCTAACTTGTTCATGGTAGTTACACCAAAGCTCGCTCCTACCATTGTTAAAATTATATACCAAAACATTGGATCTGCTTTTTGAAGAGCATCCCAAGCTCTATCACACCAGGAGACTGTCCAAGGTGTAAAATGTAATCCAAAGATTATGGAAAAAAATAATACGAGCCATTCGTCTTTCCACGAATTTTGTTGTTGTCTTACTTGTTCAAGCTGCACCTCAACCTTTTTAACATCCAGGTTATTAGCAGCTTCTAATTCTTTGGCTTTAATAATTTTATCTTTTTCTAGCTTATGAGTAATTGCACCCATGGTTTTATTTGCTACAAATTTAACCAGAGGATTTTTTAAGAAACCTAAAAATTGTATCATTTATTACTGCTCCTCATTTTAGCAGCAGCTTTCTCACATCTACTAGGTGTTTGTTTGTGCCATCTGCTATCTATCATTTCATCGGCAGCTTTTTCCATATCACCATCTTTCATAGCTTGCCAAAACTTTTTAAATTTTGAAAACCTTGGTCCACCAAGTTGATACACGCATTCAATGATTACGCATTTCTGAATATGATTAACTTCTATATCGCCAATTAACTTCTCAGCAGCTTGTAGAGCAATATTAAAATCTTTATTAAAACACTTCTCAGCATCTTCAATACTGTAATTAACACCTTCAACATAATCATCGGTAGGTAAAACCATATGACCCCAAAAGATAGTAGGAATACCCAGGCTATCTTTGTATATATGATCTCTGTAACCTTCGTGGGTTTTAATGTCTTGTTTAAGCTCGTTATATGTATCCATAACTCTTCAATCCTTTTCTGGGTCAAAATTAAAAATTTTAACACCTAGTCTTTTTTGTTCCCTGGTTCTTGGTCTATTAATTTTAGAACCATCTTTACGGTAATTTCTTGTCTTGACATCATAACCTTGGTACTCCCCCGTTTTAATATTCAAAGTTAATATATCTATGGGTCCAGCACCAACTGGTGTGAACACAATTAAGTTTGGATCTTTGGCAAACTTTGCGGCAGCTAATAGTTCACTACTTAAACCTTTAGCAGCTGTAGTTCTATTTCGTGAAGAAGTAGAAAATCGAGCCAAGTAAACCCCCAATAAAGATTATTATTGCGGCAGCACCTTTTCCTACATTCATAAAAGTTTTTAATTCTTTAATATCTTTTCTCATTTCATCTATTGCTTTAAACAAAGTTTTCATCCTCTCTGCACAAACCTTTTCATGATAAGATATTCTTATTCCATTTGTTTCTTCAAGATTAGATAAAATTGATTTTTTTTTACGTTTCATAAGTTCCCTTACAAGTGAACCTAATGAATATTTTATGTTCATTAGTATCCGCTTTTCCTATTTCAGTTTGTTTTAAAATTGCCTCCTGGTAGCCAGCTTGTAAACAATCATAGTAGCTGTCATAAGTTGTTGGCATTTGATGTGGAGGTAGACACTCATTCTGAACTGCGCTACACATAATCATAATTAGTAGCACCTTCATAGTGTA
>CETC01070099.1_pt1 | contig 10039 bp, 3 predicted proteins | sample 326911 | NCBI WGS metagenome assembly CETC01 (sample SAMEA2622694, study PRJEB7988) | marine metagenome | isolation source: saline water (ENVO:00002010), including
TGCTAACCTTTCACTTTATTATGTAACTATATTATAGTAAAATATATTATATTATGAAATCACGAGGATTAGGAGATTCTATAGAAAAATTCACAAGAAAAACTGGTATAAAATCACTTGTAAATAAAACAAATCATTTACTAGGCAAGAAATGTAATTGCGACAAAAGACAACAGTGGTTGAATAAGCAGTTTCCTTATAAATAAAAACAAATGATAAATATAGACACGGTATATCAAAAAGTTTTAGCTATAGCCAATAAAGAGCAGAGAGGTTATATAACACCTCAAGAGTTCAATTTATTAATTGACAAAGCTCAAAAGGATATAGTCAACAACTATTTTCATGGTGTTAAAGTTGCTTATCGTAAACCAAAGAATCAATCAGAGGGTTTCGATGAAGTTGCTATGCTTAAAGAAAAATTACATTATCTTAGAACTAGTTCTAATAGAACCGTTGCTGTAGATAGCACTGTTACACCAAGTGTAGCGACAATAACGCTACCAAATGACTTATATAAAATTGCTACAATATACATATCTGATATTGGTAGTGATAACTTTTCATTAAGTAATCCAGTGGAAATAGAACTAGTAGATAATCATGATTTATTAAATATGATGCAAAATCCACTAACTACTCCAACTTATAAAAGACCTGTTTATACAAATTCGCATCAAGTTGTTGACGAAGATAGTACCCCACAGGGTGTTCAACATATTCAATTGTACCCAGCTAGTCAAGAAACTAATGACGGTGGTATCCATGCTAGTGAAACAGTAATTTTAGATTATTGGAGAATGCCACAAAAACCATCTTGGGGGTATGTCGTTGTTAATGGTAGGGCTTTATATAATACTAATAGTAGTAAGCACATACTACTACATCCATCTGATGAAGAAACTATAGTAACTAGAGTATTAGAGTTAGCTGGAATCGTTATAAAAGATCCTATGTTATCTCAAATGGCTTCTGGTGACAAGGTAAATACAAAACAAGAACAAAATAGTTAATTATGGGATTATTAGACGGACAAACTCAATATTCATACTACCCGATTGCCTTTGGTGGTGATGGTAGTGGTGATTTAGGTGGTTATCAATTCGTAACAATGGATAGTATTATAGCTGCTTTTATGGTTGCTTATGTTGGTGAAGATAAAATTATATCAAAAGTAAATAGAACTGATGTTCAGTTTCATGCAATGAGAGCTATTCAAGAATTATCTTATGATGTGTTTCGTTCTGTGAAATCTCAAGAGATAGAGATTCCATCTACTTTAGTTATGCCATTACCACACGACTATGTTAATTATATTAAATTAGTTAGAGTAGACAGCAATGGTATTGAGAGAGTTTTATATCCAACAGGTAAAACATCTAATCCATTCGCTATAAGTCAAAATAGTGACGGGTCATATATTTTTCCAAACGAAGATCCATATCCTTTAAGTGAACAATCACCTAGTGACGCTTGGTCTAATTACCAAGATCAAACAGAAACAGATGTGTATTCTGATGATTCAACTGATATAGAAATAGACAATAGAGGTAGAAGATATGGTTTAGACCCACAACACACGCAATCTAATGGTACGTTTTACATAGATTATCAAAGAGGCTACATACACTTTGGTTCTTCTTTAGCTGGAGAAACTATAATTCTTAAATATATAAGTGATGGACTAGGTACTGACGAGGAAATGGTAGTTCATAAGTTTTGTGAAGAAGCTTGTTACAAGTGGATAGCTTATGGTATATTATCTACTAGATCAAATATACCAGAACATCTCGTGCATAGATATAGGAAAGAAAAGTTTGCTGAAACTAGAAAGGCGAAAATAAGATTATCAAATATTAAGATAGAAGAATTTACTCAAGTATTAAAGGGACTTGGTAAGCCAATAAAATAATATTATGGCAAATATTAAAAAGAATTTTACAGGCGGAAGAATGAACAAGGATGTCGATGAAAGACTTGTTCCAAACGGTGAATATAGAGATGCTATGAATATTCAAGTTAGAACTACTGATAGTGGTGTAGATGGACTTGGAGATGGTGGTACCGTTCAGAATATTCAAGGTAATACAAGTGTTGGTAGTGCGTATATTTCTGGAATTGCTCCTTTTGTAGGTATGACTCCTAACTGTGTTGGTTCTGTTGTTGATGAGAAAAGTAATAAATCTTACCATTTCTTTGCAACGAAGATAGGATATTTTACGCTGAGTAAAACACCAGGTAGTGAGATGATTTTTTATGATAGTATAATAGAGGTTGAATCAGGTGTAGGTGTTGAGGATACAAAAGTAAATCCAGTTGTTGTGGATGTTTATGCTATATCAGCTCCAATGGAAGATATTTTTGGAACTTCCAACACAATGCCTAGTATGCCGACACTATCATATGATACAGGTTTTATATTCGGTGAAGTAAATGTTGGTGGAACTGGACCAAAAGCAATAGAATGGGATTTGTTAATGAATCAAGGTAGCGCTGGAATTTGGGGTTTTGGTAGTTCTGGAATTGATACAGCACTAGGTGCTTTAACTGTTTTAGATGGTAGTAAGTATAGAGTTGGAATGACTATACAAGCGTATAATGCAAATCTAGATTCTTCCACAACAGATGGTACACCAAGTAAAAAAGATGACTTATTTGCTTTTTACGAAGAATATAAACCACCTGTGATAAAAGCAATAGTTAATAACACTTTAATTCTCAAAGAGCCAATCACGGTAGAGCAAAAAGAAAAAGTAAAAGATGCTACTCATCTCACATTTTATCATCCCAGGGCTTTAAAGTTCACACATAACACGGCTTATCCAGATGATAGTAGTTTTGGTGAAGCGGGTTTATTACCAATAGATGAATCTACTGTTAATTCTGATTACGATACTGATTTATTTAACACCGCTAATAGGCATATAACTGGAATTAACATAATAGGTGATTTATTGTTTTGGACAGATGGTCATGGTGAACCAAAAAAAATAAATATAAAAAGATGTAAAGCTGGTACAGATGAATCAGGGATAAAACACACTAAAATACACGTGAATAGTGTTGATGGAATCACGCCACTAGCGGATGAAACCAAGTTGTTAAACCCGAATAGTTCCTACGCGGAGGAACCAGACGTGCTAACTACCCAACTCACAGGTGTATTTAACTCAACTGCGTTAATGACTAATGTAGATTGGGGTCCTAACGATGATTTACTAGAAGAGCATATTACTGTTATAAGACCAGCTCCAACAAAAGCACCTACTTTAGTAATGAAAGACATCGAAAGAAAAGGTGTTACAGATATAGATTTAAGTGGGTGGGCTTTTATTGGCCTAACTGATCCTAGTCAAGATGTTTACACTGGGGATGTGAAAAGAATAGCCCCAACAGGTGATAGCGCTAATATTTTTGAAAATACTAAATTTAGAAAAGGCGATATACTACTATTTAAAGAAATGCAATATATTGCAGGTGGTTTTGAAGATGTTGGAGATCCAATTATCGTTAAAGTTAATTTTATTTGCTATGAAAACGATGATCCAAGTAGTCCTAATTTTGGAGAAGAAATACTTGAATCATCAAATGTGATTAGGGTTAAAGTAATTACACGCTCTGCCACACCTGGACCGTCTTATACTAATTGGAATATATCTTTAGAACCAAAAAAATCTTTATTTGAAAATAAAATGGTTAGGTTTGCTTATAGATATAAATATGAAGATGGTGAATACTCAGCATTTTCACCATGGTCTGAATTAGCTTTTTTACCTGGGAGATTTGATTATAACTCTAAGAAAGCGTACAATTTAGGAATGGTTAATCACTTAAAAGAATTAGTCATTAAGGATTTTATACCATACAAAAGACCGTTAGATGTAAAGGGTATTGATATATTGTATAAGGCCACCAATGATCAAAATGTTTATATAGCTGAAACAATAAAAAGAGGCATTGATGATGCTTGGACTAACTTCACTGTAAACCACGAATCTCAAGACAATTTAGAAAACATTAAAACCGGAGAACTAGCTATAACATCAGAAATGATACATAGGGTTTTACCTTCTACTCAGATGCTTAGAAGTTGGGATAATGTGCCTAGAAACGCTTTAGCTCAAGAAATAATTGGTAATAGACTTGTATATGGTAACTACACTCAAGGTTATGATATTTTTAATTTTAATGTACTTCAAAACGTATCTAGTAGAGACTTAGAAGAAGGTGAGATAGCGAAGTCTATAAAATCTATTAGAGATTATAGAATTGGGGTTGTTCTTGGTGATAAGTACGGGAGAGAAACACCTGTTTTAACATCTAACTACTCGTTGAGATCTGGTGGTGACGACGATAATGAATCTATAACTGGTGATATAAGAATTGAAAAAACGCTAGCTCAATATAGTAATAGTTTCTCAGTTTCACTCACCCCAAAAGAAGAGGAAGTTGGATTTAAAAGTGGATTTAGAGATGGTTACGTGAAATACTACGTTAAGGAAACATCAAACGAGTATTATAATTTAATAATGGATCGCTGGTATGACTCTGGAGATGGAACTATCTGGTTGTCATTTAATTCAGCTGATAGAAATAAAGTTGATGAAGAAACATACTTATTATTAAAAAATAGACATGGAGACAATGAGGCTGTTTTAGAGAAAGCTAGATACAAGGTTATAGCTATAGAAAATGAAGCACCTGATTTTATTAAAACAACTATCAATAATTTAGGCGTTATAGACAATTATAATGTCAATGCTTCTTTTGGTAGTGTTTGGGAACCAGGGGCTACTGACGCAACAATAGCAACATCTGCGCCTACTGGTTTCTGGAGTGACGAACAAAGGATTCTTATATGGAGTAATACTTGGAATGAATCTCCAATTGGAGACATTAATGATGAAGGTATATTTGGTAGAGAAATAAAAGGTTGGCTTGATTTTAGAATAATAGGTCTCAATACCAATGCTGATGCTATTACCGCTGCGGGTGGTGTACAGAAGCTATACAGTGATTGGAGAAAAATATCTCATTATAGCAAGGGAGGTCCTACAGACGCACCTGACAAAGTTTATATAAACTGGCATTATAAGTATACGGCTGGAAATAACGGTGGGGCAAACATGTATGAAAGATTTGAAACTCTATATGGTGCGGGAGGCGCTGCTAATTTACAGTATCAATTGGAATTTAGAGAGCATATTCCTGAAAATAAACCAGAGTTTGATGGTAAGTTTTTTGTTAAAATAGAAAAAGATGAAGTAATAGAGAATCATATTGTAAATACTCAAGCTGCTTACTATACTTACACGCCAGAATACATTGCTCAAATAAACTACATAGAAAGTACTGTTGTATCAAAATCAGCGATAGAAACGGTAGCTAATATACCCACTACTGCCACGTTTAAAGAAGCTGAGGCAGATTCTAGTAATTGGTTCTTTGGTGCTTTTAGAGGTTGTGTTGATTATCAAGATGGTAGTGGTGCTTTTGTTTCTGAAGAAGATGATTGGTTTGAAAGTCCAACTATAAACGATGGTAATTATATAGAGGGTTATACTAACACTGGGGGGACGCAAATCGTGCAAGATCCTTTATCTTGGCAATATATTCAAGATAATTGGGCGTCATCATCAGTTAATGAATATGGAAATGGGGTGAATATGCCTATGCCTAGTTACCCTGGTTTCTTTTGCGTTGTTTTAAATAGCGCTTACGACATGTCAGAAGAAGAGTTCGCAAACTCCATGCCTGAGGGGGTTTATCCTTGCAATGGAACGGCAACGCTAACCTATGAATCTAGTTATCAAGTGGATCTATATGCTATTGGTGAAGCTTATGTTCCATTAAGATACCAAATGCAACAGCCCGGGGTTGAACCTGCTGAAATTGGTCCTTATCAATCTAGCGATAATGGTGGGCCATGGAACACTGGACTCTCAAACTTGGGGGCTAACTTGCAGTTTAATTATGATCCAGAGTTACTTTATGAAATAACGTGGGCTAATTCACTTACTGATTCAGTGGGAAATCTAGTAACAGCTAATACATGGTCAAGACAAAGTATTATACCACACGAGGGTGGTATATTTGGTGGAACAAGTGGTTATCCTTTATTCGTATACGGTATAACAAATGTTGGAGCAAGTACTTACTCGCAGGGATGGCAGAGATTTAATGATATGACAGCTGATTTTTGGTACTCTTACGCAAAAGATAACGCTGGTACTCCATTTTCAAACGGTAATAGTGCCGGTGGAAATGTATTTATAGATGGCGCTAGAGCTGTTGAATATAGATCTAATAGATTTTTTGATGGTAATGAAGAAAACGGACAATACTCTAGTGATCTACAGATAATCAATGGTATTAACGTGGGTCGTTTTTATAAACCAACCTCATTAGGCGTAGGTCTCACTGAAGGTGGAACAGGTAGTTCTTTAGGAAGAATGAATATTGGTGTTATGAAAGCTAATTACGATGGTGCATATGTTACTGACAATACTAAAAGATTATTTGATGACTTAACTTCCGTGGGAACTTTGTTTAGATTTAGTAGTGATCCTAATCAAGATGTGTACAAAGTTACATGGGTTGAGAACAACGTGCAGGGAGCAAATTATACAAGTAATCACCAAGACGTTGCGCTTTTAGCATACTCTAGCGGAATCAATGCGGATGGAAATGTGGAATTTATGGAAGATGGAGTAACCGTAAATAATTATTATAATCAATATTCTGTTGCTTTTGGAGCGGTACCCCCATTAACAATGGGTATACCGTCAACGGTTAATAACAACGCGACTGGTTGCAAGCCATGCGCTATGTCGATGACGGGTCAAGATCTACCTGATTACTCAGCTCCTTTAAACCCTAAGTATACTTGCCAAAGACTAAATAGAGAAATAGAATTTAGAAAAGTAGACATAAACTCCGGTAGTACATACGCTGAAGGCTTTTCAGTAGAAGGAGAAGGTATGTTTGATCCAAGATCACTAATTAAGCACGATGGATCAGAAAGTACATCTATTGAAATATTAATGAAAGTATCTAACTATTCGGAAACTCCAGATCCTAACGTAGAGCTAGGAGCATGTTGGGAAACTGAACCCAGAGAAAGTGTTAATTTAGATTTATATCACGAAGCATCTAGTGCTATTCCCTTAACATTAAACGAAAGTAATATATATAATTTCATCCCAATAAAATCTACGATATCTATAACAAGATTAACACCAGGTGGGTTGATAGATATCAATGTAAGTAATAACGGTACTTTTGTTAAAGATATACATTTTTTAAGTCATACAAGTAGTACTCTTGTGGATACTCCTCTTAATCGGAAAACAAAAGGCCCGGTAGTAAAACTAATTGAAACAATTAGCACTAGTGCTGGTGATCAAGAAGTTTTATATAAGAGTGTTATTAACAAGGGAGACGTCATAACGTTTACTCATCCAGATGGAACTCAAACATCATCTAAAGTGATAAGTTATGTTGAACCAAGAAATTTTTTGTATGGAAACTTAATAGAAGTTAAGCCTGATAATCCTCTTGTTATTAATGATGAGACATCTCTTGGTATCAATAGACACCCATATCCATTCAAAGTGATCGATTCTATTCTTAATGTCTACTTGAATGCTAATCAATTCGCTGCAACCAGTGGTGGAGCCCCACTACTTCAAGAAATCCCTGATTATGGAGATGTGGTTATTCTAGCTTCTAAAGATGATGTTTTAAGTTTGGGTTTAAATTCTGCTGTTATTAATAGTTTAACACAGGGTGGTAACACTGAAGAGGGAGGATTTTTAGTTAACGCTTCAGGTGTTCAGTCGCAAGATGTAATGGAGGTAATTGGATGGAGCACTTGGCAAGAAACTTGGGGTACCTGTGGAGACGGTCTTTTTGGTAGTGATTGTGTTGAATTATTTACGAATAACTTATCTCAACTTTTCCAAGCTCCATGGGGAACTGGAGGTCTAAATAATACCCATAATACGGTTACTAACGCAGATGGTACTGCGGTTGGTTACTCAGTGGCGGATATGATTGAAATGAAATTAGACATTAGAACCGGTTACTATGAAATAGAGCCTGAAACATGGAGATATCCAGTTAGATTAAATTGGTCTAATTGCTTTTCTTTTGGTAATGGTGTTGAGTCAGATAGAGTTAGAGATGATTTTAATGCTCCTCAAATAGATAATGGTGTTAAAGTTTCAACTACTTTTTCTGGTTATGGAGAAGAAAAAATATCTAACGGATTAATATATTCTGGTTTATATAATTCATTGTCTGAGGTTAATGACCTAAATGAGTTTAATATGGCTGAAAAGATAACTAAGTCGCTTAATCCATCTTACGGCTCTATACAAAGATTAAAAACTAGAGATACGGATGTCGTTGTTTTTACTGAAGATAAAGTATTAAAAGTACTAGGAAATAAAGATGCAGTTTTTAACGCAGATGGTAATCCTAATTTAACTGCCACTGATAGAGTTTTGGGACAAGCTATACCATTTGTTGGAGATTATGGTATATCTAAAAATCCAGAATCACTAGCATGGGATCAATTTAGAATGTATTTCACAGATGCACAGAGAGGTGCCGTATTAAGATTATCAAGAGACGGCTTAACACCGATATCTAATATTGGTATGAAAAATTGGTTTAGAGAGAATTTATCTAGAACATATACCTCTGCTCCATCTAGTAATTTAACTAGCCATTATGGAAAACTTATAGGTTCATTTGACATTGTTAATGGTGAATATAATCTAACAATAAAACCGCAGGGTTCTGAAAATCCGGATCAAACATTGTCGTTTAGTGAAGCTTCTAAAGGTTGGGTTAGCTTTAAATCTTTTATACCAGAATCAGGTGTGTCTTTAGCTGGGAAATACTACACGGTTAAAGATGGACACGTGTGGGAACATTATATCCCGGAGTACAATCAAGGACCTACGTATTATAATGACTCAGGTGATGGGACTTGTGATCACTATGTGTGTGTAGAAAGAAATAGATTTTATGATGAAGATGAAGACGATATAACTAACTCTTCTGTTACGGTTTTATTTAATGACATGCCTGATGTTGTTAAATCTTTTAAAACTATAGATTATGAAGGTTCTGAATCAAGAATTAAAAAATTTACAGGCGCAAGTGAAGGAACTGTTTTAGGCGGTGTTGTACTTGCAACCGACATAAATGATGGGGAGTATTATAATTTACAAGATAGAGACGGTTGGTGGATTAACCACGTGGAAACGAATATGCAAGAAGGTGAGGTTTTTGAATTCATTGAAAAGGAAAATAAATATTTTAATAGAATTGGTGGGAAATTTTCTACACAACCTATAGACTTAGACACTAGTGAATTTGATGTTCAAGGAATAGGTGTTTTAAGTAATATCCAAGATGGTATTGCTGGTACAGATTTAGAAAATACAGGACCATCTTATCCAACAATGGATGATCCAGATAACAATCCAGTCGTCGGATGTATGGATGAAAATGCATGTAATTATAACGCTAGCGCAACAGTGGAATGTGAAGATTGTTGCGAGCCAGGTGTTGCATATGGATGTATAGACCCACTAGCAGCGAATTACATGCCAACAGCTGAAATGAATTGTCCAGAACCATATGTTGAAGGTGTATCAACGAACCCATGCACAGGTGAACCATGCGCACAATGTATGTATGATGATGGTGATGGTGGATTTACGACTACTCCTCCTAATACGGGTGATGATGGAATAGATAGTGGTATAGATGATTCATCGGGAGATGGAATTACAGAAACTGAAGAAATATATGGATGCACCGATCCAAGTGCATCTAATTACAACTCTGAAGCTACTATTGATGATGGTTCATGTATAGCGGTTGTATCAGGTTGCTTAAATGACGCAATGTTTAATTATGATCCTAATGCAACTCACGATTGTGCTGGTAATTCAGCAGCTGATTGGGGTTGGGATGCTTTTGTTCCTGGTTTAACTGGGGATGAGTCTTGTTGTGAAAGCTT
>CETC01069601.1_pt1 | contig 10034 bp, 10 predicted proteins | sample 326911 | NCBI WGS metagenome assembly CETC01 (sample SAMEA2622694, study PRJEB7988) | marine metagenome | isolation source: saline water (ENVO:00002010), including
CACAGCCGACATGGACATCGTTATATGGTCTCCTGATAAAGACCTCCTGACGATACCAAGCAAGCATTTCATAGATGGTGAGATAGTGACTATTACTGAAGAAGAAGCTGACAAGAACTTTTATATCCAAGCTCTCGCAGGAGATATAACTGATGGTTACTCAGGATGCCCGAAGGTGGGTAAGAAAACTGCTGAGAAGATATTAGCTGAACCTCCCTATTGGGAGAAGGTGGTCGCTGCTTACGAGAAGGCAGGGCTATCAGAAGAGGTGGCACTAGAAAATGCTCGACTTGCGAGGATACTGAGGCAGGGCGAGTACATTGAAAGAGTAGATGGAACAGGGGAGGTTAATTTATGGACACCGAAAACGAAAACAAAGCAATAGAGCATTACAGAAATGGTATGAGCAACGCTTGGGCAATGGCATTACAAGAAGGGAAGAAAGAAGACCAGATAAACCACCCTACTCATTACACTCAAAGCAAGATCGAGTGTATAGATTATATGAAAGATAACATGAGCGACGAGGCTTTTCGTGGCTACTTAGAAGGAGCGTGTAAGAAATACCTTCACCGATTTAGATACAAGGGAAAGCCAATGGATGATCTAAAGAAATGTCAGTGGTACTTGAACAGATTAATTAATGAGATGGAGGGCAAATGAATTTAGAGCAGGAAGTAATAGAGTGGGCTGATGATAGAGGTATCTTTGAGGGGTCAACTCCCCTCCTTCAGTTTAGTAAAACAATGGAAGAAGTGAATGAATTGTACGATGGCATCCTAGCAGGAGAGACTGATGAAATCAAAGATGCCATTGGAGATGTGATTGTCACTCTCATAATCCAAGCTCAGATGTGGGGGCTATCAGTAGAGGACTGTCTTCACCACGCTTATAAAACAATTTGTGTCAGAACAGGAAACGTAATTAATGGAAAATTTGTAAAGGATGAAACATGAAAAACAGCTATGGAATGGAACTCCCGATAAGTGAGGAAATAGATACAGTAAAATATAGACAGCGAGGAGAAGACTTCTATGGCAAGTGTGTACGCATAGCCAACGCTTTGAAGGACAGTGACGAACATTTTGATAGCTTTAAAGATGCACTACTTAACATGAGGTTCTTGGCAGCAGGACGAGTTCAGAACGCAATGGGAGCAACAAGGCAGACCACAGCTTACAACTGTTTTGTCTCTGGTACGATAGAAGATAGTATGGATAGCATCATGCAGAGGGCTACTCAGGCTGCCGAAACAATGAGGAAGGGAGGAGGAATAGGCTATGACTTCTCTAACCTGAGACCAAGAGGAGACCTTATCAAATCTCTCGACTCCCGAAGTTCAGGAGTGGTCTCGTTCATGGGAATTTACGATGCTATATGTCAGACCATAGCTTCAAGTGGACATCGTAGAGGAGCACAGATGGGTATACTAAGGATAGACCATCCTGATATTGAGAGCTTTATTACAGCCAAGAACGATAGCACTTCCCTCACAGGCTTTAACATATCTATCGCTGTGACTGATGAGTTCATGCAGTGCCTAGAAACACACAGACCTTTTCCTTTGACCTTTGAAGGGAGGGTTTATAAAGAGGTAGACCCTGTAGCTTTATGGGATCAGATAATGAGAAGCACATGGGATTGGGCTGAACCTGCTGTGGTCTTCATTGATACGATAAATGATATGAATAATCTGTGGTACACTGAAGAAATTTGTGCAACTAATCCATGTGGTGAACAACCGTTGCCTCCCTTTGGAGCTTGCTTACTTGGGTCATTTAACCTGACTAAGTATGTAGTCACAAAAAGCCCCCACGATGCTATCTCAGATAAGACTTTTGACTTGGGTTTGTTTCAGGAGGACATACGTAATGTTGTCAGAGCTATGGATAATGTTATTGATAGGACAATTTATCCTCTGCCAGAGCAGAAACAAGAAGCTCAGAACAAACGAAGGATGGGATTAGGTATCACTGGACTTGCTAATGCAGGAGAAATGTTAGGATTTGAATATGCTTCCGATAGGTTTATGGACTTTACTAAGAATGTATTAGAGACTTTAAGAGACCACACCTACGATACCTCTTGTGATCTAGCAAAAGAGAAAGGAGCTTTCTCTCTTTTTCAAAAAGACAACTACCTCAAAGGAAGATTCATTCGTACCCTGCCTGATTACATTAAGGATAAGATAGCAGAAAATGGTATTAGAAACAGTCACTTAACAAGTATTGCTCCTACTGGTACAATCAGCTTGACTGCTGATAATGTATCCTCTGGCATCGAACCTCCCTTCTCGCTCTATTATGATAGAACGATACAACAGTTTGATGGTCACACTGTTCAGAGAGTTGAGGACTATGCCTACAAGCGAGGTGTTCATGGGGTTACAGCTAACGAGTTGTCTGCTCAAGACCACCTCAACGTACTCGCCTTGGTCTCTCAGTATGTTGATAGTGCCGTTAGTAAGACATGTAATGTTGGAGATGACGTACCTTACGAGGAGTTCAAGACACTTTTCTATGATGCTTGGAAAGCAGGATGCAAGGGCATTACGACTTTCAGGGCAGCAGGGAAACGATTTGGTATTCTCAATGAGGTAAAGGAAGAACCGAAAGCAGAAGCCTGTTATATAGACCCTACAACTGGTCAGAAAGAGTGTGCCTAATCAGTACATTAACGTAGTAACTCCTCTAAAGTACCCCTATAGAGCAAGGAAGGAAAGCTCATGGCTATATTTAGCAAGAATTTATCTATATCTAAGGCTATCTTAGACAAGTTAGAAGAGACTTATCCTAACACTCTACCCTTAGATAACATACAAATCGAAGAATTACGTTTTCTTCAAGGACAGCAAAGCGTCATAGCTTTTTTTAAGTCCTTGTATGAGGAAACTTTAGAGGAGAATTAACATGTGTTTTAGTTCAAAAGCACCCAAACCTGCTCCTGCCCCTGCCACAGCAGCCCCTTCAACTTCTGCTATGCCTATCTTTAACATGGAAGACTATGAAAATCAGTCTGATGTAGAGACACAAGAGAAGGGAAGAATGGGAAAGAAAGCATTAAGGATAAAAAGACCTAACTTTGTAGTCTCAAGTGGAGGCTCTGGTCTACAAATACCAACGAAGGGGTAGATATGGGAAAAGGAAATACAAGTTACGTTAGAAAAGCTACTCAATCCGCAGGAGCTAAACGTAAAAAAGATAGGCAAAGAGAAAAACGCCAAGAGCGAAGACGAAAAGCAGCAGCCGAAGCAGCAGCCGAAGCAAGTCGTTTTGCTGAAAAGCAAAGGCAAATGTCTGAAGCTAATAATAATCCAGTGGCTCAAGAAGAAGATCAAGCATCTAAAGATCAAAGCTCGACGAAGGGAGCTTACAATCCTGTAAGAGAGTCGGAGACATCTTACTTTGATGCAACAATGCAAGACAGAGCTAAAGGTAAAGATGAACAAACTGTTAAAGACAACGCTATGTCCACAGCTAAATCCATTACTAACGAAGTCACAGAGGCAGCCAGTACGAAAGCCTCAGGAGGCACACCTAATTACTCCTATACAACCTCAATGGAGGACAAAGGATACGATGGAGCGACAGCATCCGACAGAGAGAAAACACTTATTCAAACCAACATTGATAAAATTCAGGCAGGAGAGTCTGATATAACGAATGATGAAGATTTTACCGTATATAATTACGACGCAAACACAGACACGATAAGTGTCAAAGACGAATTTGCAAATGATGGTGATGATACAACAACAACCACAGTAGCTCCTACAGGCAATACAGGTGGGGGTTCTCCCTCTCCTTCCTCTTCTCCCGAACCTGAAACTATGGCAGGAACAGCAGGAGCAGGGGAATACGGAATGGAAGACCCTTCCGAAGCTCTTAGCACAGCCTTGAGAAAACGTAGACGAGGAAAAAAGAAACTTAGAATTGCTAAAAACACAGGAGCAAATGTCACAGGTTCAGGCACAGGCTTAAACATTCCAGTAGGGTAGAAACACATGGATGAAGAAACAGACTACAGTGACGTACCTATTTATCAATAAAGGAAAAAGACATGGAAGAATCAGAAGGGAAACCTGAGACCGTTGCTAAACGGTACGCTCAGTTAATGACTGATAGAGATACCTTCCTGCAAAGAGCAAGAGATGCTGCAAAGCTAACCATACCAACTCTCGTACCCCCTGAAGGACATACAGGGTCTACTGTCTACGAGACACCCTACCAAAGTGTCGGGGCTAGAGGTGTAAACAATCTTGCTTCTAAATTATTATTAACACTCCTCCCTCCTAACTCCCCTTTCTTTCGTCTTACGATTGATGATTATGACTTAGCTCAAGTTGCAGGAACGGATGCAAGGGGAGCAGTAGAGGAAGCATTGGGAAGAATAGAACGAGCAGGACTTCATGTTATTGAAAGTTCAGCCGTTAGAGTACCAGTGTTTGAAGCACTCAAGCAGTTAATAATAGCAGGAAATGCCTTGGTCTTTATGCCTAAAGATGAGGGAATGAAAGTCTTTAGACTAGACCGTTATGTTGTCAAACGTGACAGCATGGGTAATATCCTAGAAATCATTACAAAAGAGTCAGTCTCTCCTGCTATGTTAGATGAAGAGACAAGAGCTTTAATCACAGACCCAAATGACAAGAACACCAAAGACTACGACATCTACACCAAAGTCTGTCTTGTCGATAAGAAGTGGGAAGTCTATCAGGAAGTTCAAGATATACTTATTCCTTCTAGCAAGGGAACTTACAAGCTAGATCAAAACCCTTTCATCCCTCTTAGATTTACGAGGATAGACGGTGAGGATTATGGTCGAGGGTTTGTTGAAGAATATATTGGTGACTTGAAATCACTTGAAGGGCTAACTCAATCAATCGTTGAGGGGAGTGCAGCTTCAGCCAAAGTATTATTCTTAGTGAGACCAAATGGAACAACCAAGACCAGAACCATAGCATCTGCTCCGAATGGGGCGATTGTAAATGGGGATGCGAATGATGTTAGTACACTTCAAGTTCAGAAGTCTGCTGACTTCAGAGTAGCTATGGAGACCATGAGGACTATAGCAGAGCGACTTTCATTTGCCTTTCTTCTTAACACAGCCGTACAGCGTAATGCTGAACGAGTGACAGCAGAAGAAGTCAGATATATGGCACAGGAATTAGAGACAGCATTGGGTGGTGTGTACTCCATACTCTCTCAAGAATTTCAAATGCCTCTTGTGAAGTTGATACTCGCTAACCTTGAAAATCAAGGCAAGATGCCGAAGATGCCAAAGGATACAGTTAAACCTACCATCGTTACTGGTATGGAAGCGTTAGGACGAGGGCAAGATTTAAACAAACTTGCTCAGTTTCTACAATATCTACAACCGTTAGGACAAGAAGCTATCATGTCTCAGATGAATATAGCAGACTATATAGATAGGCTTGGAGCGTCCTTAGGTATAGATACGAATGGACTTATAAAGTCTGAGGAGCAGAAGCAAATGGAAGCTCAACAACAGCAAGAACAGCAACAGCAAATGATGCAACAACAGCAACTTGCAGATATGGCTTCAAAGGCTACTCCTGAGACCGTTAAGGCTATTGCACAGCAATATCAACAAGCACAAACAACGGAAACAGAACAGTAATGGCAGAACAGTTAAATACATTCTCACCAGAGCAAGCCCCCGAAGAGCATGAAAAAGAAATGCTTGAGAAAGGGGAACAGATTGCTCAGAACAATAGTCCTGAAGCAAGACCTGAATGGTTGCCTGAGAAATTTAATAGTGCTGAAGACATGGCTAAAGCTTACTCTGAATTGGAAAGTAAATTAGGACAGCCTTCAGAACCAAAAACCGAAGAAGAAGCTATTGAAGAAAAGAAAGAACAAGTCGATGCTCAAGCTACTGAGGTAGCACAAGTCATGGAAAAAGTTGGTCTTAACTTTAATGAGTTTCAACGAGAGTACAATGACAATGGTGAATTATCCGACAAGGCTTATGAAAGCTTGTCAAAAGCAGGATTTCCAAAGTCATTGGTAGACACTTGGATACAAGGACAGGAAGCATTATCAAATTCTGTAACTAATTCTATGTATAATAGTGTCGGAGGAGAAGCTGAGTACACTAAGATGATCCAGTGGGCTACAGACAATCTTCCTGAGAATGACATCACAGCTTTTAATGCTAGTGTTGACACTCAAAATCCAGACTTAGTACGCTTTGCCGTACAAGGTCTCAATGCAAGGTATCGGTCAGAAGTCGGAGGTGGTGAACCTCAACTTGTTAAGGGTAATGCAAGTACAACTTCTGGTGGGGCGTATCAAAGTGCTGCTGAACTAACGGCAGCAATGCGTGATCCTAGATACCACAGCGACCCTGCTTATCGCAAGACTGTTTCAGATAAACTGCAACGGTCTAGCGTATTTTAAGACTAAACTTACGAAAAGGAATCCAAAGCTAACAAGTATCTTTGACCCTCTGAGGAGGACAATCTGAGCGAAAGGATGTTTTGAATGACTGAGTAGTTTTAAACTCAACCATTTAAATCTAAAGGATACAACAAATGGCATTTCCTACAGACCAAACGGTCTCAAGGCTTGGTCAAGTCAATGCGACAGGCACAGCCACACGAGACCTGTTTCTCAAGCTGTATGCAGGAGAAGTCCTGACAGCATTTGAGGAACGCAACGTGTTTATGGATTTACACCGAACACGAACTATATCGAATGGTAAGTCTGCACAATTCCCACTCATGGGTACTGCAACTGCCAAATATCATACAGCAGGAACTCTTATCGAAGCTGATGCAATCAAACATGCAGAGAGAACTGTCACAGTAGATGACCTACTGATTTCAACTCAGTTTATCGCAAGCATTGACGAAGCTATGAACCACTACGATGTTCGTTCTACCTACTCAAAGGAAGCAGGACTTTCTTTGGCTAACGTAGCTGATAAGAACATTGCTAAAATCATAGCGATTGGTGCAGGAATTAATAACGCTACAGAAGCAGCCAGTTACTTTGGTTCTTCTTTTGATGATGAGGTTTATACAGCCGATATTACTATTGGTTCATCAGCAGGAGACTCTACAGACGGTGCTAAAATTGTAGCAGCTATTTATTCTGCTCTTCAAGAGTTTGATGAGAAGGACATTACAGGCGATAAAGTCTGTGTACTTCCTCCTGCTCAATACTACGCATTGTTAAATACATCGAGCATCACTGGTGCGACATGGCTTAACAAAGACGTAGGAGGTTCAGGCTCAGTATCTACAGGCACAGTACCAATGATCGGTGGTGTCAAGGTAATGATGTCTAATCACATTCCATCAACGGATGAATCTTCTACATCCCTAACTCCTAACCCACTCTTCACATCTCGTGCGTCTGCATATAAGGCGAACTTCACAGGATTGAAGGGGCTGATATTCACAAAAGATGCAGCAGCTACGGTCAAACTATTAGACCTTGGTGTTGAGTCTGAGTATCAAATTGATCGTCAAGGTACATTGATGGTTGCAAAATATGCTATGGGGCATAACGTCCTACGACCTGCATGTGCAATCAAACTTGTATCTGCTTAACACACTTGGGGGTACTCTTATGGGTACTCCCTTTTTCTTTGGAGTAAAGCATGGCACTCACAGCAACGACAAAGCTAGAAGCTGTAAACTTAATGTTATCAACCATAGGTGAAGCACCTGTAAACAGTCTTACCTCTGGTTTAGTTGATGCTGAGTTAGCAGAAACAATACTCGCCTCCGTCAGTAAGGCAGTTCAATCGGAAGGTTGGAACTTTAATACTGAAAAAGTTTTCCCATTTCAGCCTGACGCTTCAGGTCATATCATACTCCCTGCAAACATACTAAGAGCAGATGCAACAGCAGAGGCAGATGCCCTCGACTTAGTACAGCGTGGGTTGAAGATGTATGATAAAAAGAACCACACTTACGTCATTAGTGCGACAGTGAATTTAGACATAATAATAGAATTAGAATTTGAAGAGCTACCTGAAGTAGCACGAAGATATATAGCCCTCAGATCAGCAAGAGTATTTCAAGAACAAGTTGTTGGGTCTGACACGCTTAACCAGTTTAACAGAGCCGAAGAGTTCTCAGCCTACTCACAGCTTAAAGACTTTGAAGCTGAATCTGAAGATAACTCCATCTATGACAACTACAGTGTCTACCAAGTATTAGACAGAACAGGCTCACAAAGGATTACATAATGGCTCTTATAAACTCCTCTATCCCTAATTTGATAAATGGTGTTTCTCAACAGCCCCCTTCTCTCAGATTAAAAACGCAATGTGAATTACAGGAGAATGGAGTTTCTTCTGTTGTGACAGGTTTATCAAAAAGACCTAGCACCTCGCATATAGCTGATCTTGGAAACCTTGCAGGAGCAAGTGATGCTTTTATTCATACAATCAGAAGAGACCAGAATGAGTATTATACTCTCGTCATAAGCACAACTCAGGTTAAAGTTTATGATAAGAATGGAGTAGAGAAAACGGTCACTGGAAGTGCAAGTTATCTTTCAGGGCTGACAACACCATCCTCTGAGTTGGCAGCGACAACTGTAGCTGATTATACCTTTATCTTAAACAAGAATAAAACCGTAGCAAAAGCAGCCACGACTTCTGCTTCAAGGAACAAGGAAGCTCTCCTTTATGTAAAGCAAGGTGACTACTCAACAAAGTACACCGTAACCATTGTTAAAAATGGCACGACATATAAGCGTGAACTTACGACTATGGCTTCTACACAGGACAGTACAACTCTTGTTCAGAACGCAGAGAAGTCTATCCAGACTGATAGATTAGCAGAAAACTTGGTCTTTAATAACACAGCCGATACAACTTATTATACTGCCACAGGTACAGGCACAGTTCCTAACATGACCTTCACACAGTTTGGCAGTGTTATCTACATGACTTCTACAGATGACGTAGACTTCACAATAGATGTCGAGGACAGTCGGGGTAACAATCATATCTTTGCTTTTAAAGATAAAGCAGCAGACTTTAAGAAACTCCCCCCTAATGGATTAGATGGTTTTGTTATAGCTATCGTAGGAGACAACTCTAAAGGTCAGGATGATTATTATGTTAAGCTAGAGAAGACAGCTACAGGTGGACAGGTGTGGCAAGAAACCATAGCTCCCAATGTGCAGACAACTTTAGATAACACCACAATGCCCCATCAGCTAATCTCTAATGCAGATGGAACATTTACCCTGCAAGCCACGACATTTAAAACAAGGCAAGTTGGAGATGATACAACTAATCCCTTCCCCTCCTTTGTAGACCATCAAATTAAAGACATCTTCTTTCACAGAAACAGATTAGGATTACTTGCAGATGAAAATATTATCTTATCTGAAGCAGGAGAGTTTACTGCTTTTAATTATTTTAAGAGAACTACGCTCACAATACTGGACTCTGACCCAATCGACTTGGCAGTATCTAATAACAAAGTATCATTGCTTAAGCATGCAGTTCCATTTAATGAGTCGCTACTTCTCTTTTCTGATTTAACACAGTTTAAACTTACAGCCGAAGACCTCCTCTCACCTGAAACGGTGGCAGTCGATGTGTCGGCACAGTTTGAAGCGTCACTGACAGCCAAGCCAGTAGGAGCAGGACGGTTTGTTTTCTTTGGAATTGATCGGGGAACATACTCTGGTATCAGAGAATACTTTGTTGACCAGAATACTGAGACAGATGATGCTGTAGACATAACCTCTCATGTTCCTAACTATCTTGAAGGAGATATAAGGAAACTTGAAGCATCTTCCAATGAAGACATGTTACTTGTTCTTACAGAGGATGATAAGAAAACTCTATACACCTATACTTACTATTGGAGAGGAGAAGAGAAGCTACAATCTGCATGGTCTAAATGGACTTTTGGTGGAGACATCCTCAACATAAGTTTTAACAAATCAGACATTGATTTACTGATTAAATACACAGCTACGGATGGTACAGTATCGGTCTGCCTAGAAAGAATGACATTATCAACAGATGCGTCAGAG
>CETC01158432.1_pt1 | contig 10028 bp, 19 predicted proteins | sample 326911 | NCBI WGS metagenome assembly CETC01 (sample SAMEA2622694, study PRJEB7988) | marine metagenome | isolation source: saline water (ENVO:00002010), including
GCGACAGATTTTAAGTCTGTTGTGTATGCCAATTCCACCACAGGGCCAAAAACGCCCGAAGGCGCGGGGAATCAATCCCCTTCTTCTACTGTAGTAACATCTTCTGTAGAGTCAACAGTATCAGATACAGTGGTATCACCCACCACGTCCGCCTGTACATCCTCTACTTCAACATCACCAGTAGTGACGACACCAGTGGTGTCATCATTGCTGCAGCCAAAGGCCGACAGCGACATCATCAGCACTAGGGCTGAAAACAAAATCTTCATAATCATTCTCCTTTTGAATTATGAAACATAAATATACTCACAAGCTAATAAATTGTAAACAATTTATATCTTTTCTCTTAGCTGCTCGTAAGATACCCAATGGGCAGTTGTCTCTCCAGACCACAAAACTTTACAATATTGTGCACCAAAATGATACTTTACGTCGACTACAACGCCTGGACTCCAACCTCGGGCAGCAGTGACTAGTTCGCCTACTTTAAACATTGATCGATCTCGTAACTTTCCCTAAGGTTGAGCACGGCTAGTTCTAGTTGCTCAAAAACATCTTCAGGAGTTAAATCATTATTGTTAATATAAATATTCAACTCTGGCCTTATAAGGTCCATAAGCTCCTCGTATAATTCATTCTTTTGCATCTTTTTGACTCATAAATTCTAATAAATCTCGCAACTTATCTCTAATGTTGTCAACCATGGCCATCCGACCATCTGTCGTTCCAGATCCATAATCGATTGCCTGCTTAAGCATGTAAAGATCTTTGAGCACTTGGTTAATTACATCCTGCTTCTTGTCGGGTACATACACCCTCATATTTTAATCCTCCTTAAACATCAATAATAATAACACGCACTTCTTCCTTCTCTTTTTCTTCTTCTTCTTTCTTTCTTCTGGCCCACTCTTCATAAAGACGCTGATCTTCAGAAGGTGCCGGTATCTGCAAATAGGGCCGATCTTCGTTCATCGGCCCTGGCCTCTGCTAGGCTTCTTTCTGCGGCGGGCCTTAGACGGCGGACTGCCAGATCGCTTCCCTCCATGAAAAGTCTCGCCACCTGCATTTGGTGTTTTAGAGAACTTTCCTCTGCCCTGTCTCGTCTTTTTATTGCTGGTCGATGTTCCAGCTCCATACATCTTAATTTTAGCCATCAAACAACTCCTTTTCCACGGCTCGGTCAAACATAGTAAGACCGTTTAAATGATCGATCTCATGCTGTACACATACACATTCTAGTGCATTTTTCGCAAATGAGAAGAACAGAGAGTTTTTATGGTTGTCGCTTCTAACCACAATATCTGTCCACCTTTCTGTTAAAACATAGTCCCCTTTGAAGGAAAGACAACCCTCTTGAAAAAAACTTTTTCCAAATTTTCCTGTTATCACAGGGTTTATTAAAACAATTGGCTTTGTCACTTTTATCACGCACACGGCAGAATCAATACCAATTTGGTTTGCTGCTAGGCCTACGGCATCGGGATGCTCTTTTAATGTATCCAGCAGCCTGTTGCTGATATACATACCTTCGGAGGTATTTGTACACGGCTTGCACGGCTTGCTCAAAGCTGCTCTATCCGCTACAAACTTCAAATATGCCACCTCCCCAGCATGTACAATAAATACTCCGACAAGGAGCTAACAGCAAATTAAATAATGGAAGAGGGTACGTTTGTACCCTCTTCCACCTATCTCTCTATTTAATCTCAATATTGAGAGACTTAGCCTCGGGCTTTGTAGGCAAATTAATCCTAAGCAAACCATTTTGATAGCTGGCCTCAGCCGCGGCAAGATCTAAGTTTCTATCATAATTAACAAAAGTCTTGTTAAAGGCGCGCCGGGCGATTCTTCGTGATTTAAAGCTTTTGCTCTCTTCGTCTCCATGAGAATCAGCGCTAATATGAATCTCCCCCTTTTCGGGGATAATATCCACATGCAAATTCTCTTTCTGGAATCCAGCTAGCGCAAACTCCATAACAGTTGTGCCATCTTCATCTTTATAGATGTCAGCCACAGGATATCCCTGCGTGGTGCGATTCATCAAAGCTGGAATATCCAACATAGAATCAAAAATATCATCAAAGACGCCTCTGCCCAATAAAGTTGGGCGGTATGTAGTTAGTGTAGTCATAACAAATTTCTCCTATTATAGCAAGTTATGTCCGATGGCCATAAAGCACCATCTGCACAAACAATAAGTACCACAGTTCTTAAATCAAGTGTTATTTCCAAAAAATCTGAACTGAAATAATCATGCTAGCTAATAACATACAGATCATGGTCTTGGGTGTGAACATACTTTCCTTCATAAAGACCCAGGTTAATATTGCAAAAACAATATTGCTAGCCCCGAAGCCTACCAGCTTCGATGTCCACAACTCGCCTGTTTCTTGTACAACGCTACGCACAGCATACCAAAAAATAATACCCATAGGAATAGAGAAAATGCAGTTTGTTATCACTGGCTTATCTTCAAACCACTCCCAAACAAATTGAGAGTTGAACTGAAACCAAGCTAGAATATTGCCGACAATGAATAGAGCGATACCAGCAGCCATCTTAGTGAATCCCTATAGTATAAGAGAGTTGATTAAGTTCTTTATTCACGGAAAACCTGGACACCATTAAAGTCTGTAAGGTTAGTAGCGCTGGCTCGTCAATCATGTATTCTTCCTCTCCTGTGTCCGGATTATCAACAGTAACGGGGTCTTCTACGTAAGGAGTTATTGTCTTAACAATCGAATAGTTAAGCCAAAGAATGTCTACCACTGTAGGAATTAGTAAACGATGAGCTTCTTGTCCGGACTCAATAAAGTGCTGTAAAAGAAACTGTGATCCTATTATCTGCTCATCAGTTTTTTCTAGCTGCTCCAATATGTACGAGGCAGAAAGAGTAAACATATTCTGCTTTTTGATGTCATCACTCATCGCTAAGGTCTAATGAGTTAGCTAAATCAGTGAAGCCACCAATGAAATTAATCTTGTTACCGCTTCTACTAAAGATCATAGGAACAGTTTTCCAATCGTAAGCATCTTTCATCTCTTGCAAGATGCTCTGCTGCTGGCCGCTAAAATTTACTAGTTTGTAGTCTAGACCTCTCTCGTCTAGCAAGTCTTTCGCCTTGACACAGAAAGGACACTCTTCTTTTATGAATAGTATATATCTCACCCACTCACCCTCTTGTACTCTTCTGCAATCACATCAAGCGAGCCTATGACATTAATAGTTTTTGACATGTGCCCTGGAGTTGAAACCAAGACCTCAGTAAAAGAGAGGTCCTTGTTCATACCTTCGACAAGCGGCCCCTTTCGCTGTGCCTGTGACTTTAGAGAGGTATTCTCCTTCATCATGATAATATGATTAGGGTTAATATAAACTTCTCTAAGTGAGAAAGTGGACCTGCAGCTTTGGATCTTCGGATCGTAGCTCTGCGCAGCCTTCTGAATTTCAATAAACTTTAGCATTTTTTTCTCCTATTTCATAAACACTACTGTGACTAACATACCAAGAGGATCCATTAAAAAATACTTCATAATTGTTATTATTTTTTCCAGTTATGAGCAAATTGGCTGGTTCATGCAGCTTGTATGTGGTTGTTTCGTTATATAAAGTTACTGATGATGGGACGTGCACCAAATCACCAATTTTAATCTTGTTCTTCATCAGTTCGGACCCCCTCTGACACCATGACTTCCTCTGTATCGGAAGGTGGAGAGGGTTGCAGGGCCTGATGCCAGCCCATAGAGATATTAAGAATATCATCTAGCTGACTGCTGAGCAAGTCAAGCCTTTCGCGAACTTCATTGTAGTCAAGAGCCATCTTGGGCATATTCGTAGGGTTAAACTTTATTTTAGATGCACAGATAGCAAGACTATCTCTCGCCGAACAAATGGCCTTTTCAACTATTTCTGGCACATCTTCTAAATTAACTGTGTGTGTAACTTTAACTTTCATTATTTACTCCTTAATAATTGCGTTACTTGTTGTAATCAGTGTGGATGCAACTGATACAGCGTTTTGTAGCGCGACCCTAGTAACCTTCGCAGGGTCAACTATGCCGCTCTCATACATATCGACTAGCTTTTCTGTTTTAAAGTCCCAACCAAGGTTTAAAGAGTTTATATTCTTTCTCTTTTTCTTTGAAGCTAACTCCACTTGGTGGACAACTATATCAGGACTGACTCCAGAGTTTTTAGCGATTTGCCTCATTGGTGCTTCCAATGTTGCTCTGATAATATTGGCGCCTAATTCTTGGTCTTCATTCTCTGCGTCTATCTTAAAGTCGCGACAATTTAAAAGAGCAGTACCGCCTCCTGGCAAAATACCCTCTGACTGAGCAGAGCGCACGGCTTCTAAAGCATCCTCAACACGATGCTTCTTTTCAATCATCTCTACCTCTGTTGGGGCACCTACTTTAATAATTGATACTCCACTGTTTAGCCGGCTAATTCTAGACTGCAGCTTCCTACATTCATCCATATCATCAGTCTGCTTGATTTCTGACTTGAGTGCTTCGATCTTGGTGTCAATCGCCTCCCAATCAGCGTTCCCGCCGACAAAGGTTGTTTGATTTTTCAATATCTCTATTTTTTTGCAGAGGCCCAGGTCTGCCAAAACAACCTCTGATAACTTCTTTCCCGATTCTCTGGAGACAAAGTTAGCACCTAAAGATAAAGAGAGGTCTTTCATAATGCTCCGGCGCTCTTGGCCATAGCTGGGTGCCTTAACGGCAGCAACCTTCATTGAGCCCCTCATAGTGTTCATAATAAGAGCTGCCAGGGCTTGGCCTTCTACCTGCTCGGCAACAATAACGAACGGGCGAGATTCGCGCGCGACCAATTCCAGCACAGGTAGAATCTCCTGTACCGTGTCGATTTTATGATCAGTTACAAGCACCAAGGTGTCATCATACTGCACGGCATTTCGCCTTTCATCAGTTACAAATGCCTGCGCGAAGTACCCGGAATCAAAACGGAATCCTTCAATCGTATCTAGACTAGTTTCAAATGACTTGGCTTCTTGCACAGTAATAGCACCGTCATGGCCAGCTTGCTCGGCGGCCATGGAAACTAACTTGCCAATTACTTCATCGCCATTAGCTGAAATTGTCGCGACATGTTCGATGTCCTCCATGGACTCAATTGGCCTGGACATTTCTTGTATTTTTTTAACTACCTCTAGTAGCGCCTTGTCCATACCTCTCTTGAGTTCTACAGGTGAACTTCCAGCAGATAGATATTTCTGACTCTTCGCGTATATTTCTCTTGTCAGGACCGTGGAAGTCGTAGTGCCGTCGCCGGCCAAATTATTAGTCTCTGAAGCGGCTTGCTTTATTAATTGTGCAGCTGCATTTTCAAAAGGGTCTTCTAGGTCAACAAACTTTGCAACAGTCACTCCGTCTTTTGTCACGATGGGTGATGCATCAGAGTTTGATAATATGACGTTTCTTCCTTTGGGCCCAAGCGTGGCCGCGACATTATCTGCTAGTTTGTTGACGCCAGCTAGTATCTTTTTTTGCAGCTCTTCGCCGCTAACGTATTGTTTAGTCACACGTACCTCTCTGTTTATACAGTAACAACATTATAAATCAAGTAAAGCAGTTGTTTAAATTATTTCTCAGCCTTTTCTGCTAACTTATCAGTATGCTGGGACAGGCTTGAAGCTGCCTCTTGTGCCCTGAACGCATCGCCAACACGGTTTTGAAGGAAGTAGCCATTGATAAAGCCAGAAAGCTTCTCTAAGTCTTCATATATGGGCGCGCACAGTTCGGCCAGTTGATTGCTGTATCTTTGCAAAGTTCGATAAATTTTCTTCTTGTTGACATTAATGGTGCCATACAAGGTGCCTTCTGATCTTACTCTCACTGGATGAATGTCGAACTGTGTCTCATTTTTATAGCGCAACTCCTCCAGTGTCTTTGCCCACTCGATAGTTGCTTCTGGGGTGCCCGCCTGTAAAAGTGATTGTATCTTAGCTACAACATCAGATTCGACATGCTGCTCGCCTCTCTTGTTTAAGGCCCACCAGCGCTGAATATGCCCAGCAAACTCCCTAACTCTCTCACCGACATGCTCAATTGAGTCGAAATAAGCGATCAATCGGGCTTTACCAAGTAGGGCCAACTGCTTTGCAGCGGCCAATGATCTTTCTGGGTCGCCTGATCTAAATTCCTCTTCTAGATCTACTGTCTTTCCCTCAAAAGAGGCTAGCGTATCCAACCTATGTACGTTCGATGGAACATTTAATTCACTAGACTTCCAGCGCGCGAATCTTTTCTTTGCGTTGTCGCTCAAAATAATCTCAGCGACCTTAAGAACGTTCTCTTTAGCGCGCTTAGTGCTTGTAGATGAGCTTGGCGGGCTGACAACCCTTCTCCAGTCGCGCGATGCTGTCCGCCATTCGTAATTAAATTGAACCTCAGAAGAGTCCAAGCCAAACATCGCTGCTCTTTGTAGAAATGCATTTTCCCAAACATTCTTCGCTTCTTCGATCTGCTCTGGCGAGCTTTCTGTTATAAGACGCTCTTCCAAAGTCTGAGTTCCGTGACTATGAAGATCAAAGTATCTCTCTTCGACCCAATAAAAGAAATTGCTAGGCTTAATATTGAATGAATAGACATCTAGCTCGTTCTTTACCGTCTTGGTTGCAACAATATATTCAATGCCCCTCTCTTCCGCTACTGCGGCGATCTCTGGCCTTTGAAAGAAAGCCAAGAGGTTGGGGATGCTACCTTCAATTCTTGTTTTCGGAGATAGCAACTTTAAACTGACAGGCTGGCCAGCGTCTCCGGTTTTTGGGTCGACAAAGAACATGCAGTCTTCGATAGGCAGTGATCCACCGACCCTATCTGTAACTTGAGTGCCCTGTAGCAATCCAGAAAGGAAAGCCTCGAATAAAAATCCAGCAGTTGATTCATTAAAGTCATCCAAAGTTTGTTGCAGCATCTTAACTGCTCCGAGCACGCCCATGATCTCCGAGATCTTAGTCGCTTCTTGTACAGCGCCGTCGACGATGGCATTGATTGAATTTATTTTCTCAGATAAGGTTGTGCCTCTTACATTTCTAGTAATGTATTTTTGAAACAACTGGCGCTCTGATGTTCCCATCTTGCCGGCCTGCTCTGTTGGCGCGTTGAAAGATTTTAAAGCCGTGTTGTAAAATCTAGCAGCGCTAAATTTAGTCTGCTCGCCTTTCTCGTCCTCACTAACAACCTGCCCAACCATCTCCATTAGAAGATTTAAATTAATCTTTTCTTGAAAAAAATTCTCTTTAATATATTCTAGCTCGTCTTTATTCATAAAGGTACCTCTATATAATTAGACAATAATATCAGCAATTCCTAAATTAACTGCCTCTTCCGCGTTCAGGTATACGTTGGTCTTTTTATCCATTAGCTTCTTAATATACTTTTCAGTCATATCTGTCTCTTTAGCCAGCGCTGCAATATAAGATTTTTGAGTTGATTTCGTCTCAGAAAATTCATTTTCAATATCTGCTATGTGTCCATGTTGACCAGCGACCACTCCATGGATCATGACCCTGCAGTTTCTTCCAATCTTTCGGGATCCCTTAGTGCCAGCGGACAGCAACAAGACACCAGCAGACATTACCTTTCCGACTCCGTATGTGTGAATTGGTGTTCTCTCCCTTATATCCCTCATAACATCATACACAGCAAACATCTCTGTTGCTTGTCCTCCATACGATGAAAGATAGAATATGAAGGGCTCAACAATCTCAATGGGGTCCGCTTCGGGATCCTCTTGCATGCTCAAGCTCTTTGACGTTATGTCCATGGCTAGCATGCCATAGATAGCCTCAGAAGCTCGCTCTTCATTAATGTCGCCGTAAATAGCAACCGCTCTCAATTCTGGCTTATCCATAGCCATGCTTATCATAGACACAAGATCTGACGAATCATCTTTTTTTGCATCTCCCTTCTCCTTCTCTTCATTAAGCTTACTCATGGTTTCTCCTATATTCCAAAAAAAAAAGGCAGACCGCGAAGCCTGCCTCTTTAAAGCCAATTTAAAATTTCTACTTACTTCTTCAACAATCTCTTCGCAACTCTGCGAACAACCTCATTAACGAACTCATCATCTTCCTGTAGCTGCAGATCTGCCTCTTCAAGCTCTTGCTCAAGCTGCATATCGTCGGCCTCTTCGTCGCCAGGTGGCAAGGGCTCCGCGTCGCCTGCTTCGCCTTCGGGCCCGGGAAGCTCTGCGTCTAAGGCAACTGGATCGTCGCCCATGGGATCGGCCATGGCGTCGGCGTCATCGGCCATCTCAACCTGCACCTTTTCGCGAATCTCATCAGGATGAGCCATAGCGGCCTCCAAGAAGGCATTTAGACCCTCAAGGCCAGCTTCAACAGTCGTGCCGCCCTCGGCGTCAGCTAGTTCTGGTTCAGCATCTAATTCTGGCTCGGGGTCGACCTCGGGCTCAGGATCTGCTTCAGCATCAACCTCAGGAGGGGATCCTTCAAGCTCCTCTTCGTCGCCCTCTTCTTCCATCATGGGCTCTTCTTCATCGTACATCGCCATTTCATTTAACTTGTCGACAAAGGGGTCTGACAAAGAGCCAATATTGGCAAACTTCATCATTCTGCGGATCTCTGATTCCTTTAAAAGCTGCTTTTTCATGTTTTTTCTCCCGAAACGCACCTTGTGGTACATTCTAAATAGATTCCTTATCCAATAAATGACCTATTTTTTTTAATGCCTTGTCTTCAATTTGTTTAATCCTAACAAAGCTAACTCCAAGCCTTTTTGCAACCTCTCTCAAGGTCATGCTATCATTTCTATCAACCGTCTCAAGAACACAATTATACTCACTCTCATAGCTGATCCAATTTCGACAGTCGGAATTTGGGCATGATACCTTCAAAGATCGACACACCTCTAGGCACTCTCTCATAGGTCTGTCTCCGTTTCAATAATATCAAATATATTTTCAATCTCGTCCTCGCCAAGTGCAAACTTCTTGCTAGCAGACTTCTTCTGTTTCTGCATCTGATCATTCTTTAGTCTCTTTTGCAGTCCTTGAATCTTATATTTCTCTTTACACGCCTCTAGATACTTTGAAACATGCTCGTCGTTCTCTATATATCCAGTGATCATCATTCTAAAAAACTGAGACTGTGTAATGCCATCAAAATTGCACCTCACTCTTAGTTTAATTTGCCTGTCTTCTGAATCATAGAACATTATTTTTTTACGACTTTTTGCATCTGGAATCGTCGGATCCTTCATTTATTTCTCCACAAGATGTGCGTGTTGCTTTCCAGCTGGGCTGCACTGGATTGTAAGATGAAATGTCGCTTACTTTGAAGTTCTTTAATGCAACGCACCCCCGTATAAGAAAGGCCGCTACGAATACCACCAGCGATATCTTCAAGGATATCAGCACTGGCCCCCCGATAAGGGACAGTAGTCGCGACACCTTCAGCCGTGGAACTTTTGCCTCGCCATGAGCGCTGCGCTTCCTTGGAGGCCATCCCCCTGTATTCTTTAAATCTCTCGCCCCTTTCATTAGCAAACACTTCGCCAGGAGTATCGTCGGTGCCTGCCAGCATGGAGCCAATCATAACAAAATCTGCTCCTGCGGCTAGCGCCTTCACCATATCACCTGTCGTCTTTATTCCCCCATCAGCAATAATTTTAGTGTCATAACTAGTGCCTGAACATTCTAAAACACTCTGAAAAGTTGGCACGCCATGGCCAGTGACAATTCTAGTAGAACAAATAGAACCTCCGCCGATGCCAACTCGAATAGAATCTGCACCCCAACGAGCTAAATCTTCGAACGCTTCTAGGGTAGCAACATTGCCAGCCATGATATGCACTGCGTCACCAAACTTCTTCTTGAGTCTAGCCAACGCGGACTTCATCATAGCATGATGGCCATGAGCAACATCAACGCACAGGATGTTGGCTCCTGAATCAACCACGGTTACTGCCCGTTCAAAGAAATCACCTGACATGCCAATTGCAGCGCCGAGGTCTGCAGCCCCGCAAGTATACGCATC
>CETC01006393.1_pt1 | contig 10001 bp, 3 predicted proteins | sample 326911 | NCBI WGS metagenome assembly CETC01 (sample SAMEA2622694, study PRJEB7988) | marine metagenome | isolation source: saline water (ENVO:00002010), including
AAACTGTATATATTATAAACCCCCACACCGAAGTGCAGGGGTTTTGTATGACAGTTTTTAAATTGTCAATTACCTTGCGTTTGCTTGTCCACCATATATGCTGTTGGATGAATTCCTAGCCCAACACATATAGACATACTGTCTGGAACTATCATTAATCGCACTATTAGAACTTCTTATTTTAAATCCATTAGAGAAGAAATCAATCTGTCTAGGGTCGTAACCATAAGTATCAGGATGGAAATCTTCCATTTCATTAGTTGCAGTATATAATTCGTGAGCATCTCCATTAAATGGAGTTCTTACATCATCCCTAATGTTCCAATATCCACCAGAGGTTCTATCCTTATACCAAATTATTGCTGGACGGAATCCTGTGTTAATAAAAGGTCCATCGGTATTTCCATTTCCTTTATATATTCCAAACTGACTAAATCCAGGTATATCTGCCCAACAATAACATATTACATCATCAGTAGCATCAGCATAGAATGCATTATTAAAGGTAAATACATCTTTAGTTGGAGCTACTTGACTGTAAGGATTATTACTTGTATCAGGTCCAGAAGTATTTTGGTTCAAAATTAACCTACCATTACCACCAGCAGTTGCATATCTGTGGTAAACATCCCAATTATAAGTATTAGTCAAAGACTTCATCATAATAAATTTAGGTACTCTTCCCAATCCATGAGGAACGGTTGCTGTTCCTGATCCTGAAGTGGGAGTAAATTTAATAATACTAAAACCTGCTTTAGTATTGATAGATGTGCCTGTTGGAGTGGTAGCACCTGCAGGAGTACCACTAGCAGCAAATGATGCATACCCAACACCATCTAAGTTAAATGTATTATTATCTCCGCCTGCTTTCCAACACCATGCAACATAATCTTTATCATCAGCACCTACAAGATCATTATTAGAAATAGCAAAACCATTTCTTGTAAAATCGGTCAAGAGAGCACCTGCGTCTTGTACTTCAGTATTATTGGGGATTATATAACGTCCATTACCAGCACTAGCAAAACCTCTTACAGTATCGAATATTACGTGATTTGTATCACTACCACCAGATCTTTTTTTTATCCAAACACAATCTGGTCGAAAACTTAATGCACTCCTAGTATTTAAACGGTCTTGACCCCTCCAAGTAGTAATACCAACATTCTGATCTGCTCTTACAATTCCTGTTGATTGTGATAAACTCGCATCACATAAAGTCTTATACCCCTCTGGTGGCACTGTAGACCATGCTGTTGTGCCATAGGCATAGTTTGCACCAAAATTCACTTTATCTAAATCCATAGAATTCAAATGAAAACATGGAGCATAAGAGACATCATCTACAATACCATTAGTACCAGCAGTAAAAGCAACTCCTTGAGAAACACCATTATACAGGAATTCTAGTGTTCTTGCATCACTATCAAATAGTACACCAATCCAACCACTATGAGAAAAGGCACTTCCATAAGAAGAACCAGTATTTCCATAATATTTATTTCCATCAGCACCATATCCTCGTATTGAAGGTACATCACTCAAATTGCCTATATTTGCTACAGACATGCTGCTAATACCAATCACACCAGCCATAGTGTTAAGCACCTTACATTCCCAGTAATATTTTCCAGAATTTGGTGGTATCACATGTGTGCCCATTACGTTAGCAACATTACTACTATCAGCCTCTGTTGCTGCATCTTTGAGAGTCAATGAACCTCCCATATTATTACGATCCAAAGTGCAATAATTAGCTGGTAGTCGTGAATTATTATAAGTAGCAGATCCACCATGCCTTTGTTTACCAGAATATACAATCCCTGATGGACTTTGAGCACAAACATTAGCAGAAGAAAGATTGGTTAAAGTCCAATCATTTCCTTGTCCTGATTGATCAGATCCAACTGTTGCTCCACTACCATCCATAGGAAGATAAAACCCACATGTTCCCCAACTTCCACCAGGAGTTGAACTTATATCAAACTTTTTAGGTCTCCATGTACCTGTTAATGGATCATCATAACCAAAGTAAGATGGATCAAGTTGTTGTCCATCTATAAAATTAAACTCAGTCAAATACCCATCTAACTCAAAAGCATTGGCAGAATGTTGAAATCCTATACGTTGAATTGTGGAAACTTTATTTATAGATGTATCATAATTTTGAGAAGGATAAGCTGCAGTACTAAAATCCGTTATTTGCGTTCCATTCACATAAAGTTTAATTCTATTAGAAGCAGTTCCTTGAGTTGTATCAAAAGCACATACTAGGTGCATCCAACTACTCATATCTCTTACTTTTGGACCAACAAGTCGAAAAGTAAAACCACCTTGATAATGAGATACTCGTAGTAGGTTTTCCGAAGTGATTGTTAATGGATAAGTATCATCACCATCAGGTCCAGCAAAGAATATTACTTGAGTACTACTGTCAGTTGTTGTTTTTCTATACCAACAACTGACAGTAAAAGTTCTTCTATTACCATCACTACCAGGAGTTCTGGTCAGATAAGTTTCAACACTTTCGTTAAACTGCAAAGAACCTTTAATCAACATCGGAGATGATGCAGAGTCTTCTCTACATGTTCTAGGTATTACTACTCCCATTTATCTAACCTCAACTAAAGTTTAACGATGCACCAGCAAGCAACTGAGTTGCTATACCTGCGCTACCTTGTTTATGAACAGTGAATGATATTAAACTAATAGTTCCATCTGCTGTTGGAATAGCTGGTGCTGATCCAGAAGGGAATAAGAAATATGTACTAAAACCAACCGTTGTTACTCCAGAGTTTACAAGTCTAAGGGTATGAGTATCTCCTTCAGATCCTCCATTACATGTAAATGTTGTAATACCACTTACAGTTACTCTATGATCTTGAGCATCGGCTAATGCTAAAGTACTAACAATACCTGCTGCTGTGCTTATAGATGTCGATATACCAGCTTCTATTCCAGTTAGGTTTGAACCATCACCAGTATAAGATGTAGCAGCGACTGTTCCTGTCACTGTTATACCCGTTGCACTCGTGGCTAATTTGGAATTACCATTATGGTAAAGAGTGACGGCTCCACTTTCCGTAACCCTAAACATATCTTCACTAAAATCTGAGTTACCTACTGAAAATGATTTAGTATCAGGTAAGAATAAATTTACGTGACCATTAGTGCTTTTAATATTATTATTTGTCCCATCATGGTACAAAGCAAAATCCGATGCATCTCCTATGTTTAGTCGTACATTATCAAGTAGATGTACGTCAGAAGTTCCACTAAATGTGGTTACACCAGAAGTACCAGATATTGTTACACCACTACCAACTAAGAATTGAGCACCAGTACCAACTTCTAATTTTGAATCAGCGGCAACTAAAACTTCTCCAGTATCTTTAATGCGAAGTCTTTCTGATACACTTCCACCTGAACTAGTTTTAAATACGATAGTTGCTTTCTCAGTAGAACCATCATTTACTATTTGAGCATTTTCATTCTCAAATCCATTCTCAAGTTGAAAAGCATTACCTTTTCCTATTGCTGTAGGTCCATCAAGATGAACTCCTTTACTAAATGTGGTTACACCAGCAGAACCAATCGTTACAGCAGTTCCTACTAATAGTTCACCACCAGAAATATTAACACCTGCACGAGCAGTAACTAAACCAACAGAATCTATATTAGTTACATCTTCATATGTTAATGTTCCACCTATGGTTACATTCGATCCAACATGTAATTCTGTTCCAACACGTAAACTCTTAGCAATACCTACACCACCATCAACTATTAAAGCACCAGTTGATGTTGATGTGGTTTCAGTAGTAGCATCAACATTAACAGCACCAGTTGCTGTAATAGCTCCAGTAACACCAAGAGTTGAACCATCCCATTGTAAATTTGATTCTCCCTCTAATGTATTAGCAGTTCCCGATCCAGTTATTAATCTATTGTTTGCATTATTATTGATTGTCGTTGATGTAACATTATCTAAATTACTTCCATCACCAAAAAACGTTGTAGCACTTACAATACCAGTAGAACCATATACAGTAACTCCAGTTCCAACTTGAAGTGTTGCTTGTGGATTGGTAGTTCCAATACCCAATCGACTATTAGCATTATCTACCTGAATAACAGCACCATCTGTGCCTATACCAGATCCAAAATTAGCTAATCTACTTGCGTTACTTATCGGAGACATTATTAGTTTTTTAGATATTTATATTACTGGGCATTGGGGACTCCACCATATTGATTAGAAAGAGCTGCAGAGGACCATGCAATATACAGATATTCAGCATTTGAACCATTAGTTTCTGTATTACCCTGCCTCAATTTAAATCCATTTGATAAATGATCTCTTGCATATCCTGTACCAATATTAGATTCACTACTATTTGAATTCGCCTGTAATACTTCATTATCCATTTCATTAAATGGACTTCTCACAATATCTTGCATATTCCAATCATTAGCAGAATCTACTCTTTTGATCATAATAAGAGCAGGTTTAAATCCTGTATATATGACAGGTGAGTCCGTAGCAGAACCAGTTCCTTGATACTGCCCAACCTTACACAATCCAGGCATATTGCACCATGCATAAGCAACATAATCATCACCATTATTATTAACTCTATTTGAATTATTAATGGTAAATACTGATCCAGTTGGGGCTGAAAAAGGTGAAAAATCATTAGCTTTTCCTTGATCTTTATTTAATACCATATAATAAGTCCAATCAGCAACACTATTTTCAATAACAGAATCACATCCAACCATCCAATCACCAGCATTGTCTGATCCACTATATCCATCTAATCTTTTGATCATAATGAACGCAGGTTCATTTGGAAGTCCATGAGCTATGGTAGCACCACTACCACCATTTCCTTCATACTTATAAATTCCAAAACCAGCTTTAGTATTAACAGAAGCACCAGTAGGATCTATTGACCCTCCATCTAATCCAGCCTTTGCAGCAGTATCATATCCAACACCATCAACGTTCCAAGTGCCTTTGTTTCCACCTGCTCTCCAACACCATGCAACATAATCTACTGTATCCTTATTAGTAAATACATTAGAATATGATGAATTATATCCTATCGTAAATCCATCTATAAGAGGAGCTCCTCCTGTATTAGAAAGTGATTCTTGACTCCAATTTGAATTAGAATAAACTGACTTTCCATCACCACGAACACTATCAAATAAAACTTTCCAATTATCTTCACTTCTAGGTGCAATCCACATAAGATCTGGTTGCCAACCTAAAGTGCGTATGTTTCTGCTAGTCGCACCATCACCACGATAAGTAACAATTCCAATATGGTTTTGAGGATTTATATCACTATTCCTCATTGTGGTAATTCCTACATCATAGAAGTTAGAAGAACAAAGTGCCTTATAACCAAAAGGAACAGGACTTGCAAATGGTTGTTGACCAAAATTCCATGTAGCATTTTGACTATTAGCTCCACATCCAAAAGCATAATGTCCACCACTATCTGTTCTCAATCCAACTCTCATTGCACCCTGATCTGCACCATTCCAATAAAAATTAAGTTGCCCTATATCAGAGTCAAAACCAATTCCTAAAATTCCAGCACCTGTTGCAGATGGTGCTCCGATAGCATTAGGAGTGCTTGATTTACCATAGGCTTCTTGATTTCCACCGTTATAAACTGTTCCACCGTACCACATCCATTGATATGATCGTTCACCAAAATAACTATCATACGTATCATTTTCTTCCATTTCTTTAACAAGAGCCAAACCTGGTTCAGGATAGTCTCCCCATGTAAATTGATATTCACAATACCATTTGCCAGATTTCGTAGGCATATGCAAACTTGATAAAGAAATACTATTCTTACCAGCATCGGAAGGAGAATAATATGTTAAACCACCATTAGAAATAAAAACATTGTTATCAGTACATGCAGGTAGTGAATTTAAAGTAGCATAATTACTCTCTCTTCCTGCTCTAAGATCATATTGACTATCAAATGGATTATTTTCTGAACTATAAACATGACCCTGCTTATACAAAGGCCATGGAGTATCTTGAGCTGTAGCACTACTCGAACTCTTACAACATAATAAAACAGTTCCAGGTATTGAATGAAGATCTTCTGAACCTGGAGTAAATCCTTCTTTATAAACTGCTGTCCTATTGATACGGAAATTAGAAATAAAACCATCCCAACTTTGAGCACTATATCCTTGTCTCTGACCTATAGTAACTGTCATATTAGTTGCAGTATAATTAATATCAGCCATCCATTGTTGACCCTGTGCAACCCCATTGATATACATTGTATGAGTATTTCCACATCTTACAAGAGCAACATGATACCATGATCCAGTTGATATTGATGTATCTGATTCTATTCTACTAGAACCATTAACCCAGTAAATTAATTTATTTGAAGTATTAACATAAAAAACAGGTTTATTCGTAGTTCCTGTATTACTACCATCATCCCTAAAATCAACAATATAAGGAGTATCAGAATTACTATCAGATTTTACCCAACATTCAATAGTGAAATCACCACGACCAAATTTAAATTTATTACTAACTGTAGGAAGAAGAGAATCCCCAGTGCCATCAAACTCACAACTACCACTAAAAGATCCAGGAGGAGTATCAGATCTAGCATTTACTGGAGTGGCTCCAATTGTTGCTAGTGTTGCAGCTGGAGCTACTTCATATGCTAATGGATCAGTAGGATCTTTAGCACAAAGTAAATAAGTTCCTGATACATTCTCTAATGGTCCTGATGGTGGTTGGAAACCAGCTTGACCAGTTCCTCCCTGATAAACTCTCCTTCCTTTTACAACTCTAAAATTCGATATAGCTCCATTTACTGTAGTTGTCGATTGCTCAACTCCAATATTTCCAAATGATAAACCATCACCAGATCCTGGTCCTTCCCAAGTTGAACCAGTGTTTGTCCAATTTAATAAACCACCATTAACAAACATAGCTGTAGTGGTATTAGCACTATTATACTCAAAACATATATGATTCCATGAATTTGGTTGTAATACACCAGCTTTACCATCACTATTAAGTCCCGTTGATCCGTTCCAATAACTTTGAGGATAACCAGTTTTATGAATAGTCACCCAGTTTTTACGATTAGTGCCATCATCTTGTTGCCAGATAACTCCAGCCTGTGCTCCTACCCACCAATAATAAAATTCTATTGTGTAATCTTGTGATGCAGTGAGTCCAAATCCTGGTATTACTACACCATTATAATTATCTTTTGATTGTCCTACAAAGACAGATCCATGTCCATATTTGGGAGAACGAGCAGGACCACCTGCAGGAAGTGCAAAAGGAGTATCCTTAACAAAGGTTCCAGCAGAAATAGAAGGAACAGAAAAATTCTTAGTATATTTTGCTACGTCTTTATAAAAACGGAAGTCATTAAGATATCCATTCCATGATGAATTAGATGAATCAGAGTTATTAGCTCCTATACGCAGTGTATTGCTAGAGAAATCCAGAGCATCAGATACTGTACCAGTGGATGCTAATATTCCATCAACATACAACTTAGTTTCATTTGAACCAGTTCCCTCTCGCACAACAGCAACATGAGTCCATTTTTTGTTTATAACATGACATGTACTTCCTGTACCAGTTTGAGTGGCACTATCGCATATTACAGTATTATCATATCTAAAACGCCAAGTTATTCCATTATTAACTGTTTCTGCACTTAAACATATACTATCACTATAAGAAGAACCAAACTCCCATGCTCTTTTATATTGTCCTCCTGTTTTACAGTTAGAAGGCCAACACCATATCTCCATAGTAAATGGAGCTTGTCCCAAATTATAATCAGAAGAAGAAGCTCTATCAAGATATCCACTAACTCCCTTAAAGTAATGCCCTGATATCCCATATAAACCACCACTAGAAGTTCTTATACCCACATCAGATCCTGAATCTGATACATCTTTAAATTCAGCAGTAACAGCAACTCCACATGCCCTATCCTGCCTATTTGCACTTATGGGCATTGCAACACGACACTTAGCAGCAAAAGGATCTGCTACTACAGGATCCGTATAAACAGATATGGTTCCACCCATTCCAGTATGATTTGCACAACTATAATACAGTGTATCGGGAGCATCATTTGGTATAGTTATAGTAAAACGTGCTTGTCTTGAAGTACCAGGAGTTCCAACAGTATGAGCAAAACCAACCATATTATATCCTGAGGCTGCTGAAGAAGCCTCAGCAGTGGTTCCAATCTTTAGAGGGTGATTAGTATTAGTACTGTCTGATTGGAAAAAATTAACTGTCTGACCTCTTGCCAATCTCAATAGAGGTGCTTCCTCTCCACCTAATGATGCATCATTATCTGTTCCCATTCCAATATAAAATCTATTCTGAGATCCAGTAGGATTAGCAACAGTTACGGCATAACCAATATATCCTCTAGTATCAAGAGGCATACCACGAGAATCACCATTAAATACAGCATTCTCAGACCACCTAGTTGCAGCATATCCCTTGTATACACTATTAATTCCATCAGAAGTTTCTTGTATTGGGAGTCCACCCTCTGCATTATTCAGGGGAGCAGTACCCTCAAAACCTCTAGGAGTCCAATCATTTCCTTTTCCCGATTGATCCTTTCCTATTGGTCCTGAACCATCCATAGGAAGATAAAACCCATTAGTTCCAAAATCAGCAGTAGGACAATCCTCAATATTAAACTTTTTAGGTCTCCATACGCCTGTCATTGGATCTTCAAATCCAAAATATGATGCGTCTAATGCTTGACCATCAACCATGACACACTGAGACATATAACCATCAAAAAATCTACCACTATCAGTATTATAAGATCTTTGACTTCCAATTGTCGTTTCATAAGAAGATGAATTTATAAAACCATCATGATTCTGTGAAATACTGCCTCTGTTATCAGTCGCATAACCACCACCTTGTGATACGTCAGCAACATTAACACCATTAATGTAAAAATTCCATCTCGAATTCATAGTGGTGAGAGCACCATCAGAAACAGTGGTATCAGAAACCCAAACAATGTTATACCAACCGTTTGTATCTCTATATTCAGCGTTTGATAATGCAGTGATAGCTCCACCACCACCAGTGCCACTAATCCACACAGATAATTGATCAGTATTATTATTAAATAATAAAACATGATAACTAGATGCACTAGATGCAGTATGGCCAAAAATGCCCATGAAGGTGTCTTGTCTGGATTGTTGACTATCAAGAATTTTAGATCTTTTTATCCATGTGCTATAAGTCCATGTTCTTCTATTTCCATTACTAGCAGGAGTGAATGCAAGATCACACCCATCATTGGTATTCCAGCTGGAGGTATCGTTCTGGTGGTTTTGCTGCTGAGAGTACTGACCTCTCGCATTAAATTTTACTGAATGTGTTAATTGTGCAGCACCTGCAGCACTATCACCTGTAATTATTTGAGGAATTGATACTCCCATTGTCTCACTCCCTCCTAACTAAAGTTGTTTCCTATAGAAGTCAACAACTCTGTTGTTATTCCCGTTGTTGTTGATGTTTTATTAACCGTGAATGAAACAAGATTAACTGCTCCATCTGTCTTTGTTAATATTGGACTTGCACCACCAGCAAATTTGAAGTAACTACTAAAACCAACAGTTGCAATACCTGAGTTAGTAATTCTAATCGTATGACTGTTTCCTTCCGTTCCTCCTGAAGTTGTAATCGTACAAATACCTGATGCAGTTATTTTATGATCTTGCTTTGCTAAGTTAAGTACAGTGGTAATACCTGAAGTTATAAGTGCTTCAGTGCCAATACCAGCTTCTATTCCAGTTAATCCAGAACCATCACCACTGAAGGATGTAGCAGTTACAACACCAGCAGTTCCTAATGTTATGCTACTACCAATTTTTGTTTCATAACCAGATCCACTAATATATATTGCACCGCCCATGGAACTGTG
>CETC01006131.1_pt1 | contig 9993 bp, 3 predicted proteins | sample 326911 | NCBI WGS metagenome assembly CETC01 (sample SAMEA2622694, study PRJEB7988) | marine metagenome | isolation source: saline water (ENVO:00002010), including
ATCAAGCTGAAAGACTAGGAAAGTCATTTTATGATAAAGCTTTAAAAACAGCTATAGAGGGTAGAGGAGATGCTACTAATATAGTAAGCAGATTCCTTAATCATGGTAGAACTAAAAACATTATACAACAATCATTTCATTTAGGTACTGCATCTGCTGTATCTTCTTGGCAAGGTGGTGTAGATCAAATGATGGATGCTTTTATCCATGGAGGTATAGCAGGAGGTGCTTTTGCAGGAATAGGAGAGCTTGGTGGAGCATTTAAAGGCAATACAAAGGTAGGACAAGCTATAGCTGGTTCGCTATTCCAAGGGCTTCCATCTACTGTTAGAGGGGCAACTACTCCTCAACAAATATATGATTATTTGCTAGGGGCATATTTTGGTGGTGGAGCTAAACCTTGGACTCATATGCAAGCTGGTAAGTTTATAAAAAAGATGGATGAGTTAAGGACTAAGGATTTTGAATGGGCTACAGAATCTGGAATGGAGCCTACTAAACATCCAGATTGGAATAAACTACCTGAAGAAGTTAAGCCTATAGCTAAAAAAATGGCTCTTTCTGCCTTTGGAACCATTGAAGAAAATCTTGCGAGAGGGTTTTTACTGCTTGAAAAGACAGGTAACTTAAATAAGATGAGCCGTAAAGAATTAGAGATAGCAGGATTTAAAGCTACAGAAGAATTTGTTGATGGGGAAAGAGTATATAGACCTGACCCTAAAAGTGTTGATAAGTATAAAATAGTTATGCTTTCTGGGGGATCAGAAGGAGCTCAGCAAACATGGGCATTACAAGCTCAGAAAAAGGGAATACCTACTATTCATTATACTTTTAATAAGCATGAAAAAACTATTAAATCTTCCACTCCTGGCTTTAGAAGAACATTAAGTAAAAGTGAATTGCAAAATGCTGATAGCTCTATTAGAACAGCTAATTTAACCTTAAAAAGACCTATAGAAGATATGACTGAGTATGTATTAAACCTTCAAAGGAGAAATGCATACCAAATTAATAATTCAGAAGCTGTATACGCTATAGGTGAATTTGTCCCTCCAACTGCTAATCATCCTCCTTCTACTAGAGTTAAAGGCGGAACTGGATGGGGCGTTCAGATGGGTATAGATAAAGGTAAGTCTGTTTATTTATATGAGCAATCTCAGGGGAAATGGTTTAAGTGGAATAAAGCTGCAGATAGGTTTACGACTATTAAAGAGCCTCCTAAGCCTCCATCAAGGTGGACTGGACTAGGGGTACGTAAAATAAATCAAAGAGGCTCAGAGGCTATATCAAGCTTCTTAAACAAGCATTTTAAAGATGATCCAGTACAATTAGAGAAAATCTCTAAAAAGCCTGAATTAGAGCCTATGCCTAAAGATGATGAACGTCGTGTTGAAGAGATTAGGACAGAAATAGATAGACTTGAAACTGAGCATGATGCTATTGAAGCTGAGTCAGGTTCAGCTTTAGAGAAATCAATTAAGATAAAAGCATTAGAGACAAAATATGAAGCTTTACACGAAGAGCTATCTGATATTGTAAATAGAGGGGTTGATTTGACAAGCTCCCCTATTGAAAGAGTAAAAGAAGAAGCAATTGAAGTTAAACAGGAGGAATCTGCACGTGAAGATAACGACTTTGAAAGACCTACTGAACCGGGTATCGGGATCAATACTTTACAACTTGCCAATAATTACTTCAAAAAAGTTTGGGGTACTACACCTATATTTGCAGATCAAACGAGGCTTAAAGGACAATTGGGTGCAGAAATCGCCTCTATTCTCAAGAAATTTCTACGACCAAATACTACCGAGAACTTATCAGAACAATGGGCAAATGAAGTGGAGTCATTCGTTTCTGAGAAGTATTTTGAAGGACAAGGGTTTACTTTAGGAGCAGAAGCTAGAGGCAAAATGAGACAAATGGTGACTAAAAAGAATTTAGGTGTAGTTGTTACTCATCTAAGGTCTGATGGAAGCACGGTTATGTCTATGAGTACTAAAGAAAATCAAGTGTCATTAGCTGGAGCTCGTAAAGACCAGATAGAGCCACAAAAAAGAATAGACTTTGTTTTTAAAGAAGCTATAGATAAAGCTACAGATGCTGAGGTTGGTGGTAAAAAAGGTGAACCTACTTACATGGTATTAGACCATGTTACTGTAACAGAGAATGGGAAAAAACGTGATATTTCTTTAGGTAGATGGAGAACTAATAAACTGTTAATAGACAACAGATGGAACCCTAAAAAGGCAGAGGCTTCTTATAATCTATTTATAGAGAAATCTATAGTAAAATTAGGCAAACAGGGATATTATCCGTTTAGTGGAAAAGGAGATGCTGAGCGTGTTTATTATGTTAAGTTTCACCCTCAAACTCCTAAAAGTAATGCCACTATTACAAAGCTTATTAATGAAGTTGTAAGAAAAGGCTTAAAGCATAATAATAAGTTTAAAGGTCATTATGAAGATGCCAAAAAGGATTATCTTAAGAAGTATAATAGATTAAAGAGAAAAGATGCCTCTAGGGAATTTGATAAAATGTGGATTTCTAACATTCTTTATGACATGGGAATGAATGGATTAGATATTAACCCTAAGAGTTTGGATATATTTTTAAACCCTAAGAATGACTTTATATCTAGCTCTAAAGCTTTTAATAAGCGTTCTCAGGTATGGTTTAACAACTATTTCCCTGGAGATACTGCTTTTATTAAAAGTAGATTAGAAAAGACAAATAATCCTTTAAATACTGAAGATAAATACAATTATTTTCTAACACATGATTTGTCTGAATCTGTTAGGAACCTTTCTAAAAAAGAGTTTAGCAGATTGCAAAAATTAGTCTCTACTAAGAATGTAGATACTTCTGAGAATGTAGATGGTGCTATTATAGTTCACGACTCTGTAGTGGATGTTATCAATAAAGACTTTGGAAATCCTGTTTCAGGACAAAACAAGTCATTTATTGTTTCTCCTAATGCAGAAAAAGGTGCATTGCTTGGCAAGTATATGATACATAAAGCTGGTCCTGAATTAAGTAAGCTAATGGAAGGTAAAGACCTTCATATGATTATTCATGATTCTGCTGCTAAACAAAAAGGAACAAGAAAATTAGGCGATTATAGAATTGAGAATGGAGAATTGATATTAGATGGAGAGGTATATCATGACCTATCTCCAGAGCATATTAAAGGCTCATATGGCGTATATGGTAACCCTCACTTTCTAGACCCTCAAAGAGTCCCTAAACAATTACTTGGAGCATTATTACATTATTCAGGGAAAAATATGCCTCAAGAAACTATAAATGAAATGTTTAATGAGATAGTAGGTAAAAGATGGGAAGGTGATAAGGTTTATAATGACAAGCTTACTGAATATATGGATAAAACTTCTGAAGGGGTATCTCATACTCAGCTAAAGAAATTAGAAAATGAGATTATAAATAACATTGAAAAAATAGGTGTAAAAGAATTAGTAGATGCTATGAAGATGGAATATTCTGATAACCTTGTAGATGCTGTTTACAAGAAAATTCTTCGTCTTGACAAAGAAATGGTTACTGATGAGTTATATGATGGTGAATCTAATATAGAACAAGTTAGGGAATATGTTGGGGAAGTAAGAGAATTTGATAGTATTATGACACGTGCTATTAACTCTGCTAATAGAGCTGTAAGGGAATTAAGAGGTGAAGGTCAAGATATAACAAAGACTAGCATTTATATGCATAAGTTTATTCGGGACTATAGAATGAAAGCTGTTCAAAACTTCTTAGTAAATACAGCTACAAAGCCTAAAATGGATAATTCTGGAGTAGGATATATGAGACCTTATGATAAAGGTCTACGTAATGACTTAGATGGTGTTAATAAGCTTTTAAAAGAGAATAATGTTGAAGGTGTTAATTATAAGGATAATTTGTTCTTTTTAGATAATGCATTTAAAGATATGATTATTAAGACTGATTTGGTTGGTAAAGAGAGAATTAAGCTTGGAGAATTATGGGATTACTTTAAATCTGAGGAATCTATTCCCCATAGAGACTATTTAAAAGAGCTATTTAGAGCCGTTAGTATGCGTGTTCCTATGGACTCTATATCTGGAGCACAAATAGCTAATTTCTCTGGATTTACAGGCAGAGATGGTCATGGTATACTTTTACATGGAAGGTCTATGAAAGCACAGGGTGGTGCTGACCTTGATGGAGATAAATCATTCTTCTTCTTTGGAGGTAGAAATGGATTTAAGAAATCATGGAAAGACTTATATAAAGCAAATAAAGAAGAGTTTTTTAAATCTGAAAAAGGAGAGCTTATCTTCTCAGATTCAAAGGATGACTATCGTTCTGAATTAGCATTTTCACCTGGCAAAAGTTTAAAAGAAAAGTTAGATTCCAGACCATTTCAATGGGCTCCTAATGAAAGATTACGTATATCTGAAGCTGCCTCAGATGGAAGAGCTGCTTTAGCACCAGCTGTATCTAATAAGCAAATTATGTCAGCTGCTTATAATTCTATTATTGCTGGTGGAGGTAAAGATGAGTTTATTACTAAGGCTAAAGTTAAAGGGAATTGGAAAGAACTTAAACTATTTATATCAGCTAAACAAACAGAAGCTGATAAGCAAAAGCAACGTGAGCTAGGTAGAGCAATGATAAACTTTGCTGCTGACCCTATGGATGAACTTGGACTTAAGAGTGGACAATGGAATAAGAAATTATGGAACTCATATTTTAAAATAGATGATATTAAGGTTAAGTCAGGTAATAAGTGGGTTAATATCTCAGATAAAGCTTCAGTTATAAAATCATTCAAAGATTTCAATTTAGCTGGAGGTATATTTAAAGACTTTAAGAATGTAAATTCTGCATATTGGGGTAGAAATTGGAGTGCTGATCGTAAATATAATATGCATGAGATTAGGGAATTAGGTAATTCAATTTACAATATAAACGATAAGCCTGAAATGGCAAATTCAGTACTATCTAAAACAGGAGAATTACTTGCTGGATTAGATTGGTCTGATTCTATATTAGGTCGTGTAAGTCGGAGTAAAGTAGAGGCTCTATATTCAAATTACAATGAAAATCTACAGCAATTTGACTGGTTGAAAAAGATGCTTGGCAGAACAAGCTTTAGAAATAAATTTAGCCCTTATATAAATAATGCCTTAAAATTTAAGCTATATACCCAAGAAGGCGTAAAAGAAGTAGCTAATGAATGGTCTTTATTTAAAAAAGCCATTAAAGGAACATTATATGATAAAGATATATCTAGACTTGAAAAAGCTAATAAGAGTGTTCCAGAAAGAGTAAAGATTTTAAGAGAGCTTAATATATTAGCTGAAGACTTTATTATAAACAATGTAACTGACCTTGTTTCGGTATACAATATATCTTCTATTGTAGAGAAAATGATTAAGGAAGGTGATACTGGCTCTAATATATTAAAAGGGAATATCCAGGATATAGTAGGTCAAATACACAAAGAAACTGAGCGTATTAAAAAGCTTTCATATCTACAGCGTGAAGAAAGACGCAATTTCTTAAAAGAAACATCTAGAGATAAGTTTGAAACATCAGAAAGTGATGCTGCAATAGAGGCTTTAACTAAGGCTATAGAAGAAGCAACAGGGAAGAAGTTTACTTTACAGAAGCTGTTAGATGAAGCTCCTTCAGCTACATTAGATAGGGCTAAAGTTGATTTAGAAATTAATAAGGCTAAAAAACAATTATCTGATAATGGGAAGAGATTGTTTGATGAGATGATTCTAGGTTCTTTAAATAGAACAAATTTAAATAAAATAGAGTCTTTTACAGGTAGTGTTACTAAATGGACTCCTGATTTAATAGATTTGGCTCATAATATGTATAGCAAAGGTGCTAAAACAAGTATGTCTAAATTAGGATGGCTTAGTAATGCAGTATCAGATCAAGCTTTAGATTCTCATGTTAGTACATATTTAAGATTATTTAATGATGTATGGAGAAAGCCTTCTAATGAGCTTATTAAAGAGACTGTAGTAGAAGCTGATAAAATTACAGATAAACTTGAAGTAGGTATGCCTGAAGTTAATTTTGACTTTGACCCAATGGTAGAAAGACATTTAATTCCTTCTGGCTGGGAGGGTGTAAAGAAAGGAAAATTAACTCCAGAATCTACTGCTATAGTTACTGAAATTGCTAATACTCTAAAAACTATGCCAAACCATGTAAGTAGAAACTTAGGGGATTTAGTTAGAGGATTATTCAATAAGAATGTAGATGCTATGAATAAGCTTGACTATATAGCCTTAAGGAATTACTTAAACGATATAAAATCTGGTTCAATTTGGCAAAGAATGTTTAATGTTAAAGATAAGACTCCTTTAGGAAGAAGGCACTATTGGCTATTTCCTCAATCAATTAATAGAGAGTTAATGCGTGATGATATGATTCTTATGAAAGAACGAGGCTTATTCTTTGATAAATTTGGTAAAAGACACTTTGGTACTGTAAGAAGACCTACTCAGTATATAGATATAATACAAAGTGCTATTGCTAAGTTTAATGATAGAGCTGTTCAAGATTCAGATAAGCGTATTAATAAGTTAAATACAGAAATGTCTTTTTATGTAGGGCTAAAAGAGTCTTTAGCTTTATGGGAAGTTGCTATAAGAAAAAGAGAATTAGGAGAAATATCTAGGATTAGTGCTAATACTGAAATGACTGATGCTCAAAAAGAAGCTGCTATTAAAGGACTTAATATTAATCATACTGAGACATTAAGAACTCATAAATGGGACTCTATTAAGGATAAAGAGAACTGGGTTACTCTTGAAGGTAAACGTGTTAAACTTACCAATGAACAGATTGTAGGAGAGATAAATAAAAAGCTAACTAATACTTTTAAGGATTTACATAAATTCATAAGAGGAGAAGAAGGAGCTTTAGAAGATTATGTCTTAGGATATTATGACAAAACAACTCAATTATCTCCTATAATCAACTATAAGAAGTTTATAGACCATTTAGACTTACATTTAACTGGTCAAAAAAGCCCTTGGGGAAAAGGAACTGATGTACCATCTTATTTTGGTATTGATGGACTAAGAGCTGTTTCTAGGTCAATGATGCTTGATATGATACCTAATACTCCAGAAGGCAAAAAGATGCGTGAAAAGATACAAAGAGAGCCTATATTGCGTACTGGTAAGATTAACTTTGAAAACTATTTCCCTCATATGTTCTTTGATAGAGCTGAAGCTACTAAAGCGTTATCTAAAGCAGTTCGTAAAATATTAGAAACTCCTAACTCTGAAATGACAGAAGCCCAAAAGAAAGAGGCTTTGAAAAAAGCTGCTTATAGACATAAGTCTTTAGATGGAGATTGGGTATTTGAAGATTTAGAAGAATGGAGATTATTTGATGAAGTATTGGAAGATATAAGTAAGAAAAGGGTATCAGGAGAAGAAAAGATAAAATTCTTTAATGCTAATGTAAAAGCAGGTTCTATGCATTCTCGTACATCTTATTTAGGAGGATGGAGTATTGGACCACAGGTAGTAGAGGCTTATACTAGAAGTTTATCTAATACATATCACAGACAACTGTCTCAAATGTATTCTAGGCAAAAAATACACGATATGTATGGTAGATTTAAAAAGATTGGTGGAGAACAATTCGCCAGATCATGGCAACAATTTTTAGAATTATATGTTTCAGATTCAGTTGGGAATCCTTCTGTTATCCCTGAAAGAATGTATAAAGATAAGAATATGAAATTATCATGGAATCCTTACGCTTGGGGTGCTGACAATAGAGTTCGGGATAGGCTTAATAAAATTCTTGAAAAACTAGGAATTGGAGATAAGCGTTTGCCAAAAGATATGAGAGGTTTAGACCTTCAAACTCTTCGTCATTGGTCAAATCTTGAGGCACAATATCAAATGGCATCTTTATTAGCACACCCCAAGTCCATGGTAGCGAATATCTTTGGTGGTACTATGCACACTATTCAGTCTACTGGATGGAAGCATTGGAAGAATGCTAGAGATATCAAGCATTTAAATCAAATAAATCCTAAATGGAAATCACGTCAAGATATAAATGATTTCGTGACAAGTCTTGGAGTATTACCTGAATATTTGGTATATGAAATGGGATTAGAAAAGAGGTTGCAAAATCCTCAAGGTAAAAGCTTTTTGGCTGAATTAAGCAAGAAACTTACTCGTCATCCTGATATGAGTGATAAAAGTGTTAGAGAATTAGCTAGAAGTCACGGATTAAGAGAATCAGTTGCTAATTTTGCAGCATCTTTCATGACTGTCCCTGAGAGAGCTTTACGTAGAGACTCATTTATGGCTCACTATTTACAAGCTTGGGAGAAATTCGGTGGAGCTGTTTCAAGATTTGATGACCCTTATATAGTAGAAATGGCTAAAAAGGGTGTTAAAGCTACACAGTTCCTATATTCAGCTCCATTTAGACCTGCATTTGCTCGTACATCTTTAGGAAAAGTATTAACAAGATTCCAGCTATGGTCTTGGAACTCTGTCAGATTTAGAAATGATGTTATGAGAGAAGCTAGGATATATGGATTAAGACCTGGCTCAGAGACTTATGAAAAATTCCAAAGATTAGCTCAAATAGACTTATTTGTCTTTGCATTAGCTAATACGTTTGCATACTCTCTATTTGAATCAAATCTTCCTCAACCTTGGGGATGGTTTCAAGATACAGCTGATTGGATATTTGGAGATGAAGGTGAACGTGACAGAGCTTTCTATGGAGCCTGGCCTAAAGGGCTAGCTCCTCTACAAGCTGTTACTCCACCAATATTAAGATTAGGTCCTCCAGCATTTAAAGCTTTATTAGAAGATGATTGGAGTAGAGTATCGCAATATTATATATGGACAATGTTCCCATTTGGAAGAATGGCTAGAGATTTATTTGGTCAAGGTAATATAATTGAAAATCCTATTAGAGTAATGGAAAAAACTACTGGATTCCCATTAGGACAATTACAAAGAAAAGCTGTTGCATTTAAAAAAGATGAACCAAATGCTAAAGGTCAAAGAGCTGGAGTAGGAGGAATAGTTTATTAAAAAGGATATCTTCTCTGCTGTAAAATTATTAAATCTGGTTATAGGAATCCATCATATAGCTGCAGGAGTATTCTATGGGACTACAACTTTAATAGGGATAGGTTTGTTAAATATATCGGTATTTTTCTTTGGAGATTTGCTTAAAAAGAAATAACCACCTGTACGTGTGAATGCACATTGAAATCTTAGTTAGGCTGCAATCGCTCTAACAATCTACCAACAACACTTGTATCAACACATTCTATATGTACTGTAATACTTTCTTCTATGTAGAAATCTGGGTCTTCACAAAAGCCTATAGATAACTCTATAACAGGCGAATGTGGACCCAGTAATTCTCTACATATTTCGCATTGATGATAATTAGACGCTCTTATCTTCATCTTCTATCATTCCTCTTAATAATAACAAATAAACTATTGCATCTGTTATTCTTCCTCTTACGTCTTCACGCTGTGACTTGTGTCCTTTGATATAAGACACTATTCCGTCTATATGTTTAAGCAAGAATATCAGTAATGTTTTCTCACGAGGAACATCAATTAAGGCTCCAGTCCTTTCAAAATTTGCAAATACATTATCTTCAGTATGTGCATATTCCTTTTGACCTTCATCCCTTGTCTTCAGTACCTCCTCTATCTGAGCTCTCATTATGTGCTTCATTTGGTTGTAATTCATCTTCTTTCCCTTCCTGAGCATCTAATGTTTTATTAATATGCTCTGAAAATTCAGTACTGTCGCCTTTATACTCTATATAAAAATCAAGTGTTCCTACAAGAGCATTTATATCTCTTTTCATAGAATTTACTTGATTCATTAATTGAGCTGTAACAGACGCAACTTCTCTTATTGTTGGTTTATTTCTCTTCGCCATCTAAAGAACCTTTCTTCATTTCTTTATTAGCATTTT
>CETC01016919.1_pt1 | contig 9990 bp, 6 predicted proteins | sample 326911 | NCBI WGS metagenome assembly CETC01 (sample SAMEA2622694, study PRJEB7988) | marine metagenome | isolation source: saline water (ENVO:00002010), including
TTCCAACACAGAATAATTAAGGCTATAATCTCCTTGCCCTTCATATTGAAGTAAATCTGAACCTAATATAGGAAAAGCTGCTATTCCAACTTGACTTTTTCTAGAAACGCTTCCTTTTCCAGCAAAAAATGTTGGCACTAAAGAATGTAATTGAAAACATTCTATTTTTACATCTTTGCTGCTTTTTGTACATGAAGTAATTATAAAATAAGGATAGATTGTTTGACCGTTTCTTTCATTTGGTATTGTATAATCTTCTCCGAAGGCTTTCATGTTGTTGTAAAGTTTGTCAAATCTTACAATATCCCCAGTCTCAAACATAATTCCATCTTTTATGGTAAGTGTGCATTTGATAATAGTATGCTGATTGCAATTAAGCATATAAATATAATTTCTTAAAGTTTTAGCAGAAGCACTATCTCTTATATAATCGCTTTCAAACTCTAAAATTTTTTCTTCTCGCTTTAACCCAAGAGAACTGTAATCGTACCCTTTTTTAGTTTCTGTAACGCCATCAGAAGATAGGCTCATTAAAACATCTGAATCATTTTCTCCGTTTCCAAAAAAATCATATCCATCGCAATAACCTGTTTCAGAAGAATAGGAATCAGTCGCATAATCTTTATTATATTTTACATTTACCATAGTGTGAATATTTTCTACATTAGTTCTTGAAAATTGTATTTTAATTAGGTCATCTGATTTGATTGTAGCATCAGCAGAATTATATGTATTTTCTATAATGTTATATGAAAAACCTCCAGTAGATTTAAATTTTGTGTAATAAGTTGAATGTTTAGATAAATCTTCTATTAATTTTTTAGATTTTATTTTTTCGGTTACTGAAAATGCTAATTTTATTCCCCTTGTTTTGCTTCTCTGTTCTGCCCAGTCATTTCTATCTACTACGTCTATTTGATTCAATTCTTTTTCTATAATATGATACATTATATCGCAAGGATTTTCAATCATAATTTTAGTAGAATCAGGATTTTCTAGTCCAAATATATATTTTGACTCGGTAATGCCTGTTTCTTCATTTATTACAACGTCATAAGGGCTGTTTGCTCTACCTCTAACGTCTGCATAAAATTTATCGTCATAAACTTTTTCAAATATATTAAATTGCAATAGTCCAAAAGTATTTATTTTAGTGCTCATTTGAGCATACTTGTCAATTTGTGGATTTTCACTATGAACTTTATATACAAGAGAGATACCATTAAAAGCATCAGGAGAATCCCAACTGCTTATTTCATAAGAAGTTAAAGATTTTGTTACTCCACCAGCATCATCATCGTCTGCTTGAAATTGATTATCAGGGATGCCTATATTTGGTCTGCAATCCCATTCGTGAACAGTTGAGTCAATAAATAAATTGCTAAAACTTTCATCGTCTCCTCTAATATTCATTAAATTAACTCCAAAATCAGGGTCAACTAATGCTAAAAAATCTTCTTCTTCATCGTTTAAAATATCAACCGCTACAGCATCAACAAGAAAATTGTCTGTAGCATCTAAATTAGAATAATCAGCTGCAACTTCTGTACTAAATTTGCCATAAGCATAAGTTTTAGTTTTAATAGAGTCTTTGCTAGTTATGTTGGTTAAAGGAAATGTAACTACTAATCTTTCAGAAGCAACTGTATCAGTTCCCTGTACAAGAGTTACTCTATTGTTTACAGCTGAGTATCCCTCATCCATAAATATATCATGAGTGTCTGCAGGCTGTCCCCAATGAAGATTAAATGGAAACCTAGAAGTTAAAGGAAGCACAGACCCTTTTGATATGTGAGTTCTAGTGTTATCATGAAAATACTCTCCTTGATATTCTAGCTGACTCATTTTTCTTAAAACTTCTCCTGCTACTATATCGTCTTCAATATATATAGCCCAACTTTGTCCTTTATAGTCTTCCCATTCATGATGAAATATCTGCCCTTGCTTTGTTGCAGAGTGCCAGTCATTCCACAGCATCCCAAAATTTCTTTCAAATTGTAAATCAGTATGAAAAATTTCGTGCCAATTATTCAAGGGAAATTCTCGTGTTGTTACAGCATTATTTCCGTCTCTATCTTGATAGCTATTTATTGGAACTCCATTCCAAATCGCAGAATAATCAGCTGCATAAGCGTGATAATCAATGTATCTTTTATTTTTTTGTTCTGCTGGGAAAAAGCTACAAAAGTCATTTTTTTCATATAGATACCCACTTACAAAAGGCATTTCGTTATCTTGATTAAACACATCAAACCAAACTTCCCCATCGGATAAAGTAACTCCTTGCATTGTATCAGGATTCCATTGCCCAATATATATAGTTTTAATATTATCAGGATTATTAGGATGATTAATGTCGCAAGGTATTTTATGAATAAGTGCAGGTGCATAACAAGTCGCCCCATCCCCTCCATTTCCAAGACTCCCATCAAAAATTCTTGACAAATTATCCATTTCAAAGCCATACAATAAACTATTAAAACCTGTAACAGGGTCATACTCTACTGTACGATTTTGATACATTAATTGGTAATTATTATCATAATAATTGTTGTTTCCTCCTGCTGCCCAAAAAGAGTGTCCTGTTAGATTATTAGAATCAAGATTTGAAGTTTCATTTCCGCTTAATCCACAAGCATTTTTCCAAGCATTTTTCCATTTAAACTCATCTTCAGTTTGATTCCAATCAGTATAATATGGAGTGCCTGTATAATTCCATAGATTATATTGAAAAGCAAGCTGCAAACTGTTAATCATAAACTTTTCATTTATATTAATATTTGAATTGTTTTCGCATATTTTTTCCCAAGCTTTGTCCATTACCATGTGGCTAGAAGGGTGTTGTATAAATCTAATTCTTCCTCGAAAATGATGTGCGTTTAATAACAGCCAGTTAGCTACCATTTTCCAGTAATGCACTTGAATTGACCTGTCTCCCTCGTCCTCTGGAAACAACAATCCATGATGATGAACATAAGGCTTAAGTAAATTTACTCTATATCCCTGCGTGCCAATAATTTCATCTATTGCATCGTATGAATTTAATACTGTAGGTTGATTGTTAGGGATTTGTGCATACGAGTCAAACTCTTTATAGTTGCTTAAACTATTATTATAAATGCTAGCTCTTTCTATACTGTCAATTCCAGCTTCTGGTCTTAAAATTCCTCCATCTGGATTTAAATTTACAGCACTTGAGTTTCCAGCTCCTTCTATAGTAGTCTCACCTAGTTCTGACAAAATGGTCATGTTTTCTGGATGCCAAACTTTTATTGTTTGCAAATCTCCTATTGCTGCAGGGCTTTTTGCATGACCTCCCCAAAAATCTCTTACCACATGAATATAATCTCCTGTTGCATCTTCGTAATATTGCTCATGAGTAGGGTATCCTGTGTCAGTCTCTGTTTCAAGCCTGTCAAATCTAGAATCATAGTTTTTTAAAACTCTAAAATAATCATCCTTATATATTAACAATGGATTTAATTGAAATTGCTCAGTTGCTGTTGGATTAACAAAATTAAGAGAATCTGAATCTTCAGGATTAGTCGAAAAACCTTCTATGCAAATATTTCTATCTGAACTAGTTACTGTATCTATATCATCTGGAAGCATATATAAAAAAGATTCTGAAGAATTAGGGTCATCTACTAAATAAGGCATCATAGGAGCTCGCCTTACATTTCCGTATGTCATTGGAATGTATTGGTCAATATAATCTTTATTTAAACAGTTACTACCGTTGCCCATATTAGCAGAAGGTAAATCTTTATGAACTGTTTTTTCGGTTAAGTCTTCTACTGTTAAACTTACTACGCTTTCATCATGTGTAAATCTTCTTATTATTCCCCTATAAACTAATAAACAATCAGAAAGATAATTACAAGATTGAGTTTTAAAATATACTATAAGATTTTTATTAAATTTTTTTACTAATAAATCGCTTAACCTTTTTCCTTCTATGCTGTAATTGTTCATTTTTAAAGTTAAATTTGATATTTTAAATTTATGTTCTTTTACATTTACAGCCTCTTTTATGTTAGAAATTTTTAAAGCATAATCTTTAAACTCTATTGGATTTTTATCGTCTTCATTGTTTAACAAAACTTCTGATACTGTAGATATATTAATTTCTTCATCTATCACAACTAGTGGATAAATAGTAACATTTTGATTTAATATATCTTTTTGAAACTTAGGTTTGTTTTCTAAATTAAGCATTAATTAATCCCAATATCGCCACCTCTACGGAGAGCTTCTTTAATTTGAGGTATGGCTTCATCTTCTATAAAGTCTTTTGACATTACATTGCCTGCAAAAGAAATATTAACATCTCCAGATGAGCCACCAGTATTAATTTTGTTCATTGTTTCAAGTCCAACTGCATCAACAGCTTTTTTACTCATAACAAATTCGCCTCTTTCAGCTTCTATTATTGTTCCTCCTCTGCTATGAGGCTGACCTCCTACAAGACCACCATACTGCATAGTAGGAGGCTTTTGAGCAGCTATCATAGCGACATTAGCAGCACCCATGCCAGCTACAGCCATAGCTAACGGAGTAGAAAAGAATCCACTTCCTTTAGCTAGTGTTTTCATTACAGCAAGAGAAGTAGCCATTATTGTTTCTGAAATTTGAACAGCTTGTTGAATTTTAAATTGGTCTTTCATTTTTTCGTTAGTTGCTTTTCTTATTTGTTCTTCTTCTTTTTTAGCTTTATCTCTAATTTTTTTCTGAGCTTTTTCTTTGTTTTTATCGTTAGCAAGTCTAAATGAAGTTTCTTGCCTTAAAGAGTCTAACTTAAAATTCATTTCTTCGTTTATAGCTTCAATTTGAGCTTCTGCGACAGCTCTAGTGCTATCTATTTGATTTTGAGACCATTGAGAAACCATTTCCATCCCTCGGTCTATCATTTCTTCTCTTACTTCTTCTCTGTTTTTTTCAAGTTCTGCAGCTTCTTTATCAGCTTCGCTGGCAGCCTTTGTTGCTTCTTTTTTCTCTTTTAAAAGCCTGTTAACTTCATCTAAGGCTTTCGCATAAGCTATCTCATCATCTGTAACAGTTCTTGTTGTTATAGATTGTAATTTTTCTACTTCTGTTAATTCTCCAGCACCAGCAAGAATTTTTTGTTGTGCTCTCCACCTCATTTCTAAAGATTTAGCATTAGAGGTTGCAGCCTTTTCATTTCTTACTATTTCTGCTGCAGCTTCTCTATCTGCCTTAGCTTTGTCTTTTGCTGCTTCAGTTGCCTGTTCTTGTGCATCTTTTTCTGCTATTATTTCAGTTATTAAATTTCTTTCATCTTCTGTTAATGCTAATAAAGCAGCATCTATATCAACGATTCCATTTAATCTATCTTTAGTTATTTTAAGAGCCATTTTTTCTTCTTCAGATGTTGCTTGTAATTGAGCTAATTGAAACTCAAGACTAGTAACAGACTGATTTATGGATTCGTTGTAAGCATCTATACTTGTTTTATTTGTATTTAATAAGTTGTTATTAGTTAGTATTGCTTCAGCTAAAGCATCAAGATGTTCTTTTCTTTTATCTTCTGTAACTGCTTGGGCAGCTAAATCTGCATACATTTGCAGTTGTTCTATATTTGTAAAGTTTTCATTAGCCATTGCTGCTGCTTGAATTTCTTCGCTATATCCCCCCAAAGCAACTCTAAAGTTAGTAAATTGAGTGCTTGCATTTGCTGCAGCTTCACTCATAGCATCTTGAAGTCTAATGTTTTCTTGAAATATTTTTCCAGTATCAAGCAATATAGCAAACCAATTCTGAGTTGCTATAAGTGCATCTGCTGTTTTTTGAACCCAAGATACAACTTCTCTTGATGCTTGCCCAATCATTATTACAAATCCTTGCCCAATATATTCTCCAACAGCTCTTATAGCATCTCCAAATTCGTTAGAAAGGTCTGTCATGACTTGAGTGCTTTTTGCGTTAGCTCTTATCGCATCTGTAGCTCCACCAAATTCTGTTTGCAATTCGTTTAAAATAACATTTTGTGCACCTATGATATTTCCACTTTCTTGAAGTGTTCTTATTTGTTCTTTTTGCTGATTTGTAAAGCTGACTCCAACTCTTGACAAAGCAGTAAGACCTTTAATAGGGTCATTAAGAGCTTTACCAACCTGAATTGTTGCAGAATTTAAATCAGTTCCAAGGACAGATGACATATCTACAATTATTTTTGAAGTTTTATCAAATTGCTTTCCAACTACTGATGTAAAAGTTAAAAGTCTTCCTTGCATTTCCATAACTTTAGTGTTAGATATGCCCATGCTAACTTGTATAGAGTTTGCCATATCAGCTAACTGTGTAGATGTTTTTCCTGCCGCAGCCCCAGTAGATGCTATAACTCCGTTTAATTTACCTTGAGCTACTTGAAACTCAGAAACAGCTTTATGCATAGCTCCAATAACTTTTCCAACAACCCCAAGTGCAAAGGCAACTATTAATAGTTGAGAACGCATTTGAGACATTCTTTTCCCAAATCTTCCAAATGCTCCTTCTAATCCTGCTACATTTCTTCCATTCTTAGTCATTCTTTCATTATAAGAATCTGTAGCTGCTCCAGCTTTTTTAGTTTGTTTTGTAACCTCTATTTGTCTTGCTGCTAATCTATTCATAGCCGCAGATAAAGAATTAAGCTGTCCTGTTAGTTTGGGAGCACCTTTGCCTTCAAATTGTATCGTTAATTTTTCTATTGTTGCCATTATTTGTTTTCCTTTTTAGCTTTGTCTATAACAGACTTTTCTTTTTTAGCTAAGGCATTTTTAATGAGAAATGCTTTATATGACCATAAGTAAGGCTGGTCGCCATAACTGCCTTTAAACGGTGGAACATTAAATTCCTTGCAATACATATACCTGCTTATATCTTGCTCTATGTTTGGGTCTCTTAAATGATTCCTACAAGCAAAAAAAGGCAACTGAGCATTAATGGATTGAGACACATCAAACTCTTTGCCTTTTTCGTTACATTCTTTAACTTCTAAGATTAACATATCAACAACCTCCCAAACATCATAAACAGAATTGAAAGTAATTTTTTTTCTTTCTCCATCTATTAGTATAGGTGGAAATGCTTCATAAGGGAACTCATGATGTACACAGCCTCCGCAAACATCCCCTAGAATACTTAATTCTACTTGGAGGCTTTGCCTTCCCCCAAGAAAAATATATTTTGAAGCTTAGTAAATATTTCGCTTTTCTCGTCAAGAGATAAACTTTTTAAAAACTCATCAGAAGAATTATCTTTTAAACAAGTTCTCATCCATTTGGTCATGGTAGAGTGCATCATTTTTACTCCAAGCACAGTTCCATCAGAATTGTAATCGTAGTTAACACTATCTAAAAGTTCATCTCTTTCATCGATAGAAACATCTTTTACTTTCAGCTTTTTGCCGTTTTTTAATTTAATTTCCATAAGCTCCCTCTCTTATTTTATTACGCTAAATTAAATGAAATTATATCATTTCCAACATTAACTGCTTTTCCTTCAACGTCAACCATCATTATATCGCCTTCACTAAGAGCAACATTCGTTAAAACACCTGCACCAATAGCTATAGAACAATCTGTAGCAGTAGCTTGTGTCATTGTAAAGAAGTCTGCTGCATCATGTGCCGATTGAGTATTAAAGTTATTAAGCAGAGGTCTTGTAACTGAATCATATTTAACTTGAGCTGAACAAGTAACTGATAGCTCTGCACCTCTAGCAAATGCCGCAAAACCTGTAGCAGCAACCCCTGAATATACAGCAGGACTATCTACAGTTACATTAAAAGAACTTAATACTGTGCTTGTTATGCTATTAATAGTTGTAGCTGATGTTAAAGTTGCTATTGATATTGGAGCAGAAGAATATACTGTTCCAGCTTCAGTAGCTGTATTATTTGTAATAGGTTTGCATCCAGTTGATATTGTAGCACTCCATTTATATAATCCACCCTCTGATGTTGAATCTGCAGATATAGAAAAACTAGTGCATAAACATCCAACTAAAACAATGTTATATCCATCTGTTGTATCAGGTGGGGCTAAAACCAATGTAAATGTTTTATTAGCTTCAGTTCCACTTCCATACAAACCTGAAACAGTTGAGCTTGCTGTCGGAATGACAACATCTGCAACAGTAGATTGCAAATCTACACCACAAACACTCTGCATTAACAGTATGTGCCCTGTGTCATTATGATAAGTACCAGACAGAGAAACTTCAGTTGGTCTCAAAACATTATCTTGATAGAAATCGTTTGCGTGTAATACTCTGCCCAAACTAGTTCTTTTATCTAATACTTGATTAGGAGCAATAGATGGAAAAGATACAGAATCAACATCTAACTGAAATAGTCCTGATGTTATAGCAGGAGCATCTAAAGCTCCAGCATTATTTCCTGTGTCTGTTTCTTCTACTACCCAAGCCTTAAAATCTTTTGGCGAAAATGCTGCATTAGCCATTATTTACCTCCTTTTTTATTAGAGGCAGCTTGTACTTCCTCTACTTGTTCTTTAATTAATTTAGGAACTACATCTAGCTCCACTACTTTTCCTTGATTTAAAGCAATCCAATCAGCGTGATTTAAATTGCAAAAATTCTGATTAGATGATAACTTTATACCATTTTTTAATTTTATTTTCATTTATTCTCCTTGACTATCCTACGTTACCTAAATGCTGACATTTCCAATCCCATTCTGTTACATAAACACCAGAATCCTCGTCTGCATTTAATTCTGTACTTTCAAATCTACAATTAAAAACTTTGTCAGATTGTGAATTTTCATTAGTATAACTCATAGAAACATTATCATGTATGAGAGCTTCAATCCTAGAAACATATCTTAATATATGGTCTAACGCTGACTCCCTTACGTTTACTTCTGCAAATATAAATCTAACTGTTATTGAAAATTCTCTTGTCTCAGAAGTTGCATTATAGTCAGTCAATACACTTCCAGTTGGGATTAACTGCAGAGCTTGATTAACACCCTTAGGTACACTATCCCCTTTATAAACAGGTACAGCTCCCTTGAACTCTGTTTCTAGAATAGACTCTAACTTGTCTAAAATATTCTTCCAGTTGTTTGTAAAAGTTACTGCCATTTTTTAAATTTTCCAAATTTGGTTTATATTATCTTCTTGTCATTTTTACTGAATTTATGCTAGAGTTATCCACTTCTTCTGCCCACCCTTGAACCTCTATTTCCCAAGTATCATTTGCACTAGCTTCAGAATCATACGCAGAGCCTCCAAATCTTATTTGCAAACCTCCTGCTAAAGTTTGATAATCTCCATCTATAGTTTGTGCTGTTATAACTTGATTTCCTTCATTAACACCAAGCTTGTCGCTTCCTTTTGTCCAAACAGAGTATGTTGCAGTTCCTATAGCACCTGCATCTATTATTTTAACTTTTATAACATCAAAAGTTCCAGACCATCTTCCTCTTGTATCTACAGGTCTTAGTGCCCCTGATATAGTTCCAACCTCTCTTATAATTCCTTTTGATGAGTCTCCAGTTGTTTGCCATGATAAAGATGCCGCCCCTTTATTTAAAGAGTCAATATTATTTTGTGCATCTTCCATTAATGCTGTTGCAACCTCAGAAGTTGGGTCATGACTTCTAATAAGAAATGATGCTGCAATAAGAGCAGATGTTCTTATTATTATATAATCAAAATTTCCTTCTTTGTCTTTTAATTGTTCTCTAGGAAGATTAGGGTCAAGTTTAGCATCTAAGTATCTACTAGCATTAGCTGTAATTCTTGTTATTAAACTAGAAAATTCCTCTCCTGCTTCCATAAGCTTATCATTTGGGTCGGTTGCTGAGTAGTAATAAGTTATATCTTCAGCAGAGTTATAAAACCATTCTCCCTCAACATTCAAATCTGTATGTGCAGATTGTGCTGCTCCTAAATCTTCTCCGTCAGCAAATAACTGTGTTGTTAAGCCACTATTATGTGCAGCATATTTATTTGATGTAAC
>CETC01027799.1_pt1 | contig 9982 bp, 19 predicted proteins | sample 326911 | NCBI WGS metagenome assembly CETC01 (sample SAMEA2622694, study PRJEB7988) | marine metagenome | isolation source: saline water (ENVO:00002010), including
TGGATTCTGTTTAATATCTCAAAAGCATCAAAGATCGCAAGCTTTTTTGTAGCAGCAGCGTTTTTAAGTCTATCAGCCGATATATCGTCGTCAGAATCAACAATCGCTTCTTTAGCTACTTTGATTAATTCCTCAACTGCTTTGTGCCCAGCTTGGATTATATTCTTCTTCGTCTCCTTGATATTCATATTTAATTGTAATAAACTTAGATAACACTCTATACATTCTTTCGCCTTCGACAACAAACTCAAACTCGCTATCTGGCATAAACCCAACTAAATCACCTATATCTACAGTACCGTCAGAGTATTTAACTATACCCATAAGTGGTTTTTCAGTATTAGTATTTAACACGCTTTTGTCTTTAATAGGCTGAACAAAACAGTAGCCATCAAAACAATTCCAAGTATTATTTTTTTTGTACAAATAAACTTGATCAACTTGCGCTAAATACTTATCGTCGTGTAGAAAAGCTCTACTATTTTTTTCTTCACCCTTTACATTATACCATCTCCTAAATATATTGTGATGAACTATAATCTCATCTCCTTTCTCGACTTCGCTTTCAAACGCTACTGGAACCTCAACAACAATCGCTGTTCTATTAACAAACTGATGGTTTGATATTTCGGAGTTAATAATTAATTCTTTATCTTCGTCGACTTTTCTAACGTTGTTATATCTAGATCCAGAAGGTTTAATTATAAAGTCCCATAGTGATCTCATATATATTCAAGGTTATATTCTACAGATATCGCCATATTCTTGTTAAAATCTTTCCAAGGTATAACTACGTTTTCTTTTTGTATGTATACAGAATATTTATCTTCCCTTTCAAGTATGTCGCATATCGTGTGTCCTCCGTAAACTTCTTGGCCTACCGCGTAGTGCATTGCATCATTCTTGTAGTCTTTACCTATTGTGATTTTTCTTATTATATTATCCATCTTGCTCAGCTTTGTTGATTGAGCCGTCTAATAAATTAACATCATAAGTACCATATTCTTTTTGCAGCATGTCTTGCATAATCGCAACTCTATCTTGAGTTACCGCCAACTCGTGTAGCATTGCATGCTTTTTAGTCTCTAGCCCACCGACTTGAAACTGAATATTGTTAATCTTGTTTACAACAGCTTGAAGTTCTGATAGATGTTCGTCAGAAATCTTGTCCACGTTAGGTTTTAGATCTACGATCTTTTCTTTCTTTTTTCCCATAATTAAATTAAATTTTACTTCTTTACTTTTTCTAGTGACCTACCGCCGAAGTAAGCGCCAATCACAGTTATTAATACAAGTTGTAAAAGATCTACGTATGAATCTTTTACATTAAAGTTTATCGCGCCCGCGTCAATGAATATCAACAGCATCGTACACACTATTAGAAACACGAGTGTTAAAGGTCTTACGTTCTTTGAAAGCCAAGAGTCAGACCTAAGATCTGCCTCCCAACGAGATGTTATATTCTTTTCCATCTCGACTTCGTAGTTTGCTACAAGCTCTTTTATTTTACGCTTAGCTTCTAGCTTTTCTTCTTTAGACGTGGTAAGTCCGTCGAGAGCGTTACCAACACCTTCAACTAAATCCGCAGCTCCTCCGGAAAATATTTTACTTAATACATTCATTATCCTTTACGCTCGCTCAATTCAATGTCTTTTTCCAGTTCCTCAAAACGTTTTTTAGGATCTTTGCTGGGTGGGGTAGGCTCTTCATTTTCGCTAAACTCAAAACCTTCCTCTTCTACAAACTCCGTAGGATCAACGCCTAGTCTTTTAGCTTTTCGCTTATCTCTTTTAAGATGACCTTCGTCTGAAGCGGCAAACACACCCGCGTTAACTATGGCATCACTTAAAGCTTCGCCTACACCAGACCAATCAGGTGTAACAGGATCTGCATAGCTAGCGCTTGGGTTAGCGCCTTCAATTAAAGCTAAATCACCATAACCTTCTTTTTCGTAGTCTTTTTGTTTTAGGAACGACTTAAGCCACGGACCCTTCATCTTAAATGCCATGTTAGTTTTTATTTGCGAATTTTTCTACACCGCTGATACCAAACGATCCTAAAACCACCCATACAAAAGAGTTGTATACAAATTCATTAATTACTAAATCTTTACCTACCGCTCCAGATACAGTATCCGCAAGCATCACCAGAACCATAAGGGCAAAGGCTACAAATCCAACTATTGCTTTCTCGTTCCATTCGTTATTGTCTTTAAATATCTCAAACATATTATCTGTCTTTATCTCGTATCATATCGTCAATAGCTTTGTTATAAACCTTGTCTGTGTATGATGTATTGTTATAAAAAACGCTTCGCTCAGAAGTTGGCATATCTTCTTCGCCCAATAGGATGCGGTATATCCTGCTAACTAACTGAGAGCACTTAAATGACGTTTTAAATATAGAGTACTTGATAGTTTTTCTATTTCTATGTCGCCAAACCTCTATCCAGCCAGCTGATCGGAGTTTCTCCCACCTTTTCTTATCCCAAGAATATGTGTAGGCACCCTCGATAAACTCATTACGGGTAAATCTACCCTTATGGTCTAGATATATAAGCAGTTCTAGATCAGCATCAGTTAATCCATAAGTCTTGCAAGCCCACTTACGCGTAAGCCTGTAGTACTTAAGGAGATTCATGTCTCGTAGATCTTGAGCTGTTACTCGCATCTTTCTATTATATATATTACACGTTAAGCGAAGTAATTACTCAACTAACACGATATCTCTAAGCCTTATAACTTTATAAATGCTATTATTGTAAGATATACTATGCCCTGAGTGCTTGTCATAAAAAACGATGTTACTAGGCTCCACGTGCTCTACTAGATTGCCGCATGTAATTATTTCGGCTTTTTTATATCTATTTTCAGTGTCAGTATCTTCAGTCATTATAAGGCCAGCAATCTTTTTCTGCTCACCCTTTATGTCTTTAACTACTACGACATCATTAATTGCTTTCATTTACTCTTACGTTTGATATTACACAATCAGCGGACATTATGGTATTAGCTACACTTACCGCGTTTTTAAGTGCGGATTTAGTTACGAGCACTGGATCCACAATTCCAGCATCGATCATGTTAACACACTCACCAGTGATAACGTTTATTCCACAATTGTCTTTGTTTTCACAATTAGAAGCGTCAATACCTGCATTGCTTAATATAGTGTTAAATGGAGCTACAATAGAGTTTAATAACGCTTGTTCACCTGCGTTTGCGGGAGAAATTTTTTGAGCAGCCCAATATAAGGCGGCACCACCACCAGGTACAATACCTTCTTTCAACGCAGCTTTAGTAGCGTATATAGCGTCTTCAACCCTGTCCTTTTTTTCTTTTTGCTCTACTTTTGAATTCGCACCTACCCTAATTACGCCCACTCCGCCTGAAATAGTAGCTAGTCTATCTTCTAATTTTCTTTTTATAAAGCCGTTTTCTTCTTGGGCTATTTGCTTTGTTATAGATTCTATTCTATCTTGCAAATCCTCGCGTACCTCACTAATTGTTAAAACAGTTGTTTTGTCGTTTGTTACCGCAAAGTCGGCTTCACCCAAATGTTCCACACTTATAAGATCTAAATCATCACCTAGTTCTTCGTTAATGACCGTAGAGCCAGTCATAATAGCAACGTCCTCCATAGAGTCAGCTCTAGTTGGACCGAAACCAGGTGGGTCAATAATATTAACTTTAATATTGCCTTTAACCTTATTCATCATTAAAGCCGCTTTAACCTGCTGCGCTACAGGAGCTACAATAAGTAAAGCTCTACCCTTTTTAATAACGTGTTCTAGTACATTTTGTATTTTACGTATATTAGGTATTTCAGACATAACTGTCAAAACTAGAGGCTCTTCTAGCTCAGCTACGTGCTTATCTGTGTTAGTAATAAAGTGTGGGGATGTTAGGCCGCATTGTAACTGCACGCCATCAACGACATCTACAATAGTGTCTTCTGTTTCAGAGCCTTCCATTAATACGACTCCGTGTTTACCTACTTTTTCGTAAGCTTCCGCTATAATACTACCAAGCTCTTCGTCATTATTGCAAGATATCGAACTTACTGACTTAAGCATGTCTCCTTCTACATCTATAGCCATGTCATCTAAAAACGACATAACTTTTTCAAGACCAGAGTTTACGCCTTCTTTTAAGGATCTAATAGTATTGTCAGCCATAGCAGCGTCTAGCTCGTCTATGATAGCCTCTGTTAACACTGTAGCTGTGGTAGTACCATCTCCAGCTTCTCTAACAGTGTTTCTCGCTGACTCTTTCACAAGGGTCGCGCCCATGTTTTCTACCGGATCATATAAGACTACGCTCTCCGCAACGGTTACACCGTCTTTTGTTATGACCGGTTTGCCGCGTCCATCTTCATAAATTACGCATTTACCTGATGCGCCAAGTGTGGATTTAACGGCTTTAGCTAGTTTTTTAGCACCAGCAATTACTTTTTGTTTAGCGGGTTGGCCAAAGTCTAAATTCTTTACCAACTCGCTAGGCAAGTTATATTCCATATTGTATTAAATTAAATTATAGTGTTTTGGTTTATTTATTGTGACTAAGCGTAGAATCCCAAGTGGCTTCGTTTACGTATAGTTCACCGTCTTTTTCAATGATGTGGTTGCTAAGACCTCTGGTTTTAACTTTGTTATTTTGATTGGGTTCAAACTCGTTCCAGCTGCCATACACTCTTTTACCTTTGTGCATAACATACTCCATGCCTTTATCCTCGTCGTATTTTATAGGTTTTTTAGCAAAAACTGAACCTTGCATTTGAAACGCCATGATTACTTGTTTTTACCCGAATAATCCTCAGCCACTCTTTTCTTCATATCTTCTTGAGTTCCCTCGTACTTACCAGTATCAACATCGTGAATATCCAACACGTTAGTTAGTGCGTCGTTGCTCATTTCTTCTCTAGCCCAAGGAGCTACGTGTCCACCGGGGCCTGGGTATAGAACTTGCTGATCACCGCTTTTACCTTGTACGCCAATAGATGACTTACCAGTAATAGATGAAGTGTCTACAACAGTACCCTCTCCTTCATAAGCAGTGTTGTAAAGTCTAGTTTTACCGTCTGATCCTGTAAACTCAAATGTTTTTTCACCTGCTTTTCTAGCGTCTGCAAACGCTTTATCAAAGTCAGATTTTTGCTTTAAGTGGGATTTAGTCCCTTCAATCATTGGGAATCCTCCCATTTTGAACTTATTTGTTCCTTCGTCAAAATTCGGCATTTCTTTTTTTGTTAATGGTGTCTCTAATACTATATCACCTGGAAAGCTGTAGTCTTTACCTGGTTCCATAATCTTTTCGTTACCTAAGTTATCTACACCATGAACAGGGAAATCTACGTCTTCCATAGTTATATCCCCGCTGGCGATTATATTTTGTTTATTATTTACGTCTTTTGAGTTTCTTTTATATCCATCAACGCTAAACGTTGCGGGTTTATCTAATTTAAACGACATTGTTATTTCTTTTTGTTGAATAAACTAGGATACATCCTACGCATTCTAGCGTCAAGATTGTATCTGTCAAACATCGTAGACTCTCCTCCTTCAGAGCCGAAATGGGTCTGAAACTCATAGTCTATTGGCATGCGGTAGTTAGAATGGTCTGGAGTATAACCCAGCGCTTTCGCTCTAGCATCCCTTGAAGCATAAGCCCGTTTGGCCGCACCTCTATAACCGCCTCCTTCGACGTTTTCGTTTTCTATATTCCTTTGGACAAGATGCCCTAACTCAGCCGTGAGGTCACCAACGTAACTATCTAGCGAGTGTTTTTGAATCTCTTCATCACTCCTCCCTGCGCCCTTGGTATTCCAATGTTCGAACTGTCTTTTGTGCGCGTCAATGCTTGGTATAAATATATTCCCTCCAGAATCCCACGGAACCCTCGCGTGAGCTCTAAATTTTCCAAGCTCATTCATTGGGTGGTTCGTTACTGCTTTCCCATACACATCGCGTGTTTGTTCAGGAGTGTTATATATATTTTCTACACCAGAGTCTTCAACCATTCGTATAGCGTCCTCCCAATGAAGGTCGTCTTCTCTACGCATTCTATTAATTGATCTTCCTCCAGGCACAAACTTGTTTTTGTACTTAGCAGTTTGATAACCACCAAAAGCATCGTATACTTGTTTTTGCGCATCAGATAGTTTATCGTAGCTTTCGTCCGAAAGAGTAGTTATCTCTGCTGAGGGAAGAACATTTACGCCTCTATTCCTAAGATACTTTTCGTAATTCTCTGCGGGCATATCGGTGACACCTAGACTTTTCTTAAGCTCATCTTGTGTCATAACATCAGTTTGCTTAAGACTAGACGAACCCATCTCTTTGAAGGTTGTTTTATTGCCTGATCTTAACTTAAATGCCATTATCTATAAGATTCTGTGTCTTTTAGTTTCCTAACGTATTTTCCTTTACTGTCTTCAAGTACTTTAGAGAAGTCTTGCACGCTAAGCTGTGGAAATGTCGCATCATCACCAGCCTTTAATTTAAATTGAGAGTCAAGCCAGTCTTCAGAAACTAGACTACCCACCTCCATCGAATCAGGAACAGGGATTCTACTTTGATTCTTCTGCTTCAAGTGGCTCACGCCGCCAAGCGCTTCGTTTCTTGTATGGTCATGAAACGTCATGCCATGCATTTTAAATGCCATATTATTGTTTTTAGAATGTTTTTACAACTTTAGGCCCTTTTGTAGCCTCTAATTTTTTTGAAAAGTGATCAATACTGCCATCGATTGCAGATTCTGCGCCTTCTAGCGTCTCTCTGCGTGTAACTGCGTGCCAACTTTCCTCGTTTTGTGGGTTAGATACCTCTGTTTGGTAGTATCCGTTGGGTAATTGTGTGATTCGCCAGTTAGATTTTGCAGACATGTGCGTCCACTCGTCTATTTCTTGTTTATTTGGCTTCATAGTGTGCGTCGAAGTCGACGTTTTGTAGTATAAATAGGTCATATTTATTGGTTTTATGTATTAAATGGTATAAGGAGTTTCCTTATATATATTATCCTCTGTTAAAGAACCAGTATTCTAGCGTAGTAGCACCTTCTCCCGAAGCTACTATATCTCCAGTGCAGTCCCAAGGTACAAAACAAAACTCGTTTTGCTTTAATGTAAACGATCTATGCGGATCATCATTGCTCCCCAACACTTCTAAAGTTCCATCAGCAGCGAATGCAACATAAATATCAAGATCACTAGCTGTAGCGTTCTTCATATACACAAATCCACCATGAGAACCAGGTGCTCCAGTATCGCTATCGATATCAAGTAGCACGCTACCATCTAATACTAACGCTGTTCCAGTTCCAAGAACTTTAGTTTCAGATACAACCCTATCTACTGTTAGCGGAGTTGTTGCAGATAATGATAATGCAACGCTCAAAGGCCCAGCATCTACTGACGCGGAACTAGCGTTTGCTACTAATGATAATGTTGGTTTTATGACACCCATTGTTTACACTTTTTTCTTCTTTCCGTAGTGGTGAGATCCTTTCATTTTGAATCCAGACGACTTTTCAAACGCAGATACCGCTTCCTCAGCAGCAGCTATTTTTTCTTTGTCTCTCTTTTTCTTCCCAAACTCAAAAAATCCTCGTTCTTCCGCGGCGGTTTCAGCTCTTTCAAGCGTGTCTTCAGCTCTCTGCTTGTCTCTATCGTATCTCTTTTGAGCTATAGTTTGATCCATTATCATCTCGTTAATAGCATCACCCATTCCACCACCCTCGCTCGCGTATTCCGCAAGAAGATCTTCTTTTTCTCTAGTAGCAAGCTCCTTGTTACGCGCTCTCTCTTCAGCACTTTCAATGTGGTAGTTAGCCTCACGAAACCAGTCTTGTTTGGTTTCGTCGCTTGTTTCCCCGAACCATGGTTGCTCCTCAGGGTCAACGTTAGCAGAGTCCCTCAAAAATTGCGCGTGCGCGTATGCCTGGGGGACAGTCATTGCTTCGGGATCATCAAAGTCACCATATTTCTCATGCATCGCTTTGTCAATCGCTTTTTCTTTTGACGATTCGCGGTATCCTGCAGTTTTAGCTAGGTCGTCGTAAAGACCTGCGTTTTCACTTCCTTCTCCACCTCCGTAGCCTTGAAGCGCGCTTAGTAGTATGTCAGTTTGAGTTTGAACCTCTGGTCGTTGCTTATTTGGTGACGAGAAGTTTTTTTGCATTGGGTTTTTTCCACCCTTAAGTTTAAAAGCCATGTTTTCTTTTTTTTATTCGTAGAATATTGCGTGCTCTAGGTTGATATTGTTTGCGCTTGGAGTTATTTTAAAGTCAGTATCTCCATTCCAAGGAATTAACGCAACATCCCCCGCGAATAACGCGCCTACTACTTGCGAGCCTATTGTTATTAATAAATTTTCCGCTGCTGTTGTGCTAGCGTTTCTAAGATACACTTTATGAGCGCCACCATTTCCATAGTTAGCCTCTGGGTACAATGTATATATAGATGTAGACGAACCATTATTCGTTACACCTAAACCCGATGTATTTGGAATAGCTGTGCTAGTTCCCGCTTGCGTTAGCGTCGCTGTGGCGTCTATAGATAAAGTACTAGATAATAAATCTGTACTTGATACTACTAATCTCGATGTTGTTGTTGGCATGTTATTATTCGTTTTCTGCTGCTATAGCTTCTTGTTCCCATGGATGGTTTTCGTCTCCTTCTGGCCATCTACCATTAGGACCATCTATATATCCGTTTTTTCTAAAGTAAATTTTTCCTTCCCACATAACCCAGTTGTCACCATATGCAGCTCTACCGTCCGACATTTGGTCAAGGTGTTCTTGCTCGTGCTTTATAGCTGTTCTAAACATAGGTGAATTGGGATCTACACTTTGGTCAACAAAGATGCTACCGTCCATATTAGCTTCTGCTATAACGCCATCCTCTAGCTTTTTTCTAAATATAGGTGTGTTAGATGAGTTTCGTATTTTTCTAGACTCACTACCTAGCTTGAAAGACATTATCCCCTAAGCGGTTGTCTTAATACGCTAGCAATTGTGTATTCACCTTCTTTTTCTAGGGCTAGTGCATCAGCGGCTGCTGCATGTGAAATACGGCCTGATCTACCTGGGCCTCCAGCATATCCTTTGCCACTGAGCTCAAAGTTTTCTTCAGCCGTTCTTTCTGTGCTGTCTGCGTTACGTTCGCCACCGCCAACAGATGCAGACCCACCTCTTGCAGCGTAGAAACCCGTCTTGGTTGTTGCTGTCTTCTTAGTGGTGTCTCTAGCGTCTGACTTAGAATCTGACGTCTTTTTATCATCCTTCTTCGGTGGGAATGACGGAGTCTTCCCTGTTGATTTAGAGGGAGCTTTTGTTTTTGAGGTTCTCGATGTGCTCATAATTCTGTTATTTATTTAGTGTACACTTATGATAGTTACACTTTTAATTTGCTTTTTACCAGCTAAATTACAGCAGTGTGACACAAGGGTGTTACTAGGATACTATTAACTAGCTAGTGTCACTAAAAAAGGGTATTATAAATTTTGGAGTAAAATGTTGCCCCCTCCCCTCCCCGCCCCGCCCCCTCTCACAAAACTCAAATGCTAAACCCAGCCCACCCAAAACTTTTCATTTTCCATTTTGCGTTTTCACGATATGTCGATATCTTGTATGTTTTACGATTTAGATACGACTAACTATCGATACTATATATGTAAACAGCAACAAAGCTACTACACTAAACTACGTAACATGAAGACATTTATAATAACTCAAATAGCAAATAACTTTCGCAAACGAATTGCAATTGCAAAGTATGTACAAGTAAAACATTTAAACTACATGTATCAATACAACTACATTAAACTCACTCATTCATTAATCAAATCATATTTCGTATGAAACAATTACTTGAATCAATAGCAATTATAATACTCATACTCTTATGTTGTTGTGTATACTAAAATGTCATACACTTACAGAAGTGGCGGAATACTACTCACGTGAAATTAATAAGTAAACAAACT
>CETC01031406.1_pt1 | contig 9972 bp, 1 predicted proteins | sample 326911 | NCBI WGS metagenome assembly CETC01 (sample SAMEA2622694, study PRJEB7988) | marine metagenome | isolation source: saline water (ENVO:00002010), including
TGTAGTACACAATCAGAAGCGTCATTAATTTGATTTATAGCGGTGCCATCTATCTTCTTGCATGTCCCTCCCATTTCTATATACTTAATGACGCCTGTTTCTTTTGTGTGCTCGTTGTCTACATAAGGGTCATATAAAGATTGAATGTCATATTTTTGCCCTGAGCTTAATATTTTTAATTTTTTAACATAAACTACAGGACCGGGTGGCAATTGGGTTTCAGATGGATCTCTATATTTAACAAACTCCCAATCGCTAACGTTAGTGTCCCACTCTGTATTATTCCCATCTATATCAGCTTTTGTTATTTCAGCGCCATTGGTTAAGTGATAATAATCAATTCCATCACCGTAATCTTCTTTTATTGAAATTAAGTTTCTACTATCATCAGGGCTGCCATAAACAAAATAAGTTTCTTCAATTCCTGCGTTATAGTTATCTGTCGCTTCTTGTAGTTCTACTACTTGTAAAACAGTTGCGCCACCATTAGCTGTAAAACCTGTTTGCCCGCTAACCCCGTAGAAGACGTTGGAAGGAGTAGTTGAATTTTGAGTAGAGGTTCCAAATAAATAATATCTACCTTCTCCAACTGTGGCGTGACTTTGGCCATTATCATTAATTATTGCTGTGTATACCTCTGGCTCTCCTTCTATTATTTCAAAATAATCGAAACCCTCTACACCTTCAAATGTATCACCAAAGCCAGATCCACCTTGGTATTCCTGAAACTTAACTTCCCTTTCGTATATTATGTCTGCTTTTTCTTCAGCAGACAAAGATTCCTCAGTAGGGTGCTCTAATTTTCCATATAAATCTTCAGATCCAGCAGAACTATTTCTGCTTAAACTCAATTTTATACCATTGGTGAAATATAAGACTTCGCCTGCAGCCATATTAAAAGGTAATGGCTTAATTTTAATTGGATCAGTAGTCCTATCTGCTTCATAAGAGCCATTCACCAGAGACATAGATACAGAAGCTTTAACTGTAACCTGCTGGTTAGACTTGCTCTCGGTTATCGGAGCGGCAGTTCCGCTTGGTAAATCTCCAGTCAAGCTTCCGCTTAAATTGACAGCCCCGGAACTGACGTCAACATCGTCTTTACCTAGTGTGAACGTAGAGCCATTAGAAAATTCTAAGATAGTAAATTTACTTATCGCAACCGGGACAGAAGCGACTTGAATAACCGAAGCCCCGTGACTATATGAGCTACTGGACTTCACTTGCGCTACGTATTTTATTTTGCCAGATCCATAAACCTGATAAGATGTTCCATCTGTTATTTTCTCTCCCTGCTCTAGTTTAACTTTCCAGTTTCCTCCATTTAACGTTGCCGTAGAAGTAACGTCTATAAAGTTATCAGCGTGAGCTATTGCGTTTTTAGCCGTATAGTCTTGGCCGTTATAATTTACAGAGCCTCCGGAAGAGTCTTTATAAACTATATATTTTTGTCCCGCTTTTATACTACCGTTAGAGACGCTTTTATATAACAATGGGGTTAGCTCAATAAATCCTCTTTCCCTAGGCCTGAAAGAAGCGTCATCCATCCAAGGCTTAGCACCGGCCCTAGAAGAAAATTGCTTAAGGTCAGCTGGAGATAGTTGACTCTCAAAAAGACCAGTATCAACAGACAAAGGCCTGCTAGCTGTCAACCTACTCCCTTTGAAAGTTTCTCCCGGCTTGTAAACTTTGCCATTGTATTCTATTGCATCGACGTCGGCATCACCATCTATGTAATATTCTCTGCTTTGTTCAATTTCCCAAGGGTTAATAACTGGATAAACTAACGGGCTATTTCCTTTTATGTTCCAATACTCAAAAGCGCCCATCCTGCAGGCAGCCAAACTGCTCTGGAGGCTTTGCTGACTATTTAGTGCGTCATGGCCTCTATGGACTATATGAGTCTCTGAGCCAAAAAGTATGCGATTGTCGCCGGAGAAAGCATCACTTTTGCCAGAAAATATTTTCTTACCTGAAGTTGTTGAGTCTATCGTAATTATTGGAGTGTTCGTATCTAGAACGCCGTTACTGTTATAACTCAAATAATCTATTTTCCCTTGCTTTAGATAGTAATATCTGCCCACCCTTAACCTATTGAGTGCAACAGGAGATACCGACCTTGAAACACTGATAGGGTTAGAGTCAGATACAGAAAATTCAGACATATAAGATGACTCAACCCTATATTTAAGTTCTTGGACATCATCTTGAATAAATTCTGTATCAAGAAGTCTTGAGCATATCACCGCTTTAATTGCGGGAGCTTGTGCATTATATGGGTTACTAATATTTCCACCTTCTATTGCGCGGCTAATAGAAAATTCATATCCAAGCTTGCCTCCCACGATTGGAACTTGGGTTTTTGTAGCGTCTACTGCTTGCTCTGTTAATTTAAACTTTCCCCATTTGTTGTAAATTTTATTCGATCTTAATATGTTGAAGTTAGTAAAGTCATTATTAATTATGTCAAAAAACCTATAAGTATTTTCTAGTTCAGTATCTATTTTCCCCGTAGCAGTTATTTCCTTTAATAAAATTTTCCCCAACCCCTCTTTATAGTTTCTCACGTTCTCCATAAAAGGAGTTTGTATTCTGCCAAAAATATAAGAAGAAAGGTTAAAGTGTCTAATGTTATATGTAGTATTATTATATTTTATTGTTTTTGTCGAAGGCTTTTGGTAAGATATATCGGCAAAATAATTTTTATTATTATATTGTATTGTTGTTAAATTTTCATAATCTAAGTTCTCAGGAGATTCTACTACGTAATACTTATTGGGTTCTAGAGTTGTGGTCTGCTTTTCATAAACTACCGGGGAGCTTGGGTTTAAAGTTATACTGCTGCTACTAGAAAATGTAGAACCTATTGAATAATCATTATTTCCGACGGAAACGTAGCCTTCTCCTTTTCCGCCTACCTTGTAGGTGTATTCTGATTCTCCAGTAAAATCTGAACCGTTAACTCTGTAGTCATGAGATAGTTTATAAACTTTTCCAAAAGATTCTATATGCGGACAAGGCGAAGTTGGCAACATATATATACAAGCAGTTTCACCATCTTCTCCTAGTACGTCGTAGTCATATCTAGACTCGCTTCCATTTATTTCTCCAAAATTTAGTTTTATTTTGCCATCTCTTTCTTTATCTATTCTTTTAACTATCTCAAATTTGTTTCCTGAATATATCTCTTCTTCTATAAAGTAGTCTGCGTATACTTGAACATTTGTTCCGTCTACTGTTAGTAAGTCTGATTCTACAAAATATGATGCGTCAGCTGATATGACGTAGTACTTCTCTGGCCTACTTCCCCCATCGGAGAACTGATCGTCGTTAGCCTCTACCTTTTGAGAATTACATATAATAACGTTTCCCGCAACCGTGACTGAAGTTTGGGAATTTAACGCAGGAAGGTCTACTGAGCTAAAACTAACTTGAGAACTAGATTCCCCATGATAAACTTTATCCCCAGAATTAACAAATTTACCAACAGCCAAAGCATCCCCTAAATTTATATTTTCCGTCAAAACGAAACGGCCGTTAGGGAAAACCAACTCCTTGCCGGACGGAACATGAATAGCAGATTCTTCTATTTTTATGGTTGTTTCTAATGAGCTTTGACTTAGCTCTCCATATTCGTAGTAAGAACCTGATCCGTTTTCATGGTCGACCTTTATCGTACCTTCTGCTTTTGGGTAATATGTTTCGTCATTTAAAAATACGAAACCATGACCCCTTAGCGTATAAGTTCCAGAATTTAAGACAACCGAGCCTTCCGTCTGAGACACAACCTCCCTAACCGAACCAGTTGCAGCCTCCAAGCTTTCTATATTAGATTGGGACAAAGGCTTTAAAAGGGTATCACTTTTGAACCTCAAGACAGGCTTACCAGAGACACCTTTAACTACAGATCCACTTTTAAATTTGGTGTTAACAGAATAGTAGCCTACTTTTTTGTTGCTTATTTTAGCTTTAGCACCCGCGGGCAAACTAGAACCATGAGGGCATCTTAGTTTCCCTGTTATTGTGTTTGTGCCCTCTTCATGAGAGCTGACTTTTAGCTGACAATTGCCGCTAGAATGCTCTAGGAATATTATTTCACCAACGTTAAACTTGACCGGTAAAGAGTTGAACTCAACTTGAGCATTATCAGATTCACTAACACTACTGCTTACAGTTATTTCTATAGGCTCTGCATAATAATAACAAGGAGAAGAAGAAGTCTTGACTCCGTTTTGGTCAACTATCGAATCAGACGTCTGGAGCGACAAAACCCCAGTCCTCTTGCCTAAATTGTCGCTTGTTACTTTCGGTAGAGAATCATATAGCAGATACCCCATAATAGAAGTAGCCCCGATTCCATATTGGTTTTTACTAAAATTAAAATTATTGTTTTCGTTACTAGTCTCTGGTTGTTTTATTATAAAACAAGGCAAAGCTCCGTTGCTTGTTTGTTGAGGAAACCGAATAACTTGCTCCGGCCTTAAAGGATAGGTCGACTGCTCAATTGTTAAATTAGATAGCTCAGGAACGCTCGTGTCGGTAGGTTCAAGCTCTTCTCTTCCTTGCGGTACAGCAGGTTTAGCGATAATCTTGATAGGCAGTTTTAAGTCTTCGGTAGTCTCGCTAGCGTAAACATTTAAAGAGTCTTTCACTTCTTTAAAAGTATTATGAAAACTCCAAGTTGTATCTGTTGACGCTTCCGCCTCATCTACGCAGGCTGCTTCTGTCTCTAAGCTTTCAAACAAGGTCTCGTCCTCGCCAGACCCTTTAATACATTTTCCTTTTGCGGCTAAAAACGAGTCTCTATTATTTAATATCTCTATAGCGCTAAAATATTCTTCTGTCTCAGGCTGCCACCTGCCTCCTAAATCAACGCATTTTTTATATGTATCGTTGCTGTTCGTCCCGCTGTATACTAATTGATTCTCTGTTAGTTTCTCAAAGTCTTGATCGTTAGAGAACGCCGATACGCACTTGTACTCCAATTCTTTGGGTGGGTAAATTATCCTCCCATCTCCTTCGGCCGCTACAAAGTATTCTTTTTCTTTTTGTAGTTCTGATACAACTGGATACACATAAGGTCTGCCCCCTGTTGATTTCCATTGAATCATCACACTTGAGTTACTTAGATTAGAATTATCAGAAGGTGTAAATTCTATTTTTCTGTTTTTTATTGTAGTTGTATAGGTGGTGGAGCTAGTACCGCCCACTTGAACTTCTATAGAATTTGTGACAAGAGTAACTTCTTCTTTACCATCACTCACCCCTTCTTTAGCCTGCCATACTTGAGTACTTCCCGCTTTAAAGACTTCTCCTAATGTTACATCTACCCCATCGTAAACTATAGCTCTCCCTCTTGATAGTACGTAGTACTCGTCTTGCTCTAGGTAAGAAACGGCAGCAGCAACCATTACGTATTTTTGTCCAGCCTTCAAACCTACTGGTTCTTTTTTTACAACCATTACGTTGCCAGAAGTTATGTCAATTTCTTCCGAGAACATTGACAAGTTGCTTTTTAAATCTGAGTCTAAATCTTGTTTAGTCTTATCTATTTTTCTGCTAGACGGGAAATAGTTTGTTACTTCTTGCACTCCATTAAAAGACGTCAAGTTTTCAGAAGAGTTATATACTGCATCGTTATAAGATAAAAAGCTTTGCCTTGAAAATCCACTCACCTCGTTACTGTATAAAAAATAAGTTTCCCCTGCTTCAATGTCTCCCGATTTTACTACCTCTCTTATCAACGGCTTTTTTCTACCTAAAGAATGCGTATCGGCATTTAACCTTTCGGGTTGGGTATAAATACTTTCATTTGTGGTTTTAAACACATTGTTTGAGTGAATTGCTATCTTTATAGTTGAGTCATTGTAGCGGCATGTTACGTTGTCATAAATTAAGTAAGAGATGCCATCATAATCATAGTCGTTATCGCCAAGCTCTACGCTATTTGAAGAATAAAACATCTGAAACATATTTACATTGTCTTCAGAACTAGTAGTAGGAACTAAGGCGATATTCGCACTGCTATCAGAAGCTGTTATTTGGCCCCCAGAAGTAACTACATCTCCGGGAAAATAGCGGACATCATTTATAACTACAGAAGCGCCAGAGTCTATAGCTGCTTGGTCCCCATAAACATAAAACCTATCACCAGAAGTACTTTCACCATGTTTGAAAACTTTCACCAAGACAGGAGAACCAGAAACTCTGGTAGGGGCAGTTGACGTAGCTGTAAAAATTTGCCCATGAGAATAAGTTTGCCCTCCGCTGTTGACTTGAGCTGAGCTCTGCAGTAAGTACATAGTGTCGTCTAACAAGGACCCTAGAACTTCATTATATAAAATTTTATTAAAAGTAGTTTGAGGTGCGCCATAAAACGAGAGGCCATGGTGGCCTAGATTATCTAAGTTTACCTCTCCAGATTGAGCGAAAGTTCCTGTCCGCACTGTTAAATTGCTTTTATCTAATAGCTTGTTAGATGCTAGCGAGAAGTCTGCCCCAAAATCAGCGTTGCTGTCCAAAGTATCTAGTACATAGTTTATCTGAGGGGCATCAAGAGCTTGCAGTGGATCATATCCTTCATTTGAAACTAAGCCATCCAAAGAAGAAGCGCTAGAAGGACCTTTCGTCCTCCTGATTGCTGCCTTCTTCGCTGCCGTAATTACATACCTTACTCCTTGTTCTAAAATCATTTTTTAAAGTCCTATAAGATAATTACCTAAACTTTCATCTGCTGCCTCATTAATGCGAGCTATTGAGCTAACGTTTTCTAAATCGACATGATCTAGCCCACCATCTGCCATTCCATTAACATATCTCTCAAAAGTTAATACACTTTTATCCCTAACAAACATTCCCCCCCATTGATACCCTGCGTTCTTACAACTAGATTCTGTTGTATAATATTCGTTGGAGCAGAATTTACAGTCTTCCTCAACTCTATAATCTACGAATTGAGTTCTTGGAATCATCCTTAAATTATCTCCATAAAGTTTTCTTGCCGATTCATATACTGGATTAAAGTTAATAGGAACTTCTTTTCCGTACAAAAAGCTCGTTGCATCCATCGTTCCTACATCAAATTGTTCCGACATTTTATCTGGTAGCTCTAAAGCCCCCATAACGTTCGGTATGTAACCAAAAGTATTATATTCGTCCCATATATCAAATGACGTAGCAGATCTTGACGCGGCTGACCATCTGCCTAAATTGGCTTTTGAAGTGACTACGTTCATATCTTTCCCCCTTGTATCTAAACCTATCCCTCTAGACTTTCTAGAATCTGCTCCAGTTTCTATCGGGCCAAACCAGACTCCCTCTTGATCGCTTACCTCCTCTATTTTACTCCCCTCACCTGTTGAAGCGCACCTTAATAAAGTTAAAGCGTCCGGCAAGTCCGGCTTATACTGGAGCACATGAGCTAATTCAAAAAATATTTGAGGGACAGCTGGAGCTATAGCCGCTGAGGGAAAGTCGCCCCTAACATAAGACAAAAATTCAACTTGACTAGAGTTAAGCAGCTCAACCTCCATCATTGAATCAGCTATCTCTTCTCCAGCGTCAAAATAATACATTTTCTGGAACCAGCCGTCCTGAAGAAAAGTTCTTCCATCCTCCGTCAAGCAATCTAATAACGTCCCGCCGCTGTGAAGTAAATTTCCTTGGCTGTCATAACAGGGGCCGGAGTCGGCGATAGCGTTTACCGATATAGAAATATCCTTAACAGTAGTAGATGTTGATGACCATTTTTTAGTTTTTTTAATTTTAAAGTTTAAAGTGTTTCCTGTCGTAGTAACTTCACCGCTTACCCTTTCACTTTTTATTTGTATACCTACTCCCCATAAATAATACCCAGCTATACAAAAGTTAGGGACAGACATTAAGCCTGTGTAGCCTAAATTTTTATATGACCCATAACCATTTAGATCTTTTTGCCAAACAGGAAGAGCACCATTGGAAGCTAAACTAGATACAGGGGTAGAAGACGTAGTGGTTACGTTCGTCAACTTGACCCCGAACCTTGGATATTTTGGCACCATTTTAGGTATTTCTCCATCTTTTGTAGATATAGCTTGGAATCCCCCAAAAGCAGGCGCTAGGGAATATTGTTTTTGGAAAAACTTTTCGAACTCAAAGTTAAAAGAAGGAAGGTCAAAGGTTGCCTCCCCGACAGAAGAGTACACGTAATTTAACTGCCCTTTGGAATTGAAGTCACTTCCTTTTTGAGCTTTCGCCATTTCTGGAGTCTTCCTAAATCCAGAATTAAAATGATTAGAAATTTGATCTATTTGATCATGATAAGCTTCTCTTTTTTCTATTTTTCCTCCACCTTCATAAGACCCTTCCAGATAGTACTTATAAGGAAGTTTTAAAGGCCCTTTAATAGCCTTACCGAAACTATATCTACCTCCCCCTAAATCCACCAGCTCTCTATGGTAACCTCCTGCAAATTCTATTTCATAATGATCATATTTTCTCCTAACCTTTAAAACGCTGTATTGAGAACCACTGCAGTCAGAAGAAAACTGTAATTTAGAATGAGTAAATTCATTTATAGGCTTGAAAGTATATTTGTAAATAGGAGAAGGTGGAAACCTTGGGTCAGAAGAAGGACAATAACCTATGATGTCAGCAGTAGGAGTATAACTTGGCGCATATTTTCCATGGGGAGACCTCCAATGATAATCAAATTTATGATAAATTCTTGGAGCAAAATAGGCTGGAGCTTCAGCTCTAAGTTTATTAGTTACCGACACCCCATCAACAGAAACTATACCACATACCCCTCTTTGAAGTTTGGCCATTATCCATTTTTCTGTTATCGTTACGGGGTTGTGTCTTTTAGTTAGAGACGATAGATCTACGGGATCTGCTTCAATCTCTGGAAATAAAAAAAGAGGGTACTCCGAAATATAAGGGTCAAATTCAGGTTTGATAGCGTACAAACTTATGGGCACCATGCCCAACCTAAACCATTCAGGGGGCATCTTTCTTCCATCATGCCAGTTATTATCGACATTTGCCCCGTTTTTCCCCGTGCCTAAAACGTAAGACACTAAAGGGTTAGCTGGATTAGCCCCTCCGGGTTGACCCAAAGGGTGATTAGGCCAAAAATACTGCCCAAATTCTCTGAACTCTCCTTTTATGCCCTGTTTGGCTTTTTTCCCAAAAGGATTCAATTCGATATGGGAATAAAACTTCCACCAAAAGTCTTCGTGATGGTTCCTTTTTACGGTTCCATCCATGGTATTAGTATAATCCGGAGAAACGAACCCTATACCCGGTATAGGAGCATCTATAGGAGGTTTAATTATAGAACGAGTGAGCGAATGAGCATAAAAGAACAGCCTCCAAGTCGGGTCTCCGGCGCCATTAGTTAGCCTGTCGTTAAATGCTTTTGCTAGCTTATTGTATTTTTCAGCGCTAGGAGACTCTGCGCTTAAAACACACTTTCCAGCATACCAAGTGCCACCTACATCTTTGCAGGCCTCCTCTCCTTTACTGGTGTAAAAAGATTCAAGAGACTCTAGGCTACCATCTCTTACTTTATATGCTTTTTGATAAGCTAAAGCCATACGTTCCTAGCTCCCCCCTCTGCTGAAGTCCCGCTGGTGCCCGCATCAGCAACTTGTTTAGATCTTGTTCTCCCGTCTACATTTAAATCAAACCAAAAAATCATAGATGACCGCGGATCTACTTGTTGGCCAAAATGCATGTTTTTATTATTAACGATTTTAGCCCATTTTGTGCCGGAAGATAAGCTGCCGTGATTCTGTAAGGTGCTGAATAACTTTAAAGAATTAGCTTGAGGTAAGAGCGCTGAATTTAAACAAATAGGCGTGTCTAGTCTCTGGCAGTGTATTATTTCGTTTATGGCATATGGGGGCGTAACAGGGTCTCCGTTAGAAGGAAAGTCGTCGCCAACCATGGTTACAGTAGGACCTAAATGTTTCGGAACCAAGACCATCCAAT
>CETC01014722.1_pt1 | contig 9955 bp, 13 predicted proteins | sample 326911 | NCBI WGS metagenome assembly CETC01 (sample SAMEA2622694, study PRJEB7988) | marine metagenome | isolation source: saline water (ENVO:00002010), including
CAGGTATTAGAGAGCTTGGTATAGTTGGGTTCTTAATGCTTGGAAGAACAGGTAAAATAGCCATCGTTGGTATTCTTGGATTGTTAAAGGCTATCGGAGTCGATCTTGATAAAATAACAAATGGCATTTTTGGTGCAACTAAACAAACTGAAGAGTTTGGCCCAGCGATGAAATCAGTAAATGAGTTTATAAAAAAAATAGAAGAAAATATAATTGTATCTAAAGAGCAATTAGCAGAACTTCAAAAAGAACTTAAAAAAGTTGAGGACTCTGCTGAAAAAACATTAGTTTCTTTTTCTAAAATAAAAGACACAATAAAAAATCAAATTAAAAAAGATTTAGAATCTGTTAACGACACAATAGGTAAATTTATATTAGGTGGAGTAAAATCATTCTCAAGAGCTTTAGCTGAGGCAGTTGTTCTTGGAAAACAATTAAATATGACACTTAAAGAATTAGCTCAAAAATTACTAGTTGATATTCTTGCTTTTACTATTCAAACTGTAATTCAAAAACAAATTGAATTATTTTTAACAGATAGAACTTTAAAAAAAGAAGAAGATAAATTAAAAGTCTTACGAGAACAAAATAAAGCATTAAAAGATAAAAATAAACAAAGTCTTATATCAACTGCTTTTGCTTTTTTACCTGGAATGGCATCAGGTGGTGCAGTTGGAAAAGGAAGGCCTGTAATGGTTGGTGAGAGAGGCCCTGAACTATTTATACCTAACTCATCAGGACAGATTACTCAATCTGCAAGAGGCATGGGTGGAAGGTCAGCAGTAATTAATTTTAACATCAATACAATAGATTCAAGAGGATTTGACGAAGCATTAATACAAAATAGAGGAACTATAACAGCTATAATAAATAATGCTTTAACTGAAAAAGGAAGAGGAGCTTTAGTCTAATGTCAGGATCATTCCCAATATCATCTGCCGCTTTTGAAACTATGGGAATAAAATCAAAACAGACTACTATTATTTCTAAATCATTATCAGGTAAAAAACTTTCAAGACAAATAGATAATCAAAGATTTGCATTTAGTATTAGAATTATAACCGCAAAAAGATCAGATGTTTATGGAGAACTTATGGCTTTTATAATTAAACAAAGATCAGGTAAAGAGAACTTTACCATTACTCCACCTGAGCTAGAAGATGCCAGAGGAAGTGAAACAGGAACAGTTTTAGTTAATGGAGTACACGCTGTTGGAGACACAACCATTGCTATGGATGCATTTGGTGCAGATGGATCTGGTAGATTTAAAGCTGGAGACTTTATAAAATTTGCATCACATAATAAAGTTTATATGGTTGTGGCAGATGTTACTTCAAGTTCAAATGCGGCTACTGTTACTATTGAACCACCACTCACAACAGCTTTGGCAGATGATTCACTTGTTACTTATGATGATGTACCTTTCACTGTTCATCTTACTAATGATATTCAAGAATTTGGAGTAGTTGGTGCTGATAAAGATGGAAATTTATTATATCAATTTGAGTTAGATGTTGAAGAATCTCTTTAATGAAAAAATACAAAATAACACATCTAGTCAGTGCTGATTTTGAAGCTACTATTGTTGTAAATGAGGATGAAATTGACACAAATCTAAATGATTTAAAAAATTATAAAAAACCTGATAGTAAATTTAATTTTACCATGATAAAAGGGACAGAAAGCATTATAAGAACATATTACGAGGAACATGGCACGGACATTAACAACAGCGGTAAAGAACCAACTAGCATCAAATGAGATAAGACCTGTTCATTTAATCACTATAGGTTTTGGAACACCTGTAAATATAACTGACTGTGGATTTAGTTTAACATCTTCAATATCTGGTTCTAGTGTAACTTACTCTCCATCTTCTTTTTTATTATCTGTACCAACATTCACGGAAGAAACAGATGTAACTAAAACAACTTTAAATCTAATACTATCAGGAGCAGATCAAACATTTATATCAACTTGTTTAAATGAAAATGTAGTAAATGATGATGTTGATATATTTAGGGGATTATTAGATAGCAGTAATGCACTTATTGCAGATCCATTATTATTGTATTCAGGAAATATAGATACTTTTCAAATAGGTGAAACAGAAAAAGATTCAAACGTTACTTTAACAATTGTTTCTCACTGGGCTGATTTTGAAAAAAAATCAGGAAGACAAACAAACAATAACTCTCAACAAAGATTTTTTAGCTCAGATGTTGGGATGGACTTTTCAAGTCAAACTGTATTAGATTTAAAATGGGGGAGACCATGACAACTTTTGACAGTATTATTAAATTATATCTTAATTTTGATAAATATAAAAAAAATACATATGCTGACTTATATAATCATATTTTGCCATCAATAAATTTGAATCAGTATAAACTATTCGAAGATGAAAAAGGAGTTTATGGTTTTGTTAATTGGGCTTATCTTAATAAAGAAACTGAAAATTATTATTTAAAAAGGTTAAGAATAAATAAGCAAGATTGGAAAAGTGGAAATTATTTATGGCTTTATGATATTGTTATTATTAGAAAGAGCAAAGAGGTTATGTCATGGGTTTATAACTATTTCAAAAAACTGTTAAAAATAAACGAATCTATATCTTGGTTAAGATTAGATGATAACCATAAGGTTTATAGAGTATCAAAAAAATTTAAAAGGGAGTTTCATAGTTAAATGGGAGCCTTCGTTGAAAAAGCTAAGGATGTGGTTCAACCTGTTTTAAGTGTTTTTAATATTTTAAACGGAAAATTTAATCCTTTTGTTTCACTTGGAATTTTTGCTATTGGATGGTTATTTACTAGATCATTAAAACCAGAAGTTCCTGATTTTGGAACAAATGATTTTGAAGAAACAGAAAGAGGAATATTACTTAATAAACAATCAAATAATTCTTCAATTCCAGTTGTATATGGTGAACGTCTTATTGGCGGTACAAGAGTTTTTATACAAACTTCAGGAACAGATAATGAGTTTTTATATGTAGCTTTAGTAATGTGTGAGGGAGAAATTAATTCAATTGAAGAAATAAGAGTTGATGACAAAGTTGTAACATTTTCTGGTGCGTTGTCAGATAATACTCAAAGAACAGTAGCAAGTTCAGATTCTAATTTTTATAAAGATGGTGTTAGCTATATTACAGTTGAACCACATTTTGGAACAGATGGGCAAAGTGCATCAAGTTTATTATCAACATTGTCTAATTGGGGTTCGAACCACAAGTTGTCTGGGATTTGTTATCTTGCTCTTAAATTTAGATGGAACTCAGATGTTTTCGCTGGAATACCATTAGTTCAAGCTAAAATTAAAGGAAGAAAGGTTGTAACTTTAGATTCAAGTTTAAGTGAGTCTTCAGAAACATTTTCTACAAATCCAGCATTTTGTATATTAGATTATTTAAGAAACGAAAGATATGGAAAAGGAATCGCAACAGCTAATATAGACTTACAATCATTTAGAGATGCCTCTCAAGTTTGTATTACTCAAGTTACTCCATTTTCAGGTGGTAGTGACATAAACATTTTTGATACAAATGCAGTATTAGACACTTCTAAAAAAGTTATAGATAATGTAAGAGATTTATTAAAAGGATGCAGAGGTTATCTTCCTTATGTACAAGGTAAATATAGATTAGTTATAGAAACAACAGGAACTGCATCTGTATCACTTGGTGAGGATGATATTATAGGTGGGTATTCTTTAGCATCACCAACTAAAAATTCTAAATATAACAGAATAATAGCAACTTTTATTAACCCTGATCGTAATTTTCAGGCCGACCAGGTGACTTTTCCTCCAACTGATGACTCTAGTTTGCCATCCGCTGATAGACACGCAACTATGAAAACTGCTGATGGAGGTTTCTTGCTCGAAGCAAAATTTGACTTCAAGACGATCACAAGTCCGTATCAGGCAGAAGAGATGGCAGAGATTATTTTAAGACGTAGCAGAGAATCTTTAGGCCTTAGTATTGTTGCTGGATTTAATGCTTATCAGTTACACATAGGAGATATTGTAAATATAACATTATCAAGTTTAGGTTTTTCTTCAAAAGCATTTAGAGTAATACAAATGACTTTTAATGAAGATTATACAATAAACTTACAACTAGTTGAGCATCAAGATAGTTTTTACACTTTTGCTACAAAAGGACAAGTCGCTAGTACACCAACAACAACTTTACCTAATCCATTTAGCATACAGCCTCCAGCATCTGTTACTCTTTCAGATGAATTAATTGAATATGCCGATGGTGTTGTTTTAACAAGATTAAATATATTAGTTGGTGCAAGTACAGATAAATTTGTTCAATATTATCAAGTAGAGGCTAAAAAGGCAACTGAATCAAATTTTAAAATAATATCAAGTGGTACTCAATTAAACCATGAATTTATAAATGTTGTTGATGACATAACTTACGATGTAAGAGTTAAAGCTATAAATACTTTAGGTGTCTCATCAAGTTATGTATCAGCTTCAAGAAAAATTATAGGTGCAACAGATATTCCTAACGATGTTGAAGATTTGTCTGTTTCAATGGTAGGTTCAAATCAAATGGAGTTATCTTGGACACCTGTTTCAGATTTAGACATATCTTGGTATGAAGTAAGGTTTCAAAATGTTACAAGTGGAGCTACATGGAATGAAAGCACACCTATTGCAAAAGTTGTTAGAAGAAAATCTAATAGTCTTGTTGTAAATGCACAAATAGGAAGTTTTTGCATAAAAGCAGTTGATAAATTAGGTAATTCTAGTGCAGAAGCATCTATTGTTTCAACAAACATTTCAGGATTGCAAAATTTTACAAACGTTTTAACTTTGAGTGAATAATGGCAGATTTTAACGGAACAAGAGATAGTAGTGTTGCAGAGTCAGTTGATAATGCTGGAAGAAAAGTTTTGATTTTAGATACAATAACACAAGTTGATAGTTTGGTTGGAAATATAGACTCAGCAGAGGGAGTTTTTGATTTAGGTGGAACTGACTCCACATCTAATCCAACTAATTTTGGTGCAAATGTTAAATCATCAGGGTTTTACACATTGAGTAACACTATAAGTTTAGATGCCATCTATGACACAAATTTAGGTGCTGTTATTGGTATGAGTTCAGAGGATGAGTACGATTTACACGATACAGGCAGAGGAGCAACTCTTTATGATGATGCCAAAGGGCCATATGATGGCTCTCCAGAAATTCAATGTGGTGCTGAAGTTCAAGTTGGTGCAGATAATACGAGTCTTGATAATATAACTACTTTTCAAAAAATTGCTCAACAAAGCACAATAAAAGGCAGATTTTATAAATTTAGATGCAAAATAACAAGTGATGACAATAAAGTAAGAGCTAAAGTTCACACTTTACAAATTAAAGTAAATATGGAAAAAAGAACTGAAGCTGGTCAAGATGTAACTTCAGATGCCTCTGGAACAACGATTACATTTGTAAATTCATTTTATGCAACTCCATCAATAGGTATTTCAGCTCAAGGATTACAGACAGGAGATTATTATCAAATCACAAGTAAATCAAAAACTGCCTTTACAATAAGGTTCTATAATAGTAGTAATACAGGAATAAGCAGAGTTTTTGATTATCAAGTTGTTGGTCACGGCTTGAAATCAACATAATTTTTTATTATAAGAGTTTTATATGGCACAAGTTTCAGATTTCGTTTTAGATAATCAAGGATTCAGTTCCTTTCGTACAGAATTAAATAATATTTTAGCGGCACAAAACTCTAATAACTCAGGAACTTCAAGACCATCTTCAGCAACCACAGGCACTCTCTGGTTGGATACTACAAATGCTGGTTCTAATAGCTTGTCACTTAAATTTTTTGATGGAAGCGATGACATTACACTTGCTAATATTGATACGTCTGCAAATACAGTTAATTTTATAGATTCTAGCGTTACTGCGGCAACAGAAGTTTTAAATGACACATCCCCACAATTGGGTGCAGATCTAGATACTAACTCTTTTAATATAGCATTTGACGATGCTCATGGAATAAATGATGAGAATGGAAATGAACAAATAATATTTCAAACCACATCATCTGCAGTGAACCAATTAGATATAACTAATGCCGCAACAGGTAATGCACCATCTATTCAAGCGACAGGTGGTGATTCTAATATTAATTTAAAAGTTGGGCCTAAAGGAACTGGTCTTGTAGAAGTTCTTGGTGCAACAAATCCAGGTTCAATTCAGCTCAACTGTGAATCCAATTCGCATGGGATTAAACTTACGTCTCCTCCTCATAGTTCTGGGCAATCGTATGAACTTAAATTTCCAACAGGAAATGTAACAGCTGGGAAAGTTTTAAAAGTTGATTCTGTTTCTGGTTCTGGAACAACAGGTATAGGTCAATTAACTTTTGGCGATGCTGGTGGTGGAACACAGTGGCAATCATCAGTTAAAACTGCAGACTTTACAGCGGTGGCTAATCAAGGTTTTTGGATTGATACATCTTCTAGTGATGTTGTGGTAACTTTACCATCTTCTGCATCTGTTGGAGATATTATAGAACTTGCAGATTATTCAAGATCATGGGGAACTCACTCTGTAACTTTAGCTGATAATGGTTTAAATTTTCAAGGCACAGGTTCATCTGTTCCAGTTTATAATGAAAATGGACAGCACGTAATATTAATTTATTCAGGTTCAACTAAAGGATGGATTCCAAAATTAGATAGTGTAGTCGCAGATAAAACTCAAACTATAATCCGTTTTTTAAATCTTGCAGGAGGTGCGGCTGGGGGATCAAACTCAGGTGGAGGAGGTGGAGCGGGAGGTCTTAAACAAGGCACAGCTACAGTAACTTCAGGAGATATTTACACAATTACAATTGGTGCTGGTGGTTCAGGTGTTGGAAATAGAAATGCTGGTGGCGATGGTTCGAGCTCTTCTATTCGTGGATCAAGTGGAGGTAATATTATTTCAGTCACAACTGGAGGTGGCGGTGGTGGAGGCTGGAATTCTCCAGGTGAAATTGCTGGAAGGGCTGGTGGTTGCGGCGGCGGAAGTGGATATAGCCCAGCAACAGGTGGTGCGACAGGGGGATTTGGAACTGCTGGAGAAGGATTTGATGGTGGATCAGGAAATACAGGCGGCGGCGGTGGAACGGGTGCGGCTGGAAAAAATGCACCAGATGATGGAGGAGATGGTTTAGTATCAGGAATTTCAGGAACTGCAACAAATTTTGGTGGCGGGGGTGGTGGAGCTCCTGGTGATGGCGGGTCTGGGGGCGGAACGGATGGAGTTTTACCATCAGGAAATTCAACTGCGGCATCTGCAAATACAGGAAGTGGATCTGGCGGAGTTGATGGCGGAGGCTCATCTGGAAATGGTGGAAGTGGCGTTGTTATTTTAAGAGTAAGAACTGCGGCTTATCCAGGTACAACTACTGGCTCACCAACTGTTACAACTGACGGAGAAGATTCAATTATTAAATTTACAGGAAGTGGAACTTACACAGCATAGGATTTTATTATGGCTCATTTTGCAAAATTAGGAACTGGAAGCATAGTCGAAAGAGTTGAAGTAGTACATAATGATGTCGCTACAACTGAACAAGCTGGTGTTGATTTTTTAAATAGTATTTATAAAACAGATGATGTTTGGAAGCAAACATCTTATAATACTTTTGCTGGTGAACATAAATTAGGTGGAACACCTTTTAGAAAAAATTACGCTACTGTTGGTGGTAGATATGATCAATCAAGAGATGCTTTTATTCCAATAAAACCTTTTGAAAGTTGGATATTGAATGAAACAACTTGTCAATGGGAAGCACCTGTGCCAGAGCCTACGGATGGTCAAAAATATTTTTGGAACGAAACAAATCAAACTTGGGATTTAGAAGAATAATAAAATAAATATATTTTTAGTGGTGTGAAAAACCAACCTTTAGATTTAAAAAAATACATACTTCATTTAGATAAGTGGATTCCTCAAAATGTTTTAGATGATTCTTTAAAAGAACTTAAAAAAAATAAAACATGGAAAAGACACACTTATACAACTACGCAAAATTATAAGGCTTACGATCAAAATGGAGAAAGAGAATTAGATGTTTGTTATGGTGATAATTTATCTTACAGAGAAAACATAATGCAATTAATTTGGAAGGCTTTAGAAAAATATGTTATTATTGAAAAAATAGGTGGTTCACATTTTGATGGTTGGAAGGGTTTTCGTAAAGTTAGATTTAACAGATACAATAAAAATCAAATAATGTCTAAACATTGTGATCATATCCATAGTTTATTTACAGGTGAAATAAGAGGTATTCCTATTTTAAGTATTGTAGGAGTTCTAAATAATGATTATGAGGGTGGTGAATTTATTATGTTTGATGACTATGAAATAAAATTTAAACCTGGAGATGTTATTATATTTCCATCAATATTTTTATATCCACATTTAGTAAAACCAGTTACAAAAGGAACAAGATATTCATTTGTATCTTGGTGCTATTAATGAGAGAATATAAAACTTATGGACTTTTCCCAACTCCTATTCACATTTCAAATATTAATAGAGATTTTACAAAAAAAGAATTACAATTTATTGAAGATCAAAAGAAATATTGTGTAAAAAATTCTGGTAATATTCACTCAAAAAATAATTATATTTTAAATAAACCTGAACTTAAACAAATAAAAAAATTTATAGAAGAAGTTTGTCAAAGTTATTTAGATAATATTATTTGTCCAAAAAAAAACATAAAAATTTATATAACTCAATCTTGGTTAAATTATACAAAAGAGAATGAGTTTCATCACAAACATGAACACCCTAACTCATTTGCATCTGGAGTCTTCTATATAAATTCTGATAAAAATAACGATTCAATAAAATTTTTTAATCCAATATCTTACAAACAAATATCACCTGAGATAGATGAAAAAAAATATAACCCTTATAATTCTGGCTCTTGGACTTTTCCTGTAGAAACTGGTAAAATAATTATTTTTCCATCCTATACAACTCATCAAGTAGATGATAAAAAAGGTTTTAATACAAGAATAAGTCTTGCGTTTAATACGTTTCTAAAGGGTAAAATTGGTTCAAATGAAGATTTAGCTGAGTTGATTTTGTAGGTAGAAATGTTATAAATATTTGCGAGTGAATATTACACCACCTTATATATTCACTTGCTTAATAAAGGTAAAAATTATGCAACTTTCAAAACACTTTAAATTAGAAGAATTTGAAAAGTCAATGACAGCTACTCGAAAAGGTATCAACAACAAGGCTGGTTCAGGAGAAATAAAAAACTTAACTGATCTTTGTTATGAAGTATTAGAGCCTGTACGAGCAAAGTTTGATAAACCAATTATTATTACGTCAGGTTATAGAAGCCCTGAACTATGCGAGGCAATAGGTAGTAAAGCAACATCACAACATACAAAAGGAGAAGCAGTTGATTTTGAGATTGCTGGTGTCTCTAATTTACAGGTCGCTTTATGGCTTACAAATAACGTAAATTTTGACCAATGTATTTTAGAATTTTGGAAAAATGGAGAGCCTAATAGTGGTTGGGTACATTGTTCATATAAAGAGGGTTCTAATAGAAAACAAGTTTTGACATACGATGGGTCGTCTTATAAAAATGGTTTGCCTGACGCAAAATGGTCAAGTGGTAAATTACAAAACTAGGAGTTAAAATGGCACTTACAAAGAAACAAAAGAAACTTCCAATGGCTTTACAAAAAGCTATACTGAAGAAACAAAAACAAACTAAAAAAACTAAAAGGAGAAAATAAAATGCCTTATCATACAGGAAAAGGTTCTCATGGCGGAATGAAGAAGAAGAAGAAAAAAGCTAAGAAACCTAAAATGAATAGAAGAAAAAGATAATGGTTAAGGTTGCGTCTATAAAGAATATAATAAAAGACCTTACACCAAGACAACAAAAAACCATGCGATCTCA